>JACXTT010010086.1_pt1 | contig 12802 bp, 10 predicted proteins | sample 9270951 | NCBI WGS metagenome assembly JACXTT01 (sample SAMN15532306, study PRJNA645909) | rock metagenome | isolation source: weathered quartz diorite | place: Puerto Rico | collected 2017-06-21 | reverse complement strand
GATGAACCGCTGGCTGACGGCGCGGCCGTGCAGGCTCGACAGGCTCCCGGTGCGCGAGCAGTCGAGGATCGCGGCCGGCCCGTACGTGTCGCGGATGCGAAGCATCTCGCGCGCGACGTCGTCGAGCGCCGCGTCCCAGCTGACCCGCTCGAACTGCCCCGACCCGCGCGCGCCGGTCCGGCGCAGCGGATGCATCAGCCGGTCCGGGTGGTTGACCCGCTCGGCCTGGCCGAAGCCGCGTACACACGCGTGGAGCGGCGGCATCTCGGGCGTCCAGCGGCGCGGGTCGGTGCTGATCTTGACGATGCGGCCGTCGCGCACGTGCGCGTTGACGGCGCACCGCCCGCCGCAGTTGTGGCCGCAGGTGCTGGTCACGACGGCCTCGCCCGGCTGCGCGGCGACCCGCGGCGCTTCGTAGACGATCCGGGTGGTCATGGCGCCAACAGAATAGCATCGCGAGTTGGCCGACATGCCGACCGGACGCTTTGGTGGCCGTCGAAGCTTCGGCCGCCGAAAACCGCCGGGCCGGGGCTCAGCCGACCTGGAAGCGCTTCATCACCGCCTGGTCGAACGCCAGGCCGAGCCCCGGCTTCTTCGGCACCACCAGCTGACCGGCCTCGATGGGCGGTGTCTGCTCGTAGAGGTTGAGGGTCCAGGGCATGTACTCGACGGTGAGGCCGTTGGGGATCGCCGCGATCAGATGCACGTGGATCTCGGGCACGAGATGGCTCACCACCGGCAGGTTGAACGCCTCGGCCATGCCCGCGATCTTCATCCACTGCGTGATGCCGCCCGCGCGCAGGAGGTCGATCATCACGATGTCGATCGAGCGGTGCTCCAGGAGGTGGCGGAAGGGGACGATGCCGTAGTGGTACTCGCCGGCGGCGATCGGCGTCGTCAGCGCGTCGGCGATGCGGGCCATGCCGGGGTAGTCGTCGTGCGTGGTCGGGTCTTCCAGCCAGAAGAGATGGTACGGCTCGATGCGGCGCCCGATCTCGATCGCCTGGTTCACGCTCCAGAGCTGGTTGATGTCGCACATGAGATCGACGTCCGGCCCGATCGACTCGCGCATGACGCGCACCCGCTCGACGGACGCGGCCACGGTCGGCTCGCTCCCGCACTGCATCTTCATCTGACGGAAGCCCATGTCGCGAAGACGCGGCCCGGCCTTGGCAAGATAGTCGATCGGATGCGGACGCATGAGGGCGCCGCTCGCGTAGGTGAGGACGCGGTCGCGCAGGCCGCCGAGCAGCGCGCACACGGACTGGCCCATCGCCTTGCCCTTGAGGTCCCAGCAGGCGATGTCGACGGCGGAGAGCGCCAGGGTGAAGATGCCGCCCGGACCGGAGCTGCCGGCGGCCCGGCGGAGCTTTGCGGTGATGGCCTCGACCTGGGTGGGATCCTCGCCGATCGTGAGCCGGGCGAGCTCGTCCACCGCGGTCTTGAGCGCCGGAGTGAGCGCGCCGCCGAAGAACGTCAGGCCGAGCCCCACCGCGCCCTGGTCGGTGCCGAGCTCGAGGGTGACGAACTCGCGCGTATCGGTCGGCGCGGGCAGGCCGACCACGAGCGGGTTGTCGGCCGGCGTGCGCAGCGCGCGCGTGGTCACGTGGGTGATCTTCATGGGGCGCTCTCCTTCGAGGTTGTGGTCGCCTACAATACACTTCCGTGAACGCCCAAGCCATCAAGGCGCTGGTCCAGCCCGATCGGGTCCACCGCGCCGTCTATACCGACCCCGCGCTGTTCGACCTCGAGCTGGACCGGATCTTCGGGCGCGCCTGGCTCGCCCTCGGGCACGAGAGCCAGATCGCCAGGCCGGGCGACTTCTTCACTACGCGCATGGGGCGCGAGCCCGTCATCGTGACGCGCCACACCGACGGCTCGGTGCGCGTCCTGGTCAATCGCTGCGCTCACCGCGGCGCGCGCGTCTGTGAGGCCGCGACCGGCACGACGACCGCGTTCGTCTGCGCGTATCACGGCTGGACCTACGGCACGGACGGCTGCCTCGCGGGCCTGCCGCTTCCCGGCGGTTACACGCGCCCGGCCGAGTCGGTCGGCGGAGGGCTGGCGCGAGTGGCCCGGGTCGATGCCTATCGAGGGTTCCTGTTCGCGTCGCTGGCCGAGCACGGGCCGACGCTTGCCGAGTTCCTCGGTCCGCTGCGCGCCTCGTTCGACGACTTCGTCGAGCGCGCCCCCGACGGCGAGGTCGAGGTGGCGGGCGGTGTCTTCAAGCACGCGTATCAGGGCAACTGGAAGCTCGTGCTCGAGAACCACAACGACACCGTGCATCCGGCGTTCGTGCACGCGTCCTCGATCTGGGCGGCGCGCCAGGCGCCGACGGCCGAAGGCGCATATTCCGAGATCGGCGTGCGCCAGATGCTCCAGAACGGGGCGCCATGGGAGGTCTGGGAGAACGTCGGGCTCTGGGTCGCGAGCCATGGCCACTCGTGGATGGGCGACTATCACGACGACCGCCGCCTGGTGGCGGACCTCGATCATCCAGCGTTCGCGGAGTATCGAGCCGCGCTCGAGCGGCGCCTGGGGCGGGAGGCCACAGCGCGGGTGCTGGGCGAGCTGCGCTTCAACAGCATCGTCTACCCCAACTGCTCGTTCATGAGCCAGTTCCGCCAGCTGCGCATCGTCCACCCGATCGCGGTCGATCGGACCGTGGTTTACGCGTATTCGTTCAGGCTCAAGGGCGCGCCGGAGCAGATGTTTCGCGACACCGTCGCGTTCGCGAACGTCGTCAACGGAACCGCCTCGCCGATCCTCACCGACGACCTCGAGGTCTACGAGCGCACGCAGGAGGGCCTCGGCGCCCGCGGCACCGACTGGATTTTTCTCGGACGCGGGCAGGGCGGCGACGCGCCCGACCGCGACGGCACGCTCCGGGGTCGGACGGGCACCAGCGAAGTGCACATCCGCAACCAGCTCGCGGCCTGGCTCGAATACATGACGGCCGAGTCCTGAGATGCGCGAAGCGGCCGAGGTCGAGCTGCGCGCGGAGATCGAGCGGGTTCTCTACCACGAGGCTCGGCTGCTCGACCACAGGCGGCTCGACGAGTGGCTCGCGCTCTTCACTGACGACGCGACATACTGGATTCCGCTCGAGGCGAATCAGGCCGATCCGCTGAGCACGTCGTCGATCGTCTACGACGACCGGCGGCTCCTCGAAGTCCGCGTCCGCCAGTTCCAGCACCCGCGCGCCCACGCGCGCGTTCCGCCGCCCCGCACCGTGCACCAGGTCGGGAACGTCCAGGTGCTGGAAGCTGATGGGCGAGCCGCGCGCGTGGGCTCGACGCTCGTCCTGATCGAGTACCGGCGCGAGCGCCAGCGCGTGTGGGGCGCCCTGGTCGAGCATCGCCTGCGCCGCACGGACCAGGGGTGGCGCATCGCCGCGAAACGCGTCGACCTCGTCAATTCGGAGGCGGAGCTCGACGGTATCGTCTCGATCTTCTGATGCGCGTCACTCGTCGTCGGACTCCTCGTCGTCGTCCTCGTGCTCGCCGTGGTCATGTCCAAGCTCGCGGTGGTCGCGCGCGCGAATCACGAACGCGTCCATCCCGCCCGCGTTCACACCGCCGACATTGCCCCGCGTGACACCCGACAGGTAGACGTCGCGACCCCTGAGCGCCGCGCCGTTCAGGTTGTCGGCGGCGAGCGGATCCCCGAGCTGCATCGTCCAGATCACGTTGCCGTCGACGTCGTATTTCCGGGCGAACGCATCGGCGGTCGTCCCGAGGCAGCCCGCCCCGGCAGGGGGCGCACCGCCAACCTGTCCCACCACGACCGCACCCTCGTGATCGGTGGCCAGGCTCTGCGTCATGTCACACCCTGCGGTTCCGAACTGACGCACCCAGCGGAGCTGGCCGTCGAGGCCCAGGGCCGCCACGAAGCCGTCGTAGTTCCCGAGCGACGTCTCGCCCGGGAACGCGCCCAGCGTGTGACCGTTCACGAAGACCGTCGATCCGACCACGCCGACGGCCCACACGAAGTCGTCCGCCGGCGTCCCGAACTGCGTGACCCATTCGAGGTCGCCGTCCAGGGTGAACCGAGCCACGTAGCCGTCGATTCCGCCGGCATTCGTGAACCCGGGAAACCCACCGAACGTGTGGCCCGACACGAACACCGCATCGCGCGTGACCGCCACGCCGACCGTCGGATCGTTGCGCGAGGTGCCCAGCTCCCGGTACCAGAGCACGGTTCCGTCGGGGGCGAGTCGCATGACGAAGCCGTCGATCGTCTGCTGGCCCGGCTGCCCCTTCGTCTGTCCCGCGACGAAGATCGAGCCGTCTTTCGCGATGGCCACTCCCCGAGCGATATCGTTCTGGGGACTTCCGAACTGCCGGGTCCACAGGACATCTCCGCTGGGGTCGTACGCGCGCACGAACGCGTCCGTCCCAAAGAGCCACGTCTGCCCCGGGAGCGCGCCGGTCACCGACCCGGCGACCACGACCATATGCGCGTTCGCGGCGAGCGCGCCCGCACGGGTCTGATCGTCTCCCGTTGTCCCGAACTGGCGCGTCCAGCGGAGTTGCCCGCGCGAGTCGTAGCTCAGAACGAATGCGTCCTGCTTTCCGGCGCTGGTTTGACCGGGCAAGACGCCGTCGGTGCTGCCCGAGACGTAGACATTCCGCCCGTGGACCGCGACGGCCCCGCCGGAGCCATCGTCCAGGATCGTGCCGAACTGCCGGATCCATGTCCGATCCGCGAGTGCGATCCCAGGGGTGGCGGCGAGCGTAAACGCCAGAATCAGGCCAAGTGCTGCGAGTCGGTGCATGGATCGTCTCCTCCTGTGGGTGTGTGGGCCGAGCCCTTCCTCGTCCCGCACTTCAGCAGGAGGCGCGTCACAGAAGAGTCGCAGGACATAGCCCGGCGCCCTTTGCCCGCGGATTTTGCGCTGCTAGACTACCGCCCTCATGGGCGCCGCCGGTACGCCTCCAGGGTCACTCTTCGTCAGTCTTCTCGGCGGCTTTCACGTTGCGGGACCGAGTGAAGGCGATACCTTGTCCCTCGAGCGCAAGAAGACGCGCGCGCTCCTGGCCGTGGTCGCGCTGCACGCGGGGCGGCCGGTCCCTCGCGGCAGCCTGACCGCCATGCTGTGGGGCGAGCAGTCCGAGGAGGTTGCTCGCCACGCCCTCCGGCAATGCCTTCTCGACCTCCGTCGCGCGCTGGCTCGGTCCACCATCGACGTCGTGCGGGCGGACGGCGACGTCATCGGTCTGGATCCGATCAAGCTCGTCGTGGACGTGGCGCATTTCGAGAGGCACGCCGCGCAGGCCACGCCAGAGTCGCTGGCGCAAGCCGTGGCGCTCTACCGGGGCGACCTCCTCGAGGGCTTCAGCCTCGACGAGCCGGCCTTCGAAGAGTGGCTGCGCGTCGGGCGCGAGCGGCTCAAGTCGCGCGCCGTCGACGCCCTGAGAAAGCTGCTCGCCGCGCGGATGCGCACCGGCGCCGCCGACGAGGCCGCGCCGATCGCCGCTCGACTCCTCGTCTTCGAGCCGTTCGACGAGGCGGTGCATCGGACGCTCATGCGGCTGTACGCGGAGAGCGGCCGCCGCGGCGCGGCGATGCGGCAATACGAGGAGTGTGTGGAGCTCTTGGCGCGCGAGCTCGGCGTCGAGCCCGAGCCGGAGACGCGCGCGCTCTATCGCCGGCTGGTCTCGGAGCGGGTCGGCTCGGCAACGCCCGGGCCAGCGGCCCGGCACCGGGGAGCGGTTCCTCGCGTCAGCTTCCAGGCCCCGGCCGGCGCGTCGCTGGTGGGGCGCGCCTCGGATCTCGAGTGGCTCGAGGGGCTGCGCGAGGGCGCCCACCGCGGCCAGCCTCGCGTGGCGCTCGTGATCGGCGAGGCCGGAATCGGGAAGAGTCGCCTGGTCGGCGAGCTGGCGTCACGGGCTCAGTACCGCCGCGCCGAGATCCTGCTGGGTCGCGGGCGAGAGGGCGAGGACGTCCTGGCGTTCGCGCCGTGGGTCGAGGCGCTGCGCCCAGCGTTGAGCGACGATCTCGTGAGACGGCTGGCGCTGGTGGCTCGCCGCGACCTGGCGCGCCTGCTCCCGGAGATCGCGGCTGGGCGCGCCGAGCCGCTCGGGGGGATCGAGGACGGGCCCCGCATCTTCGAGGCCGTGGCGCACCTGCTGCGGGAGGCGGCGGCCCGGCATCCGCTGGTCGTCGTGATCGAGGATCTCCACTGGTGCGACGAGATGACGGTTCGGTTGCTCAGATTCCTGCCCCGGCGTCTCCTCGGCCAGCCCGTCCTGCTGGTAGCAACGGCGCGCCCCGAGGAGATGCTGGATGGGTCGGTCAAGCGGGGGCTCATCGAGGCCCTCGAGCGCGATCCGGTCTGCGCCTCGCGGATCCTGAGCCCGCTGTCCCGCGGCGAGACCACGCAGCTCTTCCGGGGGCACCTCTCCTCTACGGGCGATGAGCCGTCGCCGGCGCTGGCCGAGCGCGTATGGACGCTCAGCGCGGGCAACCCGTTCGTGGTGCTCGAGTGCGTCCGCGTGGCCCGGGAGCAGGGCGTCGCCGGCGCGTCCCTCGAGCTGCCGGACCAGGTGCGCGCGCTGACCATCCGCCATCTCGCGTCCGTGAGCGACGGGGCCGCACGCCTGGCGGAATGCGCCGCCGTGATCGGACGAGACTTCGACGTGGCGGTGCTCCGGCGCGCCGCGGGGGTGTCAGAGGCGGACGTGGCGGACGGCGTGGAGGAGCTCGTGCGACGGCGCGTGCTGCGCGAGGTCGAGGGGCGGCTCGACTTCGGCCACGATCGGGTGCGCGAGGTGGTTTACGGGCGGCTGCTGGGACCGCGGCGCATCTTGCTCCACCGTCTCGTGGCCGAGGCGCTGGAGGCCGTCCACGCCGACGATCTGGACCCGTACTGCGCAGCCATCGGGACCCACTATCGCCACAGCGGCGTCTGGCAGCAGGCGTGTACATACCAGGCCCGGGCCGGCGCGCAGGCCTGGGCGCGCGGCGCGGGGCGGGAGGCGCTCGCGTGCTTCGAGGAGGTCCTGAGGTCGCTGACGCGTCTGCCGGCGACGGAGGCACGGGTCGAGCTCGGCGTGCGAATGCGCCTGGCCGCCAACGGCGCGCTGGTGGCGACCGGGCGCTTCGAGCAAGGGCGGAGCCACCTGCTCGAGGCCGAGAGGCTCGTCGACGCGCTGTCGGACCCGCGCTGGGGCGGTCGAGTGGCCGCGGCGCTCGGCTATTCGTATCGGGCGGGCGGCGTGCTGGACCGCGCGCTCGCCTTCGGGCAGCGTGCGCTCGATGTCGCCGGGCAGACCGGCGATCGCCGCCTCGAATCCGTTGCCCGGCTCGTGCTCGGACAGCGAGAGAACTTTGCCGGAGATTTCGGGCGGTCGCTGGAGCATCTCGCGTCGGTGCTCGACCTCGACTCGCCGAGTCCCGAGACGGCGGAATTCTTTCTCCTCCACCTCGACCATCAGCCCGAGCTCCGGGCGGCGGCGCGCCACTGGATGGTGCGCGGCCACGTGGAGCTCGGCGATTTCGACGCCGCGCTGCGACTGATCGAGCAAGCGCGCCAGGCGAGCGACGCGCTCGTCGATCCGCTCGGGACTCAGCGCCTGTTCGCGCATCTCGGTCTCGGCTACGTCCACGGCGAGTCGGGCGACGTCGAGGCGGCCGTTCGGGCATACGAGGAGGCGCTCGCCCTGTACCGCGAGGATTGCCACGTCCATCTCTACAATCCGCTCGCCTGGGGCCTCGGTCTCGCGTACACGCAGGCCGGGCGCGCCCGGGAAGGCTTCGAGCTGTTCGAGAAGTCCGAGGTCAAGGCGCTGAGGCCGATGCGACTGGTGCTCCTCGGCCGGGCGCTCGTGCACGCTCGTCGGACCGACGAGGCGGCGCGCGTTGCGCTGGAAACCCTCGAGCAAGCCCGTCGGCAGGGAGCGCGGGCGCTGGAGGCCAGCGCCTTGTGGCTCCTCGCCGAGGTCGCGAGGCTTCGAATGCCCGCGGATCGGGCCGAGATGAAGCGGTGCCTGCACGAGGCCGTGGCGGGCGCCGAGGCGCTCGGCATGCGACCGCTGGCCGCGCGCTGTCATCTGCGTCTGGCGTGGTACTACCGCGGGGCGGAAGGGCCCGAATTCACCGCGCACCGCGACGCAGCGAAGCGCCTCCTCGCTGAGATGGGCGGCTTCCTCAAGCGCGATGCGCTCGACGAGGAGGTGCTGGCGTGATGGCCCTCGCGATGCTGGCGGTGGTGCTGGTGCTCTGGCAGCTCGCGACGTCGTTCGCCCATCCCGACTTCATCCTGAGCCCGTCGGAGATTGCGCAGCACTTCGTCGCGGCGTTCCGGTCGGGTGAGCTCCTGCCGCACGTCGGCGCCAGCCTGGCGCGTGCGCTGCCCGGGTTCGCGGTCGGATCGCTGATCGGTGTCGCCCTCGGCCTCCTGGCGGGAGTGGCGCGTAGCCTCGATCAGCTGCTGAGCCCGATCGTGTTCCTGACGTACCCGGTCCCGAAGATCGTGTTCTTGCCGATCGTCATGCTCTGGGCCGGGATCGGCGACGCCTCGAAGATCGCGGTCATCGCGCTCGCGTGCTTCTATCCGTGCTTCATCAACGCCTACTATGGCGCCCGCGGCACGTCGACGATCATGGTGTGGAGCAGCCGCAACATGGGCGCGCGCCCGGCGCAGACGTTTCGGAAGGTCGTGATTCCGAGCGCGCTCCCCCTCGTGTTCGCCGGGCTGCGCGTCTCGCTCGCGCTCTCCTTCATCCTGCTCTTCTCGACCGAGATGATCAACGCGCGCTCCGGCCTCGGATTCCTCATCCGGCAGTCGGAGTCGAGCTTGCGGTTCGACCTGATGTACGTCGCGATCGTCGCGGTCGCGGCGCTCGGCTACGCCGGTGATCAGCTGCTGCTCCTCGCGCGGCGGCTCGTGCTCGCGTGGCAGGAGGTGGCGAGCCGGTGAGCGCGCTCTCGGGGGATCCGGCCGCCGCCCTGCGCCGCGTGGCGCTCCCGGTGGTCGGCGTGCTCGCGTGGGAGCTGGCCGCCCGGAGCGGGCACGTGAGCCCGCTGCTGCTACCGTCCGTCACGCGGATCGGCTACCAGCTCTGGCTTCTGGCGGCCCAGCCCGATTCGCTCGTCGAGGCGTGGTATTCGCTCGCGAGAGCCCTCGGAGGCTTCGCGCTCGCCGCCGTGGTCGGCGTCACCCTCGGCGTGCTGATGGGGCGCTCGGCGGCGGTCGCCGCGGCGCTCGGGCCGCTCTTCTCCGGGACCTATCCGATCCCGAAGATCGCGCTGTTCCCGATCTTCATCTACCTCTTCGGCATCGGCAGCTGGTCGAAGATGCTCCTGATCTTCCTCGAGTGCCTCTACCCGATCGTGATCACGACGCAGGCGGGCGGACGCGCGGTCAACCGTGTCCTCGTCTGGTCGGCGGCCAACATGGGCGCCTCCCGCGCGCGCATTCTCTGGACCGTCGTCGTCCCGGCCACTGCGCCGTTCATCTTCGCCGGGTTCCGGATCGCCCTACCCATCGCGATGATCGTCGTCATCATCACGGAGATGATCAGCTCGGCCGACGGCCTCGGCTACCTGGCGATGTACGCGCTCGCCTCGTTCAAGACCGACCGCATGCTGGCGATCGTGGTCGTCATCGCGCTTCTCGGCGTGGCGCTCGACCGCCTGGTCGTACTCCTGCGCGACCGTCTGGTGCGCTGGGAGCGGCTCGATTCGTACTATGCGGACTAAAGTCGTCGCAGGCCCCATGAGCGCAGGGCCTCACTTCGGCAGATACCCCAGATCCACCATCTCGTCGACGTTCACGGGCTTCTCGAGCCAGCCGAGCTTTTCGTGCATGAAGACGGCGAGCTTTCTCAGGCTCGCGACGTCGACCCGACCGGCCGGATCACGCTTCCAGTCGGCGTTCTTCAGATAGATCTCGAGCGGGGTGCGGACGAAGCCGGCCTTGTGCAGGTCGCGCTTGGCCTGCTCGGTGTTCGCGAGGTAATAGCGGGTCACCGCGACGTAATCGGCGAGGAACGCGCGGACGGCGTCGGGCTGCGCCTTCAGGAATTTCTCGCCGAACCAGACGTCCAGCAACTCGTGATCGTAGCCGACGGCCTTGACCGCGGTGAAGAGGGTGCGCAGGCCGCCCTTGGCGACCTCCGCGGAGTAGAACGGCTCCACGAACGTGCCGAGGTTGACCTTGTCGGAGCGCACCGCCGCGCCCATGGCGGGAAACGCGATGGGCACGACCTTCACATCCCTGTCAGGGGTGAGCCCCGCATTGAGCAGCGCCGCGCGCACCCAGAGGTCGGTCGCGGTCTTGAACCCCAGGATGCCGGCGGTGCCCCCCTTGAGGTCCTTCACGCTCTTGACGGGCGCATCGTCCCGGACCATGTACGCCGTCGTGAACCAGTCCTTGCCGTCGGCCTCCAGGCAGATGCCGGCGGTGATCTTGATGTCGACGCCCTGGGCGCGCGCGAAGATCACGGCGAGACCAGGAGCCGTCCCGCCGTCCAGCTCGTTTGCGAGGTAGGCCTGGAAGCGCTCCGGGTTGCCCTGGAACGCGATGGGCTTGAGACGGTACTTCGTCCCCTGTCCGGGCGTCAGATCTGGCCGCGCGGCCATGAGCCAGGCCTGCTCCTCGGCGGCGAAGCCGTGGCCGAAACGGATCAGCGGCGGGTCAGCCGCAAAGGCCGAGAGGGCGACAACGGCCAGCAGGCCGGCGAGACAGGCGAGGCTCATGCGCGCGGGGCGTTTCACGATGGCTTCTCCTCTCGGATCAGGTCCCAGATTCGATTTCGAGCTTCCAGGAATGCGACGGACTTGCGTACCGCGATGCCGCGCGGCCGCGGCAGCTCGATCCTGACTTCTTCGCGGATCCGCGCGGGCCGCGCGCTGAGCACGATCACGCGGTCGCCCAGATAAACGGCTTCGTCGATGTCGTGGGTGACGAAGAAGATCGTCTTGCGCGTGCGCTCCCAGATGCCGGTCAGCTCCTCCTGCATCGTCTCGCGCGTCTGCGCGTCGAGCGAGCCGAACGGCTCGTCCATCAGGAGCACCTCGGGGTCGAACGCGAGCACGCGGGCCAGCGCTACCCGCTGCTTCATCCCGCCGGAGAGCTCGGCCGGCAGGTGATCGCGGAACTCCGTGAGCCCGGTGAGCTCGAGATACCGGTTCACGACCGCGGCGCGCTCCGCCGCCGGCGCGCCCCGCACCTCGAGACCCCAGCCGACGTTGCCGCTCACCGTGCGCCAGGGGAAGAGCGCGTATTCCTGGAAGACCATCCCGCGATCCGGCCCCGGCCCGACGACATCGCGGCCGTGAACGCGGATCTGGCCGTCGTCGCACGGGATGAAGCCGCCCAGCACGTGGAGCAGCGTGCTCTTGCCGCACCCGCTCGGGCCGACGACCGTGACGAACTCGCCGTCGCCGACGGCCAGCCGCGCGAGGTCGAGCACGTCCAAGGTGCGCCCGTCCCGCGCATACGCCTTCCGGAGGCCCACGACTTCCAGCGCGGGCGCGCTCATCTCACGCCGTCCCGGTCGCGCGAGGCGGCCAGGCCAGCAGGCGCTCCAGCGCGGCCTGCGTCCGCTCGGCCGACCGGCCCTCGCGGCTGATGCGTCGGTTGCGAAGCCAGCACGCCAGCGCGCCGCTGAGCTGGCCCTCCTCACCGACCTGGCGCGAGAGCCGGACGATCGTGTCCACCCGCGGCCGGCGGCGGGCGACGTAGCTCGCGAGCGCTCCGGCCACATCCGTCTCGCCCCGGGCGGCCCGCGCCAGCTCCTCGGCGAGGACGGCGGCGTCCTCCATCGCCATGCCCGCGCCCTGGCCCATGTTCGGCGTCAGCGCGTGGGCCGCGTCGCCGAGAAGCGCCACGCGGCCGCGGGCCCACACCGGCTGGTGAACCTCTTCTATGTCGGTACACACGACGCCGTCGGTCGACGTGAGCTCGCCGAATGCTCGCCGCACCCGCGGATCGGCGAGCTCACCGAACAGGGCCCGCAGCGCCGCCACGCTCTCGAGCGCCCAGGCGCGGCTCTCGCGGGGCGAGTTGAACGTCGTCCACACGTAGAGCTGGCCGCCGCCGATCGGGACCAGCCCGACGCGCCGGCCGCGCCCGAGGACCTCGGTGAAGTGCTCGAGCCCGTCCACGTTGGGCACGACGAAGCGGTGCGATCGATAACCCAGGTACACGGGCTCGTTCGACCCGAAGAATCGCGCGCGCACGGTCGACCGGATCCCGTCGGCCCCGATCAGGACGTCGCCCGTGAACACCTCGCCGCTCTCGGTCTCGACGCGGACGCCGTCCGCGCCGGCCTCGAGCCGGGCGATGCGCGTGTCGAGGTGGACGGTGCCGGCCGGCCGGCCGTCGTAGAGGCACTCGTGGAGATGCGCGCGGTGGCACAGCGCACCGATCGCGAGGCGCCCTTCGGAATAGAGCGGACGATAATCCCGGGTCGCCAGCGGCCGCCCGCGATGGTCGAAGGTCTCGCGCGCCAGGTACGGCGTGCTTCGCGACCGAACGCACGAGGCCAGACCGTTGGCTTCGAGCACGCCCATCGCGTTCGGGTTCATGATGATGCCGGCGCCCACCGTTGCCAGCTTGGGCGCGCGCTCGAGCACGACCACGGGCAGGCCCGCCCGTCCTAGCTCTCGCGCGAGGGAGAGTCCGCCGATCCCGCCGCCCACGACGATCGTGGAAAGGGGCATCGGCGGGCCGAGCTCAGGTCGGAAGACCGAACAGCGAGGTCAGCCGCCTCGACTCGACCATGCCGGCCATCTCCGCGTCGGTCGGCCGACGCTCGAAGCGACTGGCCGCGTCGAGGATCCTGGGCAAGAG
>JACXTT010010085.1_pt1 | contig 12803 bp, 11 predicted proteins | sample 9270951 | NCBI WGS metagenome assembly JACXTT01 (sample SAMN15532306, study PRJNA645909) | rock metagenome | isolation source: weathered quartz diorite | place: Puerto Rico | collected 2017-06-21 | reverse complement strand
ACCGACATCAGCAGGATCGACAGCGTGAACATCTTCTTGCGGCCCAGCAGGTCGCCGAAGTGCGCCATGATGATGCCGCCCAGCGGGCGGGCCAGGTAGCCCGCGGCGAAGATGCCGAAGGTCTGCAGCTGCCGCAGCCAGTCGGGTACCGACGGCGGGAAGAACAACTGCCCGATCACCGTCGCGAAGAACACGAAGATGATGAAATCATAGAACTCGAGGGCGCCGCCGAGTGCGGCAAGGGCAAGGGTCTTGTAATCCTGCCCCGTCAGTGGTCGCGCGGGCCTGGATTGGGTGCCCGTGATCGGAGCGGTACTGCTGGTGGTAGACATGAATGGACTCGCATGAATGGCATCTCATGCGAAGCGCACAACGCGGGTTGCGTGGAGGGTGTGGCCGGAAGAGTACAGCGCGGGAGAGGCAGGCACTACGTGGCGGGTAAGCCGCAGGCTTGCGACGAGACGCTTCGCAAAGGCGTAAAGATATCAGATCGGCGCTTGTCTTGTTGAGAAGACAAAGGACGATTTCTTTGCTTTGTGGGCAACCATTGCCATAATGTCAAAAAAAAGTGAAATCCGGGGCACAAAGTGCTGTGCATCACCGGTAGCGGGGTTGAATTCATCGGGAATGACATGGAAATCAAGGATTCCATCCGGCTCGCCACGGCTACGCCGCGGCGCAGGCTTGCCGTACGCGTGGCCGGCGGCGTGGTGGCCGCGTTGGCGGTGTTCGGGCTGGCAGGCTATTTCGGCGGTCCGCCACTCATCAAGTCGCTGATCGAGAAGAACGCGACCGCGGCGCTCGGCCGCAAGGTGACGCTGGGCGGGGCGCAGGTGCGCCCGTTCAAGCTGGCGGCGACGCTGTCCGACCTCACCATCTATGAGCGCGACGGCAAGACGCCCGCGGTCACGCTTGGCGAGGTGGAGGCAGATGCTTCGCTGGCGTCAGTCTGGCATCTCGCGCCGGTGGTGGACGCCCTGCATGTCGACCGGCTGGCCGTGCACGCGGTGCGCGAGGCCGACGGCCGCATGAGCTTCGCCGATATCCAGGACAAGCTCGCTGCCCAGCCGCCGAAGCCGCCCGATGCCAAGCCGGCCCGCTTCTCGGTCAACAACATCGCCGTGACGGGCAGCTCGGTGGCCTTTGAGGACAAGGTGGCCAATACGGCCGTGCGCGTCGACAACCTGACGCTGACGCTGCCGTTCCTGTCCAATCTGCCGCACGATGTGGAGATCGTCACGCGGCCCACGCTCAGCGCGCAGGTCAACGGCACGCCGCTGGCGCTGGACGGCACGGTCCTGCCGTTCGCCGATTCGCGCGAGACGCACCTGAACGTCAACTTCGACGGGCTCGATGTCGCGCGCTTCATGCCGTTCGCGCCGAAGCTCAAGGACGCCGACGTCAGGCACGGCCTGCTCGACACGCGACTGACGCTGGGCTTCCGTCAGCAGAAGGACAAGCAGGACATCTTCGTGTCGGGTACCGCGGCACTGCGCGAACTGGACGTGCGCACGCTGGCGGGCGCGCCGCTGGTCAGCAACGGCAAGCTGGCGCTCGACATCGACCGCGTGGAGCCGCTCGCGCAGCGCGCCCATCTGCGCAGCGTCGAGATCGAGGGGCTGAACGTGGCCGCCGTGCGCCGCGCGGACGGCTCGCTGAATCTGGCGACGGCCTTCCTGCCGCAGGCCGCGCCTGCCGCAAAGGGCGCGCCCAGCGCAGCAGCGCCGGCATCGGCGCCGGCCGCGGCAAAGCCGCAAGAGGCTGCATGGCGCTACGCCGTCGACCGCGTCACGCTCAAGCAGGCCCGCATCGGCTTCGAAGATGCCCTGGCGCCGTCCGGGCCGGGCAAGCTGGCGCTGGGCCCGATCGATGCCGAAGTGAATGGCCTGGCCAGTGCCGAGGCCGACAAGGCGACCAGGCTGCAGGCCACGATCACGGTGGCCAATGGCCAGACGCTCACGCATATGGGCGAACTGTCGATGCGGCAGGGGACGCTGGCCGGCACGCTGGAAACCGCGGGGCTGCAGCCGCAGGGGTTTGCGTCCTGGTGGCCGCGCGAGCTGCGTGCGCAGTTCGGCAATACCGCGGTCAACGCGGAACTCCACTACCGGATGTCGTGGGCGCAGCCCGTGTTCCAGTTCGTGCTTGAGAAGTCACGGCTGGAACTGGCGCCGCTCCATGTCGCTACGCGCGAGCCCGTCGTCATGCCGGCGGTCCCTGCGGGTTCCAGCGAGCCGGCTGCGAGCAAGGCGCCCACGGACCGGGCCGAGCGCGCCGGCCGTACCCGGCGTACGCGCGAGGCCGACAGCGAGGGGGCGAACCTGCCCTTGCTGCAGGCGGACAAGCTCGTACTGGATGACATCGGGCTGGATCTGGCCAAACAGACCTTCGAGGCGGGCCAGCTCGCGATCACCAAGCCGCAAATCGCGGCGACGCGCGATTACCGTGGGCAACTGCTCGAAATGGCTCGCCTCTGGGCGAGCGAATCGGCGCGCCAGACCGAAGTCCAACGCAAGCAGCCTCCCGCGCCCGCGCAGGCGGCCACGGCGAATGGCGCCCCGCCAGCCGCCGGCGGTGGCTGGAAGGTGCGGCTCGGCAAGGTCGCGCTCGACGGCGGCGCGGCCCGCCTGGCCGATTACGCGCCGGCGCAGATCAACCGCGGCCGGCCGGTCATCCACCAGTACCGCAATATCGGCCTGAGCACCGGTGCCATCGCGTGGCCGCTGACGCCCGCGGCGGTGCCGGTCAAGCTGCACGCCGAAACGGGCAAGCGCGGCGTGATCGGCATGGAAGGCAACGTGCTGCCAGCCGCCCCGGCCAGCCAGTTGCAGCTTGACCTGCGCGAGGTCGACCTCGCGCCGGTGCAGCCCTATGTGGGCGATCGCCTCAACGCGGCGCTGCGCAGCGGCACGCTGACCGTGAAGGGCCGGCTCGCCCTCAGCGCGCCCCCGGGAAAGCCGATTGCCGCCCGCTTTGCCGGCAACGCGCAGGTGGCCAATGTACGCACGGTGGACCGCGTGACTGGCGACGATTTCCTGCGCTGGCGCTCGCTGGCGGTGTCGGGCATCGATTTCAACATGGACGACAGCAAGGGCCCGATGCGCGTGGCGCTGAACAATGTCGCGCTGTCGGACTTTTATGCGCGCGTGATCCTGAACGCCAACGGCCGCCTGAACCTGCAGGACGTGATGGCGGGCGGCGCGGCCAAGGGCGAGGCGCAGCCGGCCACGAGCCTGACGCAGGCGAACCCGGCGTCGGCGCCCGCGGCACCAGCGGCACCAGCGGCATCGGCGCCAGCCGCGGCACCGCCCGCGCAGGCCGCCGCTGGTCCTAAGCCGCAGGTGCTGATCGGCGGCGTGTCGGTGGACAAGGGCAACATCAACTTCTCGGACTTCTTCATCAAGCCGAACTACAGCGCCAACCTGACCGGCATGAAGGGCTCGGTGTCGAAGGTCTCGTCGGGCGACCCGACGCCGGCCGACCTCGTGCTCAATGGCCGGCTCGATGACGACGCGCCGGTCAGCATCAGCGGCAAGATCAATCCGCTTGGCGAGCAGCTTTATCTCGACATCGCCGCCAAGGCATCGGGGGTGGAACTCACACGCCTGACACCGTATGCCGCCAAGTACGCGGGCTACCCCATCACCAAGGGCAAGCTGACCGTGGACGTGGCCTACAAGATCGACCATGGCAAGCTCGATGCGAGCAACCACCTGTACCTGGACCAGCTCACGTTCGGCGACAAGGTCGACAGCCCCGACGCGACCAAGCTGCCCGTGCTGCTGGCGGTATCACTGCTCAAGGACCGCAACGGGGTCATCGACGTGAACCTCCCTGTATCCGGTTCGCTGTCAGATCCCGAATTCAGCATCGGCGGCGTGATCGTGCGCGTGATCGTGAACCTGCTGGCCAAGGCAATCACCTCGCCGTTCGCCCTGATTTCGTCCGCGTTCGGCGGCCGCGGCGGCGAGGAGCTCGGTTACGTGGAATTCGCGCCCGGCACGGCCACGCTCACGCCTGAGGCGAAGGGAAAGGTGGCAACGGTTGCCAAGGCGCTCAACGACCGGCCGTCGCTGAAGCTGGAAATCAGCGGCCGCATCGACCCGGCCACCGACGAAGCTGGCGCTCGCCGCGCATGGCTCGATGCGCGCGTGGCCGAGCAGAAACGGCGCGACCTGCGCAAGAGCGCGCAGGAAGGCGACGAAGCCAGCGACAGCGAAGCGGGCGAGCAGGGCGCCGACGTGAAAGTGTCGAAGCAGGAGTATCCGAAGTACCTCGAAGAGGTCTACAAGCGCACCTCGATGAAGAAGCCGCGCAATTTCGTCGGCATGGCCAAGTCGCTGCCGCCCGAGGACATGGAGAAGCTGCTGATGGCGAATGCCACGGTGTCGGATACCGATCTCAGGCACCTGGCCGACCAGCGCGCGCTGGTCGTAAAGCAGGCGCTCGAGCGCGAGGGCAAGGTGCCGGAAGACCGGCTGTTCCTGACCGCGCCGCAACTCAATGCGGAGGGCATCAAGGACAAGGGCGCGCCAAACCGGGTGGACTTCTCGATCCGTCAGTAGTGATGCAAAGGCCAGCCGCCGCGCCGGCGCTGGCGGCCTGCTGGCGCTCGCCTGCCATAAAAACCGCGTATGATTCGGCCCGGAAATCTATCGGGCCGCGAGCGGCGGCCGTTCTAGGAGAGAGTTTTGCAGCAGGATCAGCTTGAAGCGGCCGTCGCCTACAAGACCTGGGTTTGCGTCATCTGCGGTTGGGTATACGAGGAAGAACTGGGCTGCCCCGAAGACGGCATTGCGCCCGGTACCCGCTGGGAAGATATTCCCGATGACTGGCGCTGCCCCGAATGCGACGTCGGCAAGGGCGAATTCGCCATGATCGAACTGTGACGTTGCCGGCATGCGCTGGCAACATGCATCGCGCGCAGTGGCCTGGCGGACTTCAGTGGCGGGCGGCGTGGCGGCAGATGCCGGCGCGTTGCCGCTGCTGCGCGCAGCGCCGGTAGCGCATGCGGTAAGGGTGGCTGCAGCGCCATAGCGCGACCGCAACGGTCGTGCACAGCAGTACCGCCATCACGGCGGCAATGAGGCCGATCGACATGCGCGGCTCTCCTCTCTCTCGACAAGTACTGCCCGGGCCTTGCGGCTCAGATCAGCAGTGGCAATGCCTCCAGTACCAGCACAGCCACCAGCGCGCCGATGAGTGCGCCCATGGTGCGGCAGCTGATACGAAGGAACCTGGCAGTCACCGGGATCGAGCCCATGGCGATCACGCCTACCAGTGCCATCGGGATCAGGAATACAAGATCGTGCGCCTGAAAATGCCACATGGCGATCTCCTGTCTCTCTGTCTTATTGGTCCAGTATAGACAGTGTGTGGCGAATAAACGGCCACTTGCATCGGGATTGACCCGCATGCGGCGCGGCCCCTGCGGCGCGCAGCGCGGCGGCAGTCCGCGTACCGTTCATGCCACCTGCCTGCTGCCATGTGTGGGGTAGCGCGGACTCCGGCATCTTTTTCGCCCCACCGGGTCTAATTTTGCGACCCGCGTGTCCTATTCTGTGCAAATACGCGGGCCTGTTCCCGTGATACAGAGAGGCGGAGGTGGCTATGGAACTTCACATGCATTCGCACCATTACGTGCGGCGCTCGCCGGACTGGACCGCGGCGGCGGTTTCGGGGCTGGCCGCAGGCGCGTTGCTGCTGGTGCTGGAGCTGTTCTGGTCGACCATGGTGGCGGGCGTGAATCCCTGGGGTACCACGCGCATGATTGCCGCGATCCTGATGGGCCGGGACGTCTTGCAGACCTCATTGTTCAGCGTGGGCACCGTGGCGGCGGCACTGGTCATCCACTTCGTGCTGGGCGCCGTGCTGGGGATGGTGCTCGCCGTGATCATCGCGCCATTCCAGCTCGATTCGAGCGTGGGCATGACCTTGCTCGCGGGCGCCGTGTTCGGCCTGGTGGTGTACCTGTTCGACTTCCATGTCATGACACGCGTCTTCACATGGTTCGCCGATGCGCGCGGATGGCACACGCTGGTGGGACACCTGATCTTCGGCATGATGGCGGCGGTGTGCTACTGGAAGCTGGAAAGCAAGGATGTATCGCATTGAGCGCCGCGCGTGCTCACTGGTGAAGAGCCGGCGCCTGATGCGCGCCGCACCGCAAGATCGCTGATTTTGCCGCGCGCTTTGCCACTACACGGGGCCGTGCGCGACCACAACGGCGGATGGGCGACGACGCCCCATCCGCCGTTTTTTCCCCGGCTGCCGTGCATGCGCGAGCGTGTACGGCGGCTTGTGCGATGCGGCAAGCGTGCGCGCCCCGCTCGCGCCTATGTAGCCTTGCAGTGACCTGACGGCATGCACTAGTCTTATCTCAACCCTGCGTGACTTCCGCATCCCACGCCACGCGCGTGGAGGAGGTTGGATATGGCGATGGCCATCGCACTCGTAGTCATCGTCGTCGCCTCGGTGCTCTTTCACTTCCTGAGCCCGTGGTGGGCGACCCCGCTGGCGTCCAACTGGAAGCAGATGGACGACACGCTCACCATTACCCTGGTCATCACGGGGATCTTCTTCATCGTCATCAACCTGTTCCTCGGCTATATGGTCTGGCGCTTCCGCCATGATGCGCCGCGGCAGGACGGGCAACGCGGCCACCGTGCCGACTACCATCCCGAGAACCGCAAGCTGGAAATCTGGCTCACCGTGGGGACGGCGCTCGGCGTCATGGCGCTGCTCGCACCGGGGCTGTTCGTGTATGCCGACTACGTGCGCCCGCCGCGCGACGCGATGGTGATGGAAGTGGTCGGCCAGCAATGGCAGTGGGCGTTCCGATTTCCGGGCAAGAGCGGCCAGCTCGGTACATCCGACCCGCGCTTCGTCAGCGGCGCCAACCCGCTTGGCCTGAACCCGGACGATCCGCGCGGGCAGGACAACATCGTCATCAACGGACCTGAAGTACACGTGCCACTGCACCGGCCGATCAAGGTGCTGCTGCGTTCCAAGGACGTACTGCATGACTTCTACGTGCCACCGTTTCGCGCGCGCATGAACATGGTGCCGGGCATGGTGACCTCGTTCTGGTTCACGCCGACGCAGGCCGGGCGCTTCGAGATCCTGTGCGCGCAGCTTTGCGGCGTGGGGCACTACAACATGCGCGGCATGGTGGTGGTGGAAGACCAGGCCGCTTACGACGCCTGGCTGGCGAAGCAGCCGACCTTTGCGATGACGCTCGCCAAGGCGGCGGCACCGCCGGCACCGGCGGGCGCGGCAGGCGGTGCCGCCGCGGGTGCGGACGCGGTGCTGGTCGAAAAGGGCCACGCACTGGCGCAAAGCAAGGGATGCGCGGGCTGCCATAGCGTCGATGGCAATGCCGGTGTCGGGCCAACCTGGAAGGGACTGTTCGGCAAGACCGAGACCTTTTCCGACGGGAGCAGCGCCCCGGTCGACGATGCCTTCCTGAAAGAGGAGATCACTGATCCGCAGGCCCGCCTGGTCAAGGGGTTCGGCCCGGTCATGCCCAAGATCCCACTGACCGATGACGAGCTCAGTGCCCTGATGGCGTACATCCGCGCGCAGGGCAGCGGCGAGGGCGCGGGAATTGCGCCGGCAGCGGCGCCGGCAGGGGCGCCCGCTCCGGCCGGGACTACCTCCCAGGCGGCGCCGGCGGCTTCCGGTACCTACACGACATCCAATGCCGCTGTGGTGCCGGCATCCGCCTCGCCCAAGGCGGCGACGAAGTGAGGAGAGACGCATGGCTTACGCCGACGATGCCGGCCACCACGGACCGCAGAGCTTCTGGACCCGCTACGTCTGGAGCCAGGACCACAAGGTGATCGCGGTGCAGTACACCATCACGGCCATTCTGGTCGGGCTGGTGGGCGTGGCGCTGTCCAACCTGATGCGCATGCAGCTCGGGTTCCCCGGCAAGTTCGATTTCATCGACGCCAACCGTTACTACCAGTTCGTCACCATGCACGGCATGATCATGGTGATCTACCTGCTGACGGCGCTGTTCCTCGGCGGCTTTGGCAATTTCCTGATCCCGTTGATGGTGGGCGCGCGCGACATGGTGTTCCCGTTCCTCAACATGCTCAGCTACTGGGTCTACCTGCTGTCGGTGATCGTGCTGCTGGCCAGCTTCTTCGTGCCGGGCGGTCCGACCGGCGCAGGCTGGACGCTGTACCCGCCACAGGCCATCCTGCCCGGCACGCCGGGCTATGAGTGGGGCATCATCCTGATGCTGGTGTCGCTGGCCATCTTTATCGTCGCGGCCACCATGGGCGGCCTGAACTATGTCACCACGGTGTTGCAGGCACGCACGGAGGGCATGACGCTGCTGCGCATGCCGCTGTCGGTATGGGGCATCTTCATGGCGACCATCCTGGCGCTGCTGGCGTTCCCGGCGCTGTTCGTATCCGCCGTGATGATGCTGCTCGACAGGACGCTCGGCACCAGCTTCTTCATGCCGGCGATGGTGTCGATGGGCCAGCAGCTCAACTACAAGGGCGGCAGCCCGCTGCTGTTCCAGCATCTGTTCTGGTTCTTCGGCCACCCCGAGGTGTATATCGTCGCGCTGCCGGCCTTCGGCATTGTCTCGGACCTGGTCAGCGTGCATGCGCGCAAGAGCATCTTCGGGTATCGCACCATGGTGTGGGCCATCCTGGCCATCGGCGTGCTGTCGGTGGTGGTGTGGGCACACCACATGTTCGTGAGCGGTATGAACCCGTACTTCGGCTTCTTCTTCGCCACGACCACGCTGATCATCGCCATTCCCACTGCCATCAAGGTCTACAACTGGGTCATCACGCTGTGGCGCGGCGATATCCATTTCACGGTGCCGATGCTGTTCGCGATCGCGTTCATCAGTACCTTCGTCATCGGCGGACTGACGGGGCTGTTCCTCGGCAACGTCAGCGTGGACATTCCGCTGTCCAACACGTACTTCGTGGTTGCGCACTTCCATATGGTGATGGGGGTGTCGCCGATCCTGGTGGTGTTCGGCGGCATCTACCACTGGTATCCCAAGGTCACGGGGCGCATGCTCGACGACACCATGGGCCGCGTGCATTTCTGGATCACCTTCGTCGGCACCTACGCGATCTTCTTCCCGATGCACTACCTTGGCGTGCTGGGCATGCCGCGGCGCTACTACGCGTACGAGAACTACGCGTTCATTCCCGAATCGGCGCACGTGATGAACACCTATATCTCGATCGCTGCCTTCATCGTCGCGGCGGCCCAGTTGCTGTTCGTCTTCAATCTCGTCTGGAGCCTCTGGCGCGGACGCAAGGCCGACGCCAATCCGTGGCGCGCTGCCTCGCTTGAATGGCAGACGCCGCAGACGCCGCCCGTGCACGGCAACTGGGGCCCGCACCTGCCAGTGGTGTACCGCTGGGCCTATGCCTACAGCGTGCCCGGTGCGAAGGAGGACTTCATCGCGCAGAACGCGCCGCCCGAGGCCGGCGGTGCCGAGCCCGAACCGCACGCCAGCCGCGGAGCCGTGGCATGAACGCAGATGCCGTCTACAAGGTCAGCCGCGACGAGTCCGGCGGCGCTCCGTCCGGCGGCGGCCAGACCCGCAACGGGCAAGCCGGCAAGGCACCCGCGAGCATCGGGCTGTGGATTTTCATGGGCGTGGCGACGGTGCTGTTTGCGCTGTTCCTGACGGCATTTGCCATGCGCATGGACAGCCCGGACTGGGAGCGCATTGCGCTGCCCTGGCAGGTGTGGTTGTCGACCGCGCTGCTGGCAGCGGGCAGCGTGGCCATGCAGGCCGCGGTGCGCCTGGCGCGCGCGGACCGCATGGCCGAGGCGCGACAGGCCCTGCGCCTGGGCGGCCTGGGGGCGGCGGCGTTTGTCGCGTCGCAGCTATGGGCATGGCATGCGCTGCAGGCCATCCATGTCGGTCCGACGAGCAACCCGGCGGGCAGCTTCTTCTACCTGCTTACCGCCATGCACGGGCTGCACGTGCTTGGCGGCCTCGCGGGCTGGGCCTTTGCGGCGGCATTCCGGGGCAGCGGCGAAGGCGCCGTGCTGCGCATGGCGCTGTGCGCCCGGTACTGGCATTTCCTGCTCGCGGTATGGGCGGTCCTGCTGGCCGCGCTGGGCTGGCTCACGCCCGAGATCGTGCGCTACATCTGCGGCACCGCATAGCGCAGAGGAGAGACCTCATGTCTTCGAACGTCTCATCGCAGCCCGCTGCGCCGGCTGCCACGGCCACCGGACTGCGCGGCCTGGTGGCGGACTGGTCGTCCGACCAGCGTGCCTTCAAGGTGTCGTGGGGCAAGGCGATGATGTGGATCTTCCTGCTGTCCGACACCTTCGTGTTCAGCTGCTTCCTGACGGGCTACATGACGGTGCGCATGGCGACCACGGTGCCGTGGCCCAATCCCAGCGAAGTCTTCGGACTGCGTATCGGCGGGCACGACGTGCCGCTGCTCCTGATCGCGATCATGACGTTCGTGCTCATCACCAGCAGCGGCACCATGGCGATGGCGGTCAACTTCGCCTACCGGCGCCAGCGGCGCCAATGCGCGGCGCTGATGCTGGCGACCGCCCTGTTGGGCGCGACCTTTGTCAGCATGCAGGCCTTCGAGTGGACCAAGCTGATCGTCGAGGAGGGTGTGCGCCCCTGGGGCAACCCGATGGGCGCGCCGCAGTTCGGTTCCACCTTCTTCATGATCACCGGCTTCCATGGTCTGCATGTGAGCTGCGGCGTGATTTACCTGCTGATCGTGGCAACCAAGGTGCTGCGTGGCCGGTACGAAGTCTCCGGCAACTACCAGATCGTGGAGATCGCGGGCCTGTACTGGCACTTCGTGGACCTGGTCTGGGTATTCATCTTTGCATTGTTCTACCTCTGGTGAGGCTTGCCATGGCTTCGACTCCGACTCCCGCCGCCCCCGGCACCGCGCACGGCCACGACGACACCGCGCATACCGGCCAGCAGCATCCCATTGGCCTCTATCTGAAGATCTGGCTGCTGCTGTTCGTGCTCTCCACGCTGTCCTACCTGGTGGACTACGTCGGTTTCACCGGCTACCTGCGCTGGACGCTGATCCTGCTGCTCATGGTGATGAAGGCCGGCTTGATCGTCGCGGTCTTCATGCACATGGCCTGGGAGCGCATGGCGCTGATCTGCGCGATCCTGGTGCCGCCGCTATGCCTGCTGGTCCTTGTCGGGCTGATGGCGGAAGAGGCAAACTACACGTTCCTGACGCGCGGTATCTTCTTCCATTGAACAACCCCTCGCACGCATGCATCCTGCCACCGAAGCCATCCTGCGTTTCAACCAGGGCCGCGACCCCGAGCGCTTCACACGCAAGCTCGCCGCCATTGCCGCCGACCCGTTCGCCTTCTTTCGCGGCACCAATCACCTGTACGTTGCATCGCTCAGCCACGAAGACGCGCTGCTGGACGCGCCGTCCACCTACGTCTGCGGCGACCTGCACCTGGAGAACTTTGGCAGCTTCAAGGGCGACAACGGCCTGGTCTACTTCGACCTGAACGACTTCGACGACGCGCTGGTGGCGCCGCTGACCGTGGACGTGGTCCGCGTGCTGTCCAGCGTGCTGGTGGCGGCGGGCCAGATCGGCCTGTCCGACGAGGATGCGGATCGCGCCAGCGAGGCAATGCTGGTCCAGTATGCAGCCATACTGGCGGGCGGCAAGCCGCGCTGGCTTGAACGCGCCACCGCCACCGGCATGGTGGCCACGCTGCTGCGGCGGGTCAAGCGGCGCCGGCGCGGCGAACTGGTGGCGGAACGTACCGAGATGCGCAAGGGGCGGCAGCGGCTGGCCTGCGACGGCCGGCACGCGTTGCCCGTGGACACCGAGGCCCGCCAGCGGGCCGTGCAGATCCTGGACACCTATTCAGGCCAGCCGCACGGCCACCGCTTCCGGGTCGAAGACGTCGCGCGGCGCGTGGCCGGCATCGGCAGCCTGGGACTGGAACGCTACGTGGTGCTGGCGCGCGACGAACGCGCAGGCGGCATGCCGCGCCTGATCGACATCAAGCGGGCGGCGCCTTCCGCCTGGCAGGACCTGCCCAATCGCGCGCAGCCGCGCTGGGGCAGCGATGCCAGGCGCGTGGCCACGGTGCAGAAGGTCATGCAGGCGGCATCGCCTGCGCTGCTCTCGCCCGTGGACAAGGGCAAGGCGTCATACCTGGTGAAAAGCCTGCAGCCCACCGCGGACCGGGTCAACCTGGCGCACTGCGAAAACGCAGCGGCGCTACGCGAAGTGCTCGCGACCATGGCCCATGCCGCGGCATGGGCGCATCTGCGCGGCTGCGGGCACCATGCCGCGGATCGGATCGAGCAACTGCAGGAATTTGCGGCCGGCACGCGCTGGCGCAAGGGGGTGCTGCGGCTGGCACGGCATGGCCATGCCGTGTCGCTGGCCCAGTGGAAGGTCTATGCGGAGGACTACCGCAAGGCCAGGGGCAGCGCCGTCCGCGAACCCGCCGACGGCGCCCGGTAGTTCAAAAGCAGGGCGGACAGGGCCTCAGACCTGCGTGATGAACTTGGTCACCAGGTAGCCATCGAAGGTTTCCATGCCGCCTTCGCTGCCAATGCCGGAATCCTTGACGCCACCGAACGGCGTTTCGGACAGTGCCATGCCGAAATGGTTGATGTTGACCATGCCGGCCTCCAGGCCGTTGGACACCTCGGTCGCGGTCTTCAGCGAGTTGGTGAAGACATACGAGGCCAGGCCGAACGGCAGGCTGTTGGCGCGGCGCAGCACCTCGGCCGTGTCCTTGAAGCGCGTGACCGGCGCCACCGGGCCGAACGGCTC
>JACXTT010010084.1_pt1 | contig 12804 bp, 7 predicted proteins | sample 9270951 | NCBI WGS metagenome assembly JACXTT01 (sample SAMN15532306, study PRJNA645909) | rock metagenome | isolation source: weathered quartz diorite | place: Puerto Rico | collected 2017-06-21 | reverse complement strand
GTTCGTTTGGACCAAGACCGCCGACCAGATCCTGGCCAGCATTGCTCGCTACGCTCAACGCACAACCACCGCCCACTCGAACTAACTTATGTCACGAACCACTGGGACAGGAGACTAGCCGAAGCCCATGGTTTTGGCTCATTTCCGGGACCGGGCGAATGCTGGCACATCGGAGCTGACCAACGCAAATCGCTTGAACCCACGCTGGAACGATGGTTCGGCATTCCGATTCCGTTCTCCGACCTGAATGCCTCGAAGTACGCCAATCTGGCTAAACAGCCGGGCGACCGACACCCGGAATCAGAGCTCGACGTATTGAATCCGGCAATTGCTTCAGAGATCCGAATGCGAAGCGTTCATGAACTGACTCACCAGATAGGCCAATCTAAAGTGGCCGAGGCCCGCTCTCAATTGTCGCAATTAAAGTCTCAAGAAAAGCGGGAATGGATTCGGTCCAGATGGAGTAGCAAACTCGGTGATATTGAGCCCATCCGCGATCCCGAAGCAACTTTGCAGTGGAGCAAGCGGCTACCCAGTGGGGAAGCGGAAGGCATTACTCTAAACGTCGAGCCTGGGATTGTCGTTCCTCTGCTTCTACTGCGCCCAACGGGCTCTTCTCGGACGCCAGTTCCGGTCGTGGCGGCTGTATCCGAAGGTGGAAAAGAGAAATTCCTTGCGGCGCGCAGCCATGAGATCGAAGGCCTGCTCAAAGCGGGAATAGCCGTATGCTTGCCCGACGTGCGGGGCACAGGGGAGACCTCTCCGACTCCGCGGCGCGATCCCGACGGCGATACCATCGACGGCGATGAAATTGTCCTCTCGTCGACGGAGCTGATGCTTGGTCAGACGTTGCTGGGGCAAAGACTCAAGGATCTGCGCACCGTGCTGGCATATCTCCGGAGCAGGCAGGATCTCGATTCCAAGCGGCTTGGCTTGTGGGGAGATTCCTTTACGCCTGTCAATCCTGCCCACTTGATACTCGATGAGCAACCCAACTGGCAAGTCGGCCCGGAAATTAAGAACCAAGCTGAGCCCCTTGGAGGCTTGCTGGCGATCCTAGGCGCGCTTTACGAAGACAACGTGCGCACCATTGCGATCCGGCACGGATTGGCTAGCTATTTGTCGATTCTGGAGGATCGTTTCATGTATGTTCCGGAAGATATCATTATTCCAGGCATTTTGCAGGAGGGCGACATCGCCGACGCGACCGCCGTTCTCGCACCCCGGCCATTGCTATTCGAGGATCTGGTTGATGGACGCAACCGTCTGATGCCCGAAGGTGTTCTGCTCCGGGAGATGGATCCGCTCTACAAAGCTTATCAAGCAACGTCCCCAGATGCCCTTGCTGTTCGCAGCCGCGAACACAACTCGAACTTCGCGCAATGGTTCATCGGGCATATTTGACTCCATCGAAGATGGTTGTGGCACTTAGGCGGGTCATAGTGAGCGATTGAACCAGGCTTTAAAGCAAGTGGGATGAGAAGGCTCTCAGCGGACTGGCTCAGCCGACCGCTTCAACTGCTGCGCCAACCATGAGACCAAGCTCGGATTCTGTCCGTCCGCTCGAACCCGCAGGTGAGCCGGCGATTCACGATACGACTGAAATACTTGGGCAAGGCTGTCGCGAAGAGCTGGCTCGCCGACCACTCGGTTCCTTCCGTCCACGGCACTCTCGATGAGGAGCGGTCGAGGGGCAAGGGCGCCAGCAAGATCGGCAACATCGGCCACTTCGAGAATGCCGGGAACGATGATATCGTTAGGCACGTAAGCGAACTGGTCTTCCAAAATGGATGAATAAGCGACCAGCCCACGGTGCGCGGCAACGGCCCGAACGCCGTCCTCATAAAGGGTGCCGAGAAGCGCCAGCAACCCTCCTAATGGCTCCGCCTGATACTCTGTTTCCGGCCCGATTTGCCATCCGATCAATTCGTCAAACATGAACTGTTGAGGATTCACAGGAGCGAAAGAGTCACCCCATAACGCGATCTTTTTGTTGTCCAGATCTGGTCGTGCTGACAGGTATGCCAGCACACTGCGCAAATCTTTCAGCCGCTTGCCGAGCAAAGTATCGCCTAGCATGAACTCGGTTGCGGCGGGTGATTCTTCTTCACTGTTCAGACCCCGCCGCATTTCGGAAGTGGTCTCTCCTGTTCCGCGAACATCAGGCAGGCATACTGCCACGCCATCTCTTAGGAGGGCTTCAAGCTCATCACTACGATGAGCTAGAAACCGTTCCTTTCCGCCTTCGGAAACCCCGACGACAACCGGCAGCGGCCGGTCCGACATGTCCACGGGCCGTAGTAGCAGCAGTGGCACAATGATGCCAGGCTCAATTTGAAGCGTGATTGCTTCAATCTCCGCCCCTGCGAGTTGTTTCCTCCAATGAATGTTCTGTTCCGGCTTACGATTGGGCTCGATGTCGCCGAGCTTGGGAGCCAATTCAGCCCGGAGTTGCTCCCGCCTTTGTTGCGTCCCCAACTTAGCCATCCCTGCGCGTGCTGATTTCAGCTTCGACTTGGCGACTTCGAGGACCAGGTCGTGAATGGAAGTCATCCTCAGCTCCTGTGCGAGTGCGGGAGTTAGAGACGCCAACTCCTCCTCGGGGCGGCGGTCGTCGGGTTCCGAGGCGGGGATCGGGATGTTGAACCACCGCTTCAACGCAGGGTAAAGGGTCCCACGTTGTCCGGGACCGATATTGGCACACTCGCCAGGCCCTGGGAAGTCGCCAAACCCGTGGGCCTTATCGATATTGTCTGGAACACCATAAAGCGCAAATACCTTCTTGTCGCGCTCCCAAGCTGCGTTGTCTTTGTAGTGTTCCCAGCCCATCTCGTTTGCATAGACCAGGCGACGAGGCGCGACCGAAGCATTGATGATCCAAGGAAAGAACTGGTCGACTATGCTCCTGCGCAGGCAACGTGTCGATTCCCACTCGCCCCAGCCCGGCTCGGCACTGCCAAAATTGAAAGGCACCACCGCAGCGACGCGCTGATCCAGTGCAGCAGTGACCGCCGCCGGTTCGCCTCCCGCAGCGACTGCACCGAGCAAGACGATCTGATCCCGGTTTACATCCTTTCGCTCCAGCAGAAGATCGATGCCGCGCATTACGTCCCAAACCATCCACTTGAGCAGGCTTTCGCCGGCCAGGTAGAGCTGCATTCCCATCACGTAACGGGAATGGTACGATTCGCGGTTCCATGGATAGTTTTGAAGCCGCTCGCCGTGACCTATCTGGTCCATGATCAGGACGGCGCAGCCGGCGCGGGCCCAGAGGATGCCCATATCCTGCAGTTCGGCCTGCGTCCTCGGCCTGTGATGGCTGTGCATGATGACGAGTCCCGGCATTGGCGGCATCGGTTTGGCGGGCAGGTATAGATTGGCGGTAACCCACATCCCGGGCCAGCTCTGATAGATGAGATCCTGTCGGCGGTAGCCGTTCCCCTGGAACTCTTTTGTGACTGTCGTGCGTAGCGCACTGCGCGGAGGGAATTCTCCGAGCGAGGCTTTCAGCGCACTGATACGTCCGTCGCGAAAGCGCTCCCAATCGGCGCGCGTATTTATCAGGGCCCAGTCGTGCTGAACTGCGTCGGCAATGCCGCTGATTCGTCCCGAGAGGTAGTGGTCCAGCATCTGAGCGATCGACAGCTTTTTTCGTTCTTCGGGTGAAAGAACTCGACCGTCAAGGGATGCCAATCCGCCCACGCGTTCGCTTGGGACCGGCTTTGGAAGTGCCGAAGGGTCAGTGTTCAAGAGGCTAATGCGACGATACCGCGGCGTGCAGAGCGCGGTATCGCTCTGGGTTGCCGGCAGGGCACTCACCTCGAGTGGCTCGTCGTTTCGTGCCTGCCGGATGCGCCTAAAGAGGCCCCGCCATTCTCGTGGCACTCTGTCTTCGCCAAGTATTTTCGCGACAGGATCGAGTGGGATATCGATGCGCACCGTCCACTCTCCATTCTGTCGGTACGCGGCGACGCGAGCACCGCTGTTCCACTCCTTGGCCCGAGACAATCGAGGACCGCCGAAAAAACCAGTATTGTCCAAAAGATACCCCGCCGAATTCACTACGAACTGCGCGTATGCCGAGCCTGACGTGGCGAGATATATCTGAAAGCTGTCATCCCGGTCGACTGGACCATCGTTCTCTTTCACACGCGTGACCGGATCTCTCAGTTCGACGCACCGGGCCAAGACGGCCATCGTACGTCCGTCATGGACCACTTTGACTTCGGTGGGAAACCGCGGGGTACGGGGCATAGGTTCATCGCGCACCAGCCTCCAAATTGGGGTATTGCGCCATGCCGAGTCATCCCATGTGCTGTCCATGGCCGGAAGTGCATGCGTGAGTCCGGCTTCGAGTGGCGCTTCCGTGTTTCCCATAGGGGTGGGGCGAAACACAGGCGCAGGTGCGTCCCCCTTAGAACGAAGGACAGGAATCTTGGCTGCCGGGCCATGCTCGGGCCAATACCACCGTTGCAAGGGGCAGCCGGGACGGATTGCCCGGACCCGTTCAATTCGGACCATAATCTCTGCAGGTCCCGGAGCGCTCAACTCATTCAACGGAATGGCGGCTTCCACCGTCCAAGCACGCTCACCAACCGACGTGGAGACCAAGAATTTGGCTGCATTCGTATAAACAACCTGACTTGTCGGTTTTTCAAGAGAGTATGGGAAAACGTCCAGGAAGCTGGAACCAACGTGGAGAGCCTTTTCAATCGAGTATGCGCCCAAAGGATTGATTTGAAGGACGATGTCAGTTCCACAAAGGACTCTGAGCTGGTCTTCGTCCTCCCAACTTGGATTGCGCCCGATTAACCGTGCTGTGATTCGCCCCGTCGGCTCGGGTAGTGTGGCGCCCAGGTACAGATATCGCCCGATAACAATCGTACGAATCTCTCCGCCGATCTTAGAGGGTACCCCGATCTGCGAAGGTGCTAGTTCTTCTGCGGTGATGCTCCGCCACATCGGCTCATCGAGGTGGCCATCAATCACGATGGTGGGACTTGTCGCCTGGCTTGCCAAAACGGCGGTCGTCCAGCATAGAGCAATCACCGAAACGCCCCTAGAGAGCAATGTCATCGAGATCTCCGTTCTGGAATATCATCCGCGCCGAGGGAATTTTAGCTTTGTGTCTACACTGCGCGCCGTCAAGAAGCTTCATGTCCTCCCATTTCTTCTCACCTTCCATCTTCGGTCCGCACGAGGATCAAGCTTCATCACAAAAGGTTGGAATTCGCTCCGGCATCGCCATGTGCCTGGGCGATGAGCCATTCACTCGCGATAGACTTGTGAAATTATTAAGCGTCGACCGGTTTGCTCCGACTCCGTTCACTTCTAAAATTTGAATCGAAGCATGAGGTTAACGACCCTAGGGGCCGGCTGGCCCAACTGCGCACGGACTGTCCCGAAGATATTACCTACATTACCCACGTCACTTATGTCCGAGTCAGGAATTGAGAAATTGGTGTGGTTCAACAGGTTAGTAGCATTGGCACGGAACTGGAGTCGTATCCTTTCCGTAACTCTAAAATCCTTCGTCAAAGCAAAGTCAAGATTGACCATCCCCGGACCTCGCAACGTGTTAACGCCGACGTTACCAAAGCGACCAACGTTTGCCGGGTTCTGGCATACCGGCTGGCTCGCCGGACAGCCGGGAATTGCAAATGCGTTTATGTTGAACCATTGACTGATCGAGCGCGATGAGGACAGGTTCGGGTTACCGATCACGTCCGGGCGACCACCAAAGGTATTCGTGTTCGAAGTATCGAAGCCGTCGAACGACGGTGTGTAGAATAGGCCTGATTGCGTCACAAAGTTCAACGCCGTGCTCCAGCCCCCAAATAGCGCTTCTACCACACGATTTTGATGCGAAAGAAATCGCTGACCCTGACCGAAAGGAAGCGTCCAAACCGCGTACCCAAACAGCCGATGCGTGACAACCACACCATTGTTACCTTCTTCTGCTCGCCGATCGAACTGATTCTGAATTACCGGTCCCGCAACTGATCCCACGTCCTGCGTGTCCGTGAGGTCCTTGGCCCAGGTCCATCCGGTATTCAAGGTCAAATTCTTCCCGTAGGTCTTGATCACCGCAACTTCCATGGCGTTATACCTATCACTGCCCCCGTTTTCTGTCCATATCACTTGACGGTAGAGACTATAAGGCGCAAGCGAGGGAGAGTACGGGCTGGTGCTAGGCGGCGGTTGGTTTAGGTTTCTGCTGTAAAGCAAATCGACAGTGTGAGATCCCACATAAGAGACTCGCAGTCCGACCTGACCGATCTGGTGCTCAACTGTGAAATTCCACTGCTGGGTATATGGTACTTGTATGTTTGGATTGAAGCCTCTGACATCCTGCGTACCAGTCGTTCCGCTCAACAAAAATGGGTCCGGAAAGCTGAAGAGAGGAATGCCGTTCGTAATCGAGTTCACGTAGGTTTCGGTGCCCGAAAAAGGTCCTCCGGTCATACGTCGCGCGAGAGGTTGGTAGATTATATTAGTGTAAATTCCGTAACCCCCTCGCACGACGGTTTTGTCGTTTGAAAAGGGCTTATAGGCGAAGCCGAACCGCGGGTAAATGTTCCTCTTGTTAAAGTTCATCAAACTATTAGCTGGGTAACCCGCCTCAGATGCCGTTTCAACAGGAATATTCTTCGGGAAAAAGGGACTGACTCGTGGTGATCCGTTATCAGGTATTACAAGTTCTCCATTGGCGGGATTGAAATTATACAGCGCTCCATGCTTGTCGTAATAGGGTCCCGACAGTTGCCAGCGAACGCCGTAGTTCAAGGTTAGCCTGCGGGTTACTTTGAATGTGTCCTGTGCATACAGGCTCCATGTCGTCCCCCGAATGAAACGGTTCGGAGTTGGGATGGTGAGGTTGGTAGTTTGGGGTATTCCGAGCAAAAAATCAGCGTATCCAGTTCCGGTATAAACTCCGGTAAAGTTATATGCGCCATACATACTGGAAGACCAGTTGGCACCGCCAAGGTAATCTCGGACTACGTCAAAGCCGAATTTCAGAAAGTGTGCGCCCCGGGTCCAGCTCAGATTGTCGGTCGCCTGATAGTCTGTGGAGATAACGTCCTGATAGGAATCACCCGCATTATCCATATTGGCCGCCGTCACACCATCGATATTGAAAATGGGCACATTATGGATGCGGCCAACCGGGGGAGCGCCTTGAATACCGAACTGAGCTAAGAGGTCACTGCCGATAAGGGCGGGCGCATAGGCATTCCGAATGTACGCACCGCCCGCGCGAAACTCATTGACCAAGACTGGGGTGAAGATGTGTGTATAGGAAAAGGCTCCGCTTCTGCCCTGATACACCTGGGTCGTATACCCGATACTTGGCAAGTCATCCGTGTAATTCGTGGGCATTCGTCGGTAGCTAAAACGGCCAAAAATGGAATCCCGGGAGCTAAACGAGTGGTCGACCCGAGTATCAAAATGATCAAAATCGTCGAAAGCACTGAGCCCCGGAAACTGTTGCCGGAAGTTACCCGCCTGCGATCCGGGCGGGCCAAAGTTTGGAGATGGGTACAGAAAAGTTTGTGCTTTCTGAGAGACTGCGCTAATCCGCTCTGGTGGAATTATGTTCCCGGGAAACGGAGCGCCAGTAGATGGATCGATTACCGGGGTGGGAAGGCTGCTGAAGTCACCGTTGCGCCATGCGGGTAAGGGTACACTTGCTAGCAACAATCTCAACGCCGATTCTCTCGACCCTTCGTAATCTCCAAAAAAGAAGGTCTTGTTTCTCCGGATTGGTCCACCGATGTTGCCGCCAAAATTATGGTACACGCGGAACGGCACCGAGGGACTGAAGAAGTCCCTCGCGTTCAGACTGTTACCGTTGTAATCCCAGAACCCCGAGCCGTGGAGTTCGTTGGTGCCAGATTTGCTCACCACGGTGAAGGTTGCTGCCGTGGCAAACTCGGCGGGCGCATTGTTGGTCTGAACATTTAGCTGCTGTACTCCATCCACGCTCGGAGCTTCCGGACCAGTCCCGATTATGTATCCCATGACCGCAATACCATCCATGGTCGGCAGCGCGCCCGTTCCGGAGGGTACGCCCTGAAATACGGGTACACCTCCGTTTCCGGGGATCACGCTAACACCGGTATTGAGGGTGGTGTAAGCATATATACCCTGGTCGCCTGCTTGCCGAGCCAGCATCGGTAATTGCTCCAGGTCCCGGCTAGTCTTCACGTTCGCAAGGGAGCTGCTTTCCGTATCGATGATGGGAGTGGCTTCCGTTACTACTGTGGTCGTCGCAGTTGGCGCGACCGTGAGCTGTACGTCAACGTTGACGATCCTGTTGGCGCTTACAACGAGGCCCCGTCGTTCGAAAGCTGTGAAGCCGGCTGCATCGACGTGCAGAGTGTACGTACCCACGTTGAGGTCAGTTAGATTAAAGACGCCGGCGCCGGTGCTCAAACCACGCCGTTGTGCGCCCGTATCCTCGTTAGTGACGATTGTAGAAGCCGAAACAATCACTGCGCCCGTTGAATCTGTCACGCTCCCAGTGATGGACCCAAAGGTTGTCTGAGCCGCGGCCGAGCCAGAAAAGCAGATGACCGTCAGCACAAACCCGGAAGTCTGCCCTAAGCTTGCTTTCATTTTCCCCTCCGTTGCGCCATCATAATGCGCCCGGCGAATCGTCTGATGCTAGCCTGAACGACTACCAGAACCCAAGTGTACCCGCGATGATTAGGCGGAATGTATCATATTGTCAGCAGAATGTCAACAGTTGTTGGGGCATCGTTTTGGCGTAAGAACTTGGTCTGAACGGACACATGTGGATGGCGTCCACACATCCATGGCTCTCTCGCCCCGAACAGTCAACGCGCCCACCCCACCTTGTGCGGTAAACTCCACGGAGGTAATGCGCGGGGCTCGTTAACGATTGGGTTTCTTACAACGTTCGGGCCCCGAATGAAAATCTTTCCCCCTGATCGTTAACGGCGGCGTCTTCCAGATTCAAGATCTCTTCGCGCTTCATGGGCGAGTGGACCAAGACCCGCTCCAGTATTTGTTCTTGGGAGCGCAATAGATTGACGATCATGCGCACAATCATACGAAAGGGCGTCATTGTTCACCTTTTGCGATCTGGAACACGTCCTGACGTTGTGCCCAGTCTGCCCACTGACTCGGCTGACCTCGCCGGTTTCCCTCGTCACTCGCCGGTAGCCGCCCCCCGTTCGCCGAATCGCGCGGGAGCTGGCGAGCCGGCGGCGCTAACATCCAAAATGGAGCAAGGAACCATGACAATGCATCCACCAAGTTGCTCGAGAGCGGGCTCGGGCGTGACGGCTGTGGCTCTGGTGCTGATCGCCGCCGGCGTGCTGCTGCTGCTGGATAATTTCGGTATTCTGTGGATCGATCGCGTGTGGAATCTCTGGCCGGTGACCCTGATCGCTGTGGGCGTGGCCGAACTGATCCACTGGGGCAAAGAAAGGCTATCGTGACTGTGAGAGGAGAAACCCCCGATGGCTGACAATCAAGATGACCAGCGCAGCCGGGATCCCAGCCGCGGCTGCTACGACAAGTACGGGAAATGGGTGGAGAACCGTGGCGGCGTCGCTTTCACGCGCGGTCGCGGACCCGTCAAGCAGGGCGTCGTCTTCGCGCTCATTTTGATCGCGGTGGGCCTTCTCCTGTTCCTGGACAACATCGGCGTTCTCCAGTTTCGAGAGATCTGGCGGTTCTGGCCGGTGGCGCTGATCGCGCTTGGGGTCGCCAAGCTGTTCGACTGCCGGGGTATGGGCGGCCGAGTATGGTCCGCCATGTGGATCTTCGTGGGCACGGCTTTTCTGCTCGATCATCTGGGCCTTTGGCACATGAGCTGGAATATTATCTGGCCGCTCGGGCTCATCGGATTCGGCCTTATGATGCTGGTGAATGCCCTGGAACGCCACCGCGTGCCCGAGGGTTTGATCGCCAGGTCCTCGGCAGGCACCCCGGAGGACAACATCTTGCGCGAATGGGCTACCTTCAGCGGCATCAAACGGCGCATGGAGACGCCCAATTTCCAGGGTGGAGAGATGGTAGCCGTGTTCGGGGGGATCGATATTGACCTGCGTCGCGCGGCGATTGCCCAAGGGGTCAAGGAAGTGGTGATCGACGCCAACGCCACGTTTGGCGGCATCGAGCTGCGCGTGCCAGAGACGTGGCTGGTGGTGACGCGCGGCGTGGGCATCTTTGGCGGCTACGAAGACAAGACCGACCCGCCCGCCAGCCCGGATGCGCCGAAGGTGGTGATCAAGGGTTTCGCCGTGTTCGGCGGCATCTCGGTCAAGAATTGAGCTGACCGAAGCACCGCCATGCATCCCGTTTTTGCCAGCCGCATAAGGTTCCTTCTCTACCTGGCCGCCTGGATTCCGCTGGGCGCGATGTTGGGCTTTGTACTCAGCATGGCGGCGCCCATCAACTGGACGGAAAGCGCCGCCATCACCGCCCCGATTACGATGGTGCTGGCGCTCGTCTGCCTCTCGCCGTGGTATTCCTGCCGCGTTCTGCCGCTCGGCCCCACGCCCGTCTGGAAGCTGCTGACCAACCATCTGCTGGCCGCGGGCGTGCTGAGCGGCGCGGTGCTTCTTGCGGCCCGTGCGGTTGCCGCCGAATTCGCCAGCGTCTTTCCCGGCCTATATGAGAGGTTCCAGCCGGCTATGCCGGTTCTGGGCTTCATGGCGATTCTGTTATACCTGCTGGCCATCGCCCTGCACTATGCGCTGCTGGCGGTGCGGTCGTCGCGCGAGGCCGAAATCCTGGCGCGCGAATCCGAATTGAAAGCGCTGAAAGCCCAGATCAACCCGCACTTCCTGTTCAACAGCCTGCACTCGATCAGCGCGCTGACCACGGTGGACCCGGCCCGGGCGCGAGACATGTGCATCCGGCTCTCCGATTTTCTGCGCAGCTCTCTCAAACTCGGCGACCGCACCACCATTCCGTTCCGCGAGGAACTGGCGCTCGCCCGCAACTATCTGGACGTCGAGCAGGTGCGCTTCGGCGAGCGCCTGCGCGTGGTCGAGGACATCGCGGAGGATTGCGCGGATTGCGACGTGCCGCCTCTTTTGGTCCAGCCGCTGGTCGAAAACGCCATCAAGCACGGGATCGCGACATTGGTGGATGGCGGGGAAATCTCCATTCGCGGGCGGCGACTGCCGGACACCCTGCGATTCGTGATCGAGAATCCATTCGACCCGGAGTCGCCATCCACGCGCCGGAACGGCCTCGGCTTGGCCAACGTGCGCAATCGCCTGGAGGCGCGCTACGGCAACGCGGCGCTCCTGGAGGTCGAAGTGAACGAGAATCGCTATCGCGTGGTTTTGACCCTGCCCTGCTCGGGCGGGGAGCGATAACATTTGGAGGACCATGGAACCGGCTCTGTCTCCTGGCTCGAGCATCGCGCACTACCGCATCGTCGCCCGCCTCGGGGAAGGCGGCATGGGCGAGGTGTATCTCGCGACGGACACGCGACTCGGCCGCAGCGCGGCGCTCAAAATTCTGCCGCCCGCCATGGCCCTGGACCCTGCCCGGATGGAGCGCTTCGACCGCGAAGCCAGGGCGGCGTCGGCGCTCAGTCACCCCAACGTGGCTCACATTTACGAGATCGGCGAAGCGGACGGCATTCATTTTCTGGCCATGGAGTTTGTCGAAGGCGAGACGCTCGACCGCCGCATTGGCAATAAGCCCCTGCCTGTCCAGGATATCGCCGGTATCGGCCGGCAGATCGCCGACGCGCTCGATGCCGCTCATGCCAAAGGGATCGTGCACCGCGATATCAAGCCGGCCAACATCATGATCGCGCCGCGCGGGCACGTGAAGGTGCTGGATTTCGGGCTGGCCAAGTTCGAGGTCGTGACGGCGTCAAAATCATCCAGCCAGACTGAAACGCGCGCTGTGTCGAGCGCCGGCGCTCTCGTCGGCACCGTTCAGTACATGAGCCCCGAGCAGGCGCTGGGGCGCACGGTGGATCACCGCACCGACATCTTCAGCCTCGGAGTAGTCCTCTATCAGATGGCCACCGGCCGCGTCCCCTTCGAAGGCTCGACGCCTTCGGAAACCATCGCCCGAATCCTCGAAACGCAGCCCGAAGCCATGGCGCGATTCAACTACGACCTGCCCGTGGAGCTGGACCGCATCGTCCGCAAATGCCTGGAGAAGGATCGCGAGCGGCGGTATCAATCGGTGCGCGACCTCGAAGTGGATCTGAAAGGCCTCGTGCGCGAGCAGCCGGTAAGCCGCGCCAGTTCCAAAATCCGCGCCGTCATCGTGGATGATGAGGACCTGGCGCGCCAGATTCTGCGCGAGTATCTGAAGGAAGAATTGGACGTCGAAATCGTGGCCGAGTGTGGCAACGGGTTCGCTGCCGTGAAGGCCGTGAGCGAGCACAAGCCCGATCTGCTGTTTCTCGATGTCCAGATGCCCAAGCTCGACGGCTTCGAAGTTCTGGAGCTGGTGGATCGGGAAGTAGCGGTGGTGTTCGTGACGGCGTTCGACCAGTACGCCATGAAGGCTTTCGACGCCGCGGCCGCTGATTACCTGCTGAAGCCGTTCGGTCAGGACCGCCTTGCGACCGCGCTACAGCGTGTGCGGCGGCGTTTGGGCGCGCAGCAGCCCATGCCGGCGGCCACGGAGCTCAAGGTTGCCGCGCGCGCTCCGCACGAGCACACCGAGCGCGTCGTGGTGCGGGACGGATCGCGCGTCCACATCATTCCGGTGAGCAAGCTCGATTATGCTGAGGCCCAGGACGATTACGTGTCGCTGCACAGCGAAAAGAAAAGCTATCTGAAGCAGCAGACC
>JACXTT010010083.1_pt1 | contig 12805 bp, 9 predicted proteins | sample 9270951 | NCBI WGS metagenome assembly JACXTT01 (sample SAMN15532306, study PRJNA645909) | rock metagenome | isolation source: weathered quartz diorite | place: Puerto Rico | collected 2017-06-21 | reverse complement strand
TTTGCGGATCTTCTGGCCATCGAGATCCAGGCCGCTCATGCGGGTGCTCGCGCTGAACTCGACTACCGCGAACTCTTCCGAGCCCTTCAGGAGAGCGGCAAGGTCCGGGCCGCCGACGCCCTTTTCCGCTGCGAGATCCACGATCGAGCGGCCCTCCGGTGTCTCGTCGGCGAGGCTGGACAGCCGAGCCGCTTCGATGAGTTCGGACCTCTCGACATCGTGGGCGGGGAAGAAGTTGACCGCCCGGCGGTTGCCGTAGGTGATGGTCCCGGTCTTGTCGAGCAGGACGGTCGTGATGTCTCCCGCGGTCTCCACGGGGCGGCCGGGCGGTGCCAGGACTTGGTGTTGCACCAAGCGGTCCATGCCGGCGATGCCGATGGCCGGCACGAGCGCCCCGATCGTCGTCGGGATCAGGCAGACGAGCAGCGCCACCAGCACGATCGGCGACGGCGTTGCCCCCGGCAGCGAAGCGAACGGCGCCAAACTCATGGTGACGGCCAGGAAAACGATGGTCAGCGAGACAAGGAGGACGTGGAGTGCGATTTCGTTGGGCGTCTTTTGCCGGACGGCGCCTTCCACAAGCTTGATCATCCGGTCGATGAACGTTTCGCCCGCTTCAGCCGTAATGCGCACTGCGATGCGGTCCGAAAGGACCTTGGTACCGCCGGTCACCGAGGAACGGTCACCGCCGGATTCGCGGATGACGGGCGCCGATTCACCGGTGATGGTGGATTCGTCCACGCTCGCCAAGCCTTCGATGATCTCGCCATCGGAAGGGATGACGTCCCCGGCTTCGCACATGACGACGTCGTTCTTCCGCAGTTCCGTTCCCGGCACTTCCTTGAGGGTGCCGTCCTCCAGCCGAAGCCGGGCAACGACGCCTTTCCTGCTGGCCCGGAGACTGTCCGCTTGGGCCTTGCCGCGGCCCTCGGCGATGGCTTCCGACAAGGTACCGAAGAGCACTGTCAGCCAAAGCCAGATCGTCACCGAGATGCCGAACACGGCGGGTTTGAGGATGCAGATAGCGGTGCAAAGAGCAGCGCCGACCAGCACGGTGAACATCACAGGCGAATGGATCATCTGGCGCGGCCCCAGCTTCCGTACTGCGACCGGCAGGGCGGTCCGGATGCTGGCAAAGTCCAGCTTGGCCGGCGCTTTGGTGTGGTGTTTGTGCTCCCCCGGAGTGCCCAGGGGATTTCCGTCTGCGTAGGTCTGGGCGGCGGTGTCCGTTGTGGACGGGGTCATTTGAGGAGTCCTTCTGCGAGGGGGCCAAGGGCGAGGGCAGGGAAGTAGCTCAACGCCGTCATGATCACGGTGACGGCGAGCAGGAGAGAACCGAAGAGCCAGCCATGGGTGGGCACTGTTCCGGAGGATGCCGGGATCCGGGGCTGTTTTGCCATGGAACCCGCCAGGGCCAGCACCAGCACGATGGGCAGATAGCGGCCCAGGAGCATGGCGATTCCAAGCATTGTGGACAGGTAGGGGCCGGCGGTGGTGATGCCGGCGAACGCGGAGCCGTTGTTGTTGGCTCCGGAAGTGAACGCGTAGAGCACTTCGCTGAATTGGTGCGGACCGGAGGCCGGCGCGTTGGCCATGGCGTCCGGAAGCAGGACTGTGATTCCGGCCGTGGCCAGCACCACCACCGGCGTCACGAGGATGTACATGGCCGTGAGCTTCATTTCCCGTGGCCCGATCTTCTTGCCCAGGAATTCCGGTGTGCGGCCCACCATGAGCCCGGCGATGAACACGGAGACAATCGCGAGGATCAGCAGGCCATAGAGCCCTGATCCCGTGCCGCCGGGGGCCACTTCTCCGAGCATCATGTTCACCATGGTGATTCCGCCCGCCAGGGGCGGGATGGAATCGTGGGCGACGTTAATGGCGCCCGTGGAAGTCAGCGTGGTGGCCGTTGCAAAGATCGAGCTTTGGGCGGCGCGGAAGCGCTGTTCAAAGCCCTCTCCCAAACCGCCGGCTGCCGCGGTTGCCGTTCCCGCAGCCCCTGCAAAGGCCCAGCCCATCAGCATGGTGGATGTCAGCCAGAGCGTGCCCATGACACCCACTACCGTGTACCCCTGCCGCTGGTCCCCCACCATGCGGCCATAGGCATATGGCAAAGCAGAGGGGATCAACAGGATCAGGAAGACCTGGAACAGGCTAGTGAAGACGTTCGGGTTCTCGAACGGGTGCGCGGAATTGGCGTTGAAATAGCCGCCGCCGTTGGTGCCGAGGATCTTGATTGCTTCCTGGGAGGCTACGGGCCCACCGGGAATGGTCTGGGTGACACCGGTTGCCTGGTTGACGACGTCGGTCGACCAGAAATTCTGCACCACACCGCCGATCACCATCACGATGGCCGCGAGCGCAGCCAGCGGGAGAAGTACACGGAACGAGATACGGGCCAGGTCCACCCAGAAATTTCCGAGCCTGTCCGTCCGGGTGCGGGCTATGCCGCGGATCAGTGCGACCACCACCACGATTCCGACGGCGGCGGAGAGGAAGTTCTGCACGGCCAGGAGGCACATCTGCACGAAGATGCCCATGGTTGCTTCGGGGACGTACGTCTGCCAGTTGGTGTTGGTGGCAAAGGAGATGGCCGTGTTCATGGCAGTCCAAGGATCAACGCCGGGGAGGGAATTGTTCCCGGGCAGGACGCCTTGAAGCCTCTGGAGCAGGAACACCAGCAGGATGGACACGGCGGAGAAGACCAAGACACTGCGCAGGTAGATGGACCAGCTCTGCTCGGTATTTGGGTCCACCCCGGACAACCGGTAGAACAACCGTTCCACCCGGGTTGACTTCTTGCCCTCAAACACGCTGGCGAGGTAAACGCCCAGCGGTTTGTGCACCAAGATCAGCAGCAAAAGCAGAAGGGCTACCTGGGTGACGAAGGAGGCAATGCTGAAAGCCATCCGGAATCACCACTTTTCCGGGTGGATCAAGACGGCCAGCAAGTAGCCGAACAAACACAGGCCTGCAATGAACAGGACCAACCACATCACGGCGTCCGCGCTCACTGCCCGTTCACCGGCCCATCGCCGTCGACGATTTTGCCCAGAAGGTGGGCAATCCACATCACGATCCCCATGGACACCACAAAGATCCCCACAACAGCCACGTCGGCCACTGGAACGTCCTTTCATCCGCGCCCCGTTTGCGGGGCTGATGTCAGTCAACTCCTTGGCAGGCCGCCAAAATCGGTTCCTGATGGTTCCTTAACACGCCAAGGCCGAATCTTGACGGCTTCTTAACGGGTGCGACGCGGCTTCCGGGAAATCGACGTTAAGGATTCATCAAGATCGGCTTCAACCAGCGAAAACACCTGTAGTCGGTGCTATCTTCAGCAATGATCGCGGTGCCTGCGCGTCGCGCGGAAAGGACACCATGACTACCTTGAGCAGGCCCCCGGCTGATCCTTCGGCCCCACGGCCCAGTGGTATGTCTTCCTTGCGGACATGGTTGCTGTTCGGACTGCAGGACTCCAAAGGATCGCACCAAGGCCCCGGTGCGGTGGGCGATTCCCACCTGAAGAAGCATTCGTGGTGGCAGGTCATGTGCCTCACCGGCGTCGACTATTTCTCCACGCTCGGCTATCAGCCGGCCATCGCAGCCTTGGCCGCCGGAGTGATCTCCCCCTTGGCCACCATCGTGCTGGTGGCCGTGACCCTGTTGGGCGCCCTGCCTGTGTACCACCGCGTCGCGGGAGAAAGCCACCGCGGCGAGGGATCCATCGCCATGCTGGAGCGCCTCTTGCCACGCTGGGGAGGGAAGCTCCTCGTCCTCGTCCTCCTCGGGTTCGCGGCAACGGACTTCATGATCACCATGACCCTCTCTGCCGCGGACGCCACGGCCCACGCGATCCAGAATCCGCTCGCCCCGGGCTGGCTGCAGGGACAGAACATCCTGGTGACGTTGTTCCTGCTGGCCCTGCTGGCGGCGGTATTCCTGCGTGGATTCAAGGAAGCCATTGGCGTGGCGGTCGTTCTCGTCATCGTCTATCTGAGCCTCAACGTCGTCGTCGTGTTCGCAACGTTTGTGGAAGTGTTCGCCCATCCGGTCGCAGTGGGCGACTGGTGGCATGCACTCTCGACGTCGCACGGAAACCCGTTCATGGTGATCGGCATCGCGCTACTCGTTTTCCCCAAACTCGCCTTGGGCCTGTCCGGTTTCGAGACCGGAGTCGCCGTGATGCCCCAGATCCGTGGTCGTGCCTCGGACACCGAGGAAAACCCTGCCGGACGGATCAAGGGAACCCGCCGCCTCCTGACCACGGCAGCAGTCATCATGAGCTCATTCCTGATCGCTACCAGCTTCACCACCGTTGTGCTGATTCCGGATCAGGAATTCCAGCCCGGCGGGCAGGCCAATGGACGCGCCTTGGCGTTTTTGGCGCACCAATATCTCGGCGTGGGGTTCGGCACCGTCTACGACCTCAGTACCATCGCCATCCTGTGGTTCGCAGGCGCCTCCGCCATGGCCGGGCTGCTGAACCTGGTCCCGCGGTACCTGCCGCGATACGGGATGGCACCCGGATGGGCCCGGGCAGTGCGCCCGCTGGTGTTGGTGTTCACCCTCATCGGGTTCCTGATCACCTTCCTTTTCAACGCCGACGTCGATGCACAGGGCGGTGCGTATGCCACCGGCGTGTTGGTGCTGATGACATCTGCAGCCTTGGCGGTGACCCTCTCCGCGCGCCGCTTGAGGCAGCGCAAGCGCACTGTCGGATTCGGCATCATCGCCCTCGTCTTCATCTACACAACAATTGCCAACATCTTCGAACGTCCCGAAGGCATCCGGATCGCCGCAATCTTTATCGTGGGAATCATCGTGATCTCCCTGCTTTCCAGGATCCGGCGCTCCTTTGAACTCCACGCCACCCACGTCCATCTGGACCGCCAGGCGCTGGAATTCATGTCCACCAACCTGAGCGGCCCGATTGCGCTCATCGCCCACGAACCCCTCCGCCTCACTGCGGAGGCCTACCGGGACAAACTCACCTCGGCCATCGAAGTCAGCCACATTCCGGTGGATTACCAGGCGCTCTTCCTGGAAGTGATCGTGGACGATTCCTCCGACTTCGAAACTGCACTCGAAGTCCACGGCGTGGTCCGGCATGGACACCAGATCCTCGAAGTCCACGGGCCCGTGGTCCCGAACACCATCGCCTCGGTGCTGCTGCACATCCGCGACGTCACCGGCCTCATGCCGCACATCTACTTCCGCTGGACCGAAGGCAACCCGGTCATCAATCTCCTTCGCTTCCTGTTCCTCGGCGAAGGAGAGATCGCTCCGGTCACCAGGGAAGTCCTGCGTGAAGCCGAACCCGATGTCAGCCGGCGCCCGTGGGTCCATGTCGGCTGAGCGTTGCCACTCGGCGCCCAGGAAGCACTGCTTTCAGGGCCGCTCGGGCACCTCGCCGTTCGCTACCGCTTCGACCCAGTCGACAGCCTCGTCGGAGAGGTAGAACCCCGAAGGCCCACTCTCACCAACCCACCACGCATCGGAAGTAATGACGCCTCCAACGTGGGTGATCTCGGAAACCACATCGGGGGACACCACGTCGCCGTTGTTCTCTATCAGCCATTTTTGGGTGGACGGCTTCAGCTTCGGCCACCAGTGCTCGATACTCATGGCCGAAGTCTGACATGCCTGCCCCCATTTGCTCGAGCCTTGCCCGTTAAGAGAGTGCTAAATCTGCGCCTGCCAGCATATGGATCCCATTAAGATCCGGGAGGGCGCTGTGTTCGGTGATCTGATGAAAGGGAGGAATCCATGGCCAACGGGGCCGTGGACGGGTCCTCCGCAGGAGATGAATTCACCATGAAGCGCATTGCGTTGACCAAGGGAACGGTGCCCGATGCCACGGTCCCGGGCACGCACCCGAAAGATTACGTCGTGGTCGATGACATCGGCGAGTTCACCTATTACCCGTCCGAGGGCGCGATGCTGGAAGACCTCGAGTATGTGGACGAAGCAGCCTGCGTCCTTGACCGGGAAGGCAACGACTGCCGCCTCACCCTGGATAAGGACAGAGACCTTTGCCTCGGTCCCTCGTTCGGGCTTGTGGAATTCAGCTGGCTCCGCCAGGCATGGATGAACAACCGGCACCGGAATCTGCAGGCCCATCGCTTGCAGCGCTTCTTCCCGGCAACCCGCGAGGCCCTCGTGGCCGAATTGTTCGAAACCCTTACCCTCGAATGCGCCCGGAATGCCAACGGGACACCTTGGGTGCTGCATGTGGGTGAAGAGGAAGCGCATCCGGCGACACTGAGGGACGTAGATGGGCTGCTTGCGGGGCTGGATCACCTTGAACAGGCCACGGTGCGGGACCCTTTCGGCCATGAATACAGGCCAGTCCGCCACCAGACCCACCGGCACCTCGCCCCAGGCGCAGGCCCGATCTACTACATCGAGATTCACCCCCGCGGACGCGAACTCCGGCAGCCAAGAGTCCAACATTGAGGCACCATTTTCGTCACGCGTGCATAGCCAATCAGTTTCGTCCTGCTCTGCACCGATGTCTCAAAACTAATGGTGAATACGCCAACTTGATCAGAAGGTTTCGAGACAAAGTTACGAGAATCGCCGGTGACCGAGAAACTCCAGATATATAAAGATGGGGCGGGGCGGGCACCGATCTGCGCGCCCGCCCACTTCTTTTGGTCCTCCCCGGTCAGTTTTGGGGTTTTACTGCGTGTTTGGGGGCAAGCGGCTCCTGCTCGGCGGAGTCCTCCAACGTGTCAGTTGCTCTCTCTTTTTTCTGTACCCTGCGGGCCCATGCTGAGGTCACGATGGGGCAGAGTATTGCGGAGACGACGACCGAGGCTGCCACGAGGACGGTGGCGTGGTTAGCGGCTGGGGCGTAGACGGGGTTGGCGGTGGCGATGATGGCCGGGACAAGGGCGGCGTTGCCGGCTGTGGTTGCTGCGGCGAGGCCGGCGACGCCGTCGCCGCCGGTGAGCTTGTCGGCCAATAGCAGCACGGCGCCGCCGACGAAGACCACGAACAGGCCGAGGACGATGCCGAGCAGTCCTGCTTCGACGACTGCGTTGAGGTTGATGGTCAGGCCGAGGGCCAGGCCGAGGAACGGCACCATCGCGGGCACCAGCGGGGCCAGGAGATTCCGCATGTTTTTGTCCAAGTTTCCCAGGAGCATGCCCAGTGCCAGCGGGAGGATGGCGCCGACGAGTGCCTGCCAGGGGAAGGCGGACAGGCCGGCGATGCCGAGGGTGACCATGGTCAGGAAGGGGCCTGATTCCAGGGACAGGATGGAGTAGGCGCCCGCGTCGCGTTTGCGGCCGTACTGGCCCATGAGGGAGATGTAAAGACCGCCGTTGGTGTCGTTGAGTGCGGCGACGAGTGCGAGGGTTGAGAGGCCTGCGAGGATTCCTGAGTCGATGGGTGCTTCGCCGAGGAAGCGTCCGGCGATGACGCCGATGAGGATGGCGAAGAGGATCTTGGAGCCCAGCAGCACGCCGCCTTTTTTGAGGATGTAGGGCGTGGATTTCACTTCGAGTGTTGCGCCGAGGCATACGAAGAACACGGCCAGGAGGGGTGCCAGGCCGGTGAAGAATGCGCCGGTGAAGGATCCGAAGAATTTTCCTGCGTCAGGTGCCAGGGTATGGATGACGGCGCCGATGCCAAGGGGCACCAGCATCATGCCGCCGGGGACTTTGTCCAGGGCTTTCTTGATGGGAATCGACATTGATTTCTCCTGTGAATGGCTGGGGTGTGCTTGGTCCGCGCGCTCGGGGGGGCGGGTGCGCGGGTGGGGGGTGTGTTTAGCCCAGGCCCGGGATGAGCAGGACTTTGCAGGCGTCTGCGGTGAGCAGTTCGACGGCTTCGTCGATGTCGCTGAGCTTCTTGCGGTGGGTGATGAGCCAGTCCAGTTCCAGCCTTCCGGAATCGAGGAGCAGCAGGCTTTGTTCCCAGGTTTCCCAGAGCCGGCGTCCGAAGATGCCGCGCAGGGTGATGCCCTTTTTGTTGATGTAGGCGGCGATGTCGACTTCTGCGGGGCGGCTGGGGTGTCCGACGGTGATGACGGTCGCTTCGCGGCGGACGGCTTCGAAGAGTGTTGTCAGGGTGCCGGGGGCTCCGGAGCATTCGAACGCGACGTCGAAGCCGCCGCGGCGGCCGGTCAGTTCGCGGCAGCGGTCGATGATGCCGTCGTTGGGGTGCAGGGCTATCGCGCCGAGTTTCTCGGCTTGGGCCCTTCGGTAGGGGTTGGGGTCGACGGCGATGACATGGCTGGCGCCCATGAGCAGTGCCAGGTTCACGACGACGAGTCCGACCGGGCCGGCGCCGCTGACGAGCACGGCCCGGCCTGCAACGGAGTAGTTGGCGCGCTGGATGGCGTGGACGGCGACGCCGGCGGCTTCGAGCAGGGCGCCGGATTCCAAGGACAGGCCGGTGGGGAGCTTGACGCAGATGTCCTGCGGGACGGAGGCGTACTCGGCGAAGACACCGTCGATGTGCATGCCGAGGATGCCGGTGCGTTCACAGGTGTGTGCGTCGCCGGTGCGGCAGGGGAAGCACTGGCCGCAGGTGAGATGGCTTTCGAGGGCGACCTGGTCGCCAACCTTGAGCCCGGTGACGCCGGGGCCGACTTCGATGATGGTTCCTGCGCCTTCGTGGCCGAGGATGACCGGGAGGTTGAGGTTGAATGCCTGGGCTGAGGGGGTCCATTCGTAGAGTTCGCGGTCGGTGCCGCACAGGGAGGCTGCGCCGACTTCGATGACGACGGAGCCTTCTGTTGCTTTGGGATCGCCGGCGTCGGTGACGTAGGTGACGCCTCGCTCGGCTGCGTTCTTGACTACTGCCCGCATGGGGGCCGCCTTTCGTTGGTTCTGGTGATGCGCGGAGGAATTGTGTTGGGGTCAGCTGGGGAGGTGGCCGGCGAAGCGGCGCAGGATGTCGCTCGGGCCGACCTGTCCGCCTTTGAGCAGGAGCCTGCACCTGCTGACGGCGGAGGCGCCGTCGGCTTTCAGGATGGGGCCTGCTGTGACGAACTGGTCGGACACCCGGAGTTGGCGTACGCCCATGGCGATGAGTGCATGGCTGGAGGTGTCGCCACCGCAGACGGCGATGTCACGGGTGAGCCCAGCGTTTGCCATCCTGGCGGCGATGCCACCGATGAGTGTGCCGACGTAGCCGGCGTCCACCGGTTTACTCGCACCGTAGCGGGGGTCCGCCGCTCCGCGGGTGGTGTGGACGACGACGTTCCTGCCTGCCCGGAGGGCAGCGGAGACCTGTTCGTCGAGAGCTGCCACGAGGGTTCTGTCATCGCGTTGCAGCAGTTCGGCAGGCACGGGAACTTCCTGCCAGCCATTGGAGGCAGCGTCGTTGATTTGTTCGGCTGTGGTGCTGGAGGCTGAAGCGCTGACGGCCAGTACCGGTCCGGCCGGGCGCTGCGGCCCGGGGGTACGTGGAGCCTGGTCCGAGATGGAGCGTGCCAGGGCTGCCATGATGCCGCCGGATCCGACGACGATGGATGGGCCGTGGCCGTGTTCTTCCCGTGTGAGGGCTTCTGCGATGGCGTCCATGTGGTGTTCGTCCACGGCGTCGACGACGAAGGCCTGCGCTCCGGGGTCCCGGCGCCGGTCGGCCCAGGCGTCCTTGAAGGTGCCGTCCTGGTAGGCGGGCAGGTGGATGGCCCCGGGCACCTGGGTTCCGCCGAGCTGTTCGGCCAGGACCTCGCGCAGGTCCGCCTCGGACATGGGGGTGGACGGGTGCCGGGACATCACCGGATGGCGGTCCAGCCGGTAGATTTTTCCGGCGTGGGTCGCGTAGTGGTTGCTGAAGGCGGTGTAACGGCCGAAACCCGGCTGGGCCGGCACCACGGGAATGGGGCCGTGCAGGGGGAACTGCCCATGGAGCAGCTGGATCCCGCGGCCAATGCTTCCCACAGTGGTGGAGCTGTCGAACGTGGAGCAAACCTTGTACAGCAGCACCTCCAGGTTCAGGGCCGCAATCCCGGCAAGGTCGCGGGCTACCAGGTTGTCGAACGCCGTTCCGGACAGGGACCGTGCAGGCCCGGCGAACCCGACGACGTCGGTGTCGGTGGGCAGCGGCGCGTCCCCGATGACCAGGGCAGCTTCCAGGCCGTAGCGGTGGGATTGGGCCAGGACGTCGGCGGCTCCGGTGAGGTCGTCCGCGACGAAACCGAAAGCTGGCATGTCAGGCACCTTTCCCGAACGTTTGGACCGCATGCAACAGGGCGTCATCTCCAGTTTCCGCCCGCTCGGTGGCTGCAGTCTGCAGCGGGACCCTGTCCACGGCTGCTTCCCATGCCTGGCGCAGGCTGCGCACTCCGGCGCCGGGACCGTCCGGGTGCGCGGCGACCCCGCCGCCGGCCAGCATCATCAGATCGGTGGAACCCGCCGCGTCGAACGTGGGGCCCGGAGTGGTGACGTTCTGCCCTGAGGACAACACGGGAAGTGGTGTGATGGTCTGTCCGAGAGGTTCGAGCAGGCTGCGGATGTTGGCCGCGACTTCTTCATCGAGTTCGTAGAACTTGCTGCCCAGGCCGCTGGCGTGCAGGTGGTCGGCGCCGGCAAGGCGGGCCATCTGCTGCCAGACCCGGTAGTCCATGCCCAGGGCTTTGGACCGCATGGAGGCGGCGAGGCCCGCGCGGTGGCCGTGGATGGGGACCTGGGCGAAGCTGCGGAGCAACGCCAGGGCCGGCATTCCCATCACCGGGATGTTCAGCATCACGCAGCGGCCACCGGCCTCCACCACCAAGTCATGGCGCTTTTGCAGCCCGGCAAGATCGCCGGTGATGTTGAAGGCATACATCGTCGAGTGGCCCGTGAGCTGCTCGGCGGCACGGATTTCCTCGGTAGCGACCGCGACCCGGCGTTCCAGCGGCAGGTACCCCGGATCAGTCATCAGCTCGTCGTCCTTGATCAGGTCGATGGACGCCATCGCCAGATCCCGGACCACCAGCCTGAACTCTTCCTCCGAGAGCCCGATGTTGGGCTTGACGATAGTGCCGACCATGACGCCCTGAACGTCACTGATGAGCTTTCGCGTCCCCTCCATGCCGAAGGCCGGCCCAGGGTGGGCGGCGACGAAGTCCCCGGGCAGCTGCATATCCTGCAACCGACAGGCATACAGATCGCCCAGTTCGAAAAGATTGCCTGCGATGGCAGTCTGCAAGGTGGCCAGGTCGGTGCCGACGTTCTCCATCGGGAAATCAACCGTCACCAGTGCGGCACGGACCTTTTCCGGGTTGGCCCGTGACGGCAGGGAAGGACGGCAGAAGCCAAGCTCCTGGATATCGGCTATCCGGGCGGCGTGCCGTTCCCGGATCCGGGCGGATTCGCCGGGCACCGGAAGGAACGTGCCGCTGGACTGCTCACCCGCCATGATGGTCGCGGCCTTCTCGGGCTCAATCTCAGACTCTAGGTAATAGGTGCAACGCACCGAGCGCGGGTCGCGCATGGACTCTCCAATTCAAGGGGGTTTTGGAACTCACGTATCCGACTGTCACCTGCAGGTACGTTCACTTCGCTCACGCGCCAATGCGGGCTCAAGCAGGTGACTCGCACTCCGTATCCATGGCATCTTCTGTGATCCCAAGTCCCAAAGTTGTACGTACCTTTGATACGTACAATAATGGGTGGTGTAGGTCACGTCAAGACCAGTCGATAGCACCGCCACCCGCTGGGCACGCAGCGGGAGGGCTAAGATTTGCACAGCAGCATAGGAGTGAGTGTGAGTTTGGAACCAGCAGAAGCAGGATCGGAGCCGGCGGGACGCAGCGGTGGCCTGAACCGGGAAGCCGGAGCCCCCCTTCATGCCCAGATCCGGGACATCCTGCACCGGCAGATCGTAGACCTTGCGCTGCCCCCGGGCTCCTCCCTGCCCACCGAAGAGGAACTGCAAAGGCAATTCGGGGTCTCCCGCAGCGTCGTGCGCCAGGCCTTGTCCGGCCTTGCCGACCTCGGCCTGATCCGGCGCCAGAGGGGCCGCGGCAGCGTCGTGGCCGCAACGCCTGTCCTTCGCCGGCATGTTCAGCGCGCCGGCGGCCTCGACGAGCAGGCGGCCGCCCACGGCCAGCGACTGCGCACCCATGTCCTCAGCGTGGAACCTTCCGAGCCGCCCCAGGCAGGCATCGAGGCCCTCAACACCACCAACACCTGGAAAATCGAACGGGTCCGCTACCTCGACGATCTACCAGTCGCCTTCATGCGCACCTGGGTCCCGCGCGACTTCTTCCCGCACTTCACTGCGGAACTGCTCGAAAACGCCTCACTCCTTGGCCTGATGCGCGACCACGGCTACCACCCCGCCGGCGGACCACGCCAGGTACAGGCCGTGTCCTCCGACACTGACCTGGCTCGAAGACTGAACATCACCACCCGCGAACCCCTGCTCCTGCTCCAAGGTGTCACCCGGGACGCCCTTGGCCACGGCCTCGAATGGTTCAACGTCTGGCACAGCCCCAACACCGTCTTCGACGTCGACGCGCAAGTCACCAGCCAGCCAGGACGCGTCTCCCAAGAACACCTCCGCCGCCTGCGCACCCTGACCCAACAACTCGAATCAGAACTGGCCGACCTCGAACGAGGAGCCCACTAAAGCGCGCCCCGCCAAACGATCTCTCCGCGGTTGGGCTGAAGATGTGAGCGGGCGTCGGCGAAAACACCCCCAAAAGTGAGCGAGGGTCAGGCGGGAGCTCCCTACGCCGGGGGCGCCGTAGATTCGCGGACCACAAGGTGCGTCGCGAGTTCCACCCGCCGGGAGTCCACCGCGTCACCCCGCATTTGGCGCAAGACAAATCGCAGGGCGGCGCGGCCCATCTCCT
>JACXTT010010082.1_pt1 | contig 12805 bp, 9 predicted proteins | sample 9270951 | NCBI WGS metagenome assembly JACXTT01 (sample SAMN15532306, study PRJNA645909) | rock metagenome | isolation source: weathered quartz diorite | place: Puerto Rico | collected 2017-06-21 | reverse complement strand
TCCGGTCCAGCTCGGCCTGGCGGTGTGAGCCGTGTCAGCCCCGCCGCGCCAGGGCCCGCAGCGGCCGCGCTGCCGCGATCCCGGCCGCCGGTCCCAGCGCCAGGACCGGAAAGGCCCAGCGCCACCCCGCGGCGCCGACGATCACCGGCACGAGCTGGATCGTGACCATCGTGAGCAGGAAACCGGCCGAGGTCTGGAGCGTGAGCGCCGTGCCGACCGCGTGCGGCGGCGCGGTCTCGGTCACCATCGCGCTGAACTGGGCCGAGTCGGCGACCACGAAGAAGCCCCAGATCAGAGCCAGCGGCACCAGGAGCCAGGGGCTGGCGTCGAAGACGAAGCCGATCGCGAGCGCGCACGCGCCCGAGACCGCCATCGCCACGATCACCACCTTGGCGTAGCCCCAACGCTCCGCCATCCAGCCGCCCCATACGCAGCCCAGCCCGCCCATGGCGAGCGCGCCGAAGCCGAGCGCGCTGGCGACCGCGGACGACGCGGACGAGTCGCGGGTCGCGAGGCTCGCGGCGATGAACGCGGGCAGCCACACCCACATCGCGTAGAGCTCCCACATGTGGCCGAGGTAGCTCGCGATCGCGAGGCGCGTCGGTCGATCGCGGACCACCACGCCGACCAGGCCCCACGAGAACGGTCGCTTGGGAAAGGGATACGGTCCTTCGCGGAACAGGAGTCCGATCAGCAGCGCGCCCAGCGCCGCGCCGGCGGATGAGAGCACTACCACGCTCGCGAGATGTGCGCCGCCGAGGGCGTGGATCAGGTAGGGCAGCGCCTTGCCGATGGTGAGCGCGCCCACCACCGAGCCGATGGCGAGGCCGCGGTAGGCGCGAAACCAGGTCGCGATCATCTTCATCGCCGGCGGGTAGACGCCGGCCAGGAACAGACCGGTGACCAGGCGCAGCGCGAGCGCGGCCGCATACGAAGGCGCCGCCAGCAGCGCCAGGTTGGCGATCGCGGCCGCGGCCGCGCACGCCGCAAACAGCGCCCGCGCGGGCCACAGATCGGCGAGGTTGAAGAGCGCGATCAGCGCGGTGCCGGCGACGAAGCCCAGCTGGACGACTGTGGTGAGCCACGCCGCCTGCGAGGCATCGAGCGACCAGCGCGCGCGCAGCTCCGGCGTCACCGCGGTGGCGACGAACCACACCGACATCCCGAGCAGCTCGGCGCCGCACACCAGCGCCAGCATCGAACCGCGGCGCGACTCGGGCTCTCGATCGGGAAGACGCGGCACCGCCCCACTATAGACGCCCCGCGAGACGCCATGTATCTTTCGCGCCCCATGGCTCAGGCGCCTCGGCTCTCCACTTCCACCGTCGCCGCCCGCATTCCCTACGCCAACGCGGCGCCGTTCTACGCGCTGTGGGGCGACGCGCCGTTCGCGGTGCGCAACCTGGCGCCGCGCGATCTCGGGCTCGAGGCCGAGCGCGGCCGCGTCGATCTGGGCTTGATGGCCGCGGCCGATTACCTGCGACTGCGCGACCGCTTCGAGCTGCTGGGCCCGATGGGCGTGGCGGCGCGCGGCGCGGTGCAATCGGTGCTGTTGTTCTCGCGCAAGCCGCCCGCCGCGCTGGCCGGGGCCGCGATCTCGGTCACCCCCGAGACGTCGACTTCGATTCGCCTGCTGCGGCTCTTGCTCGACGTGCGGCGCGGACTCCATGACGTGCGCTACGTGCGCGGTCTCGAGCCGGCGCAGGCCGACGGGCTGCTGTTGATCGGCGATCGCGCCATGCGGCGCCGCCTGCAGCGCCCCGACGGCTTCACCCACACTCTGGACCTGGGCGAGGACTGGCTCGACTGGACCGGGCTGTCGTTCGTCTACGCGGTGTGGGCGGTGCGCGCCGCGCTCGAGCCGGCGGTGAAGCAGGAGCTGCGCGACTTCCTCGACGCCTCGCTGGCGGCGGGGCTGGCCAACTTGCCCGAAGTGGCGCGCCAGCAGACCGAGCCGGGCTGGGCGCAGCCCGAGATGGAGGCCTACCTGCGCCGCTTCCACTATCGCCTCGGGCCCGAGGACCTGGCCGGGCTCGAGCGCTTCGAGGAACGGCTGATCGAGCACCGGCTGCTCGAGATCGAGTAAGGCGAAACCGCAGCCCGCGCCGCGCGTAATGGAGGTCGTGCGCCGCGCCCGTGGCGCCAGGAGTAGAGACCCAGCGGTCGAAGGAGACCCACGATGACCACGATGCACGAGATCGACTACGAGATCGTCGGCGACGATCTGCAGTTCGTGAAGATCGAGCTGGATCCCAAGGAAGCCGTGGTCGCCGAGGCCGGCGCGATGATGTACATCGAGGACGGCATCCAGATGGAGACCATCTTCGGTGACGGCTCGCAGCAGAATCAGGGCTTCATGGGCGCCCTGCTCAGCGCCGGCAAGCGCGTGCTCACCGGCGAGTCGCTGTTCATGACGTGTTCCACAACGACTCGCAGCAGAAGCGCAAGGTCGCCTTCGCCGCGCCGTATCCCGGCAAGATCCAGCCGCTCCAGATGAGCGAGCTAGGCGGCGAGCTGTTGTGTCAGAAAGATTCGTTCCTGTGCGCCGCCAAGGGCGTCAGCATCGGGATCGCGCTCACCAAGCGCTTCGGCGCCGGCTTGTTCGGCGGCGAGGGCTTCATCCTGCAGCGACTGCAAGGTGACGGCTGGACCTTCGTCCACGCCGGGGGCACGCTGGAAGAGAAGACGCTGGCCGCGGGCGAAATGCTGCGCGTCGACACCGGCTGCATCGTCGCGTTCCAGCCCTCGGTGAGCTACGACATCCAGCTCGTCGGCGGGCTCAAGAGCGCGCTGTTCGGAGGCGAAGGGCTGTTCTTCGCCACGCTGCGCGGTCCGGGCCGCGTGTGGCTCCAGTCGCTGCCGTTCAGCCGCCTGGCGATGCGCATCTACGCCGCCCCGCCGCAGACCGGCCGCGGCGGCAGGGAAGAAGGCTCGATCCTCGGCGGGCTCGGCAATCTGCTCGACGGGGACAATCGGTAACGGCAGCGCGCTCGGCGGAGGCCCCATGGGTCGCAAATTCATTCTCGCGCCGGTCGGTGCCGCGCTGATCGGCGCGGCGGTCGCGGCGCAGCAGCGTGACTTCAGCCAGGTCGAGATCAAGACCGAGAAGGTGGCGGAGGGGATCTACATGATGCAGGGCGCGGGCGGAAACCTCGGCGTCTGCGTCGGGAGCGACGGCGTGCTCCTGATTGACGACGAGTTCGCGCCGCTGAGCGCGAAGATCAAAGCCGCCATCGCCAAGGTCAGCGACCAGCCGATCAAGATCCTCTTCAACACGCACTACCACGGCGACCACGTCGGCGGGAACGAGAACTTCGGCAGCTGGGGCGCCACGATCGTGGCCCACGACAACGTGTGGGCGCGGATGAGCGTCGCCGATCCCGCGCGCTCGCTGCCGCCTTATCCGGGGCCGGCGCTGCCGCTGGTGACGTTCGGCGATCGCATCACGTTCCATCTCAACGGCGACACCATCCACGTCATCCACGTGCCGCCGGCGCACACCGACGGCGACTGCTTCATGCGCTTCGAGAAGGCGAACGTGATCCACACCGGCGACTGCTTCTTCAACGGCCGCTATCCGGTCATCGACGTCGGGGCCGGCGGCTCGATCGACGGCATGATCGGGGCCGACGAGCGCATCCTGGCGCTGGCCGACGCGCGCACCAGGATCATCCCGGGCCACGGGCCGCTGGGGGACAAGGCCGCGCTCCAGGCCTTCCACGACATGCTGGTCCACGCCCGCGACGAGATCCGCCCGCTGGTGGCGGCCGGCAAGACCACGGTGGAGATCGTCGCGGCCAAGCCGACCGCCGACCTCGATGCCAAATGGGGCGCCGGCGGCATTCCGCCCGAGCGCTTCGTGACGTCGGCTGCCGATGGGATGAGGGCGAAGTAGCTCTTCATGTCCGACGGCCCGAGCCGCATCGGCCAGTACCCGATCGAGCGCGAGCTAGGGCGCGGCGGGATGGGCATCGTCTATCTCGCGCGCGATCCCAAGCTGCACCGCGCGGTGGCGATCAAGGTCCTGCCCGAGGCGTTCGCCCAGGATCCCGAGCGGCTGGCGCGCTTCGAGCGCGAGGCGCGGCTGCTGGCCTCGCTCAACCATCCCAACATCGCCGGCATCTACGGACTCGAGGAAGCCGACGGCCAGCGCTTCCTGGTGCTGGAGTACGTCGAAGGCGAAACGCTGGCCGAGCGCATCGCGCGCGGCCGGCTGCCGCTCGACGACGCGCTGAACGTCGGGCGCCAGATCGCGACCGCGCTGGAGTCCGCGCACGACAGCGGCGTGATCCATCGCGATCTCAAGCCCGGCAACGTGAAGCTCACGCCGGGCGGCGAGGTGAAGGTGCTCGACTTCGGCCTGGCCAAGGGCGCCGGCACGGCCGAATCGTCGCCCAACATGACCCAGTCGCCGACGATCGCCTACGCGCCCAGCGTGGCGGGCGTGATCCTCGGCACCGCGGCGTACATGAGCCCGGAGCAGGCGCGCGGCAAGCCGGTCGACCGGCGCACCGACATCTGGTCCTTCGGCTGCGTGCTCTACGAGTGCCTGACCAACCGGCAGCTGTTCAGCGGCGAGACCGTGTCCGACACGATCGCCAGGATCCTGGAGCGCGAGCCGGACTGGAGCGCGCTGCCGCCCGACACGCCGGACAAGGTGCGCGAGCTGCTGAAGCGCTGCCTCGACAAGGACTCCAAGCAGCGCATGCGCGACATCGGCGACGCCCGCATCGTGCTCGGCGACGCGCTGGCCGCCAGGGTCTCGCCGAGCCGCGTCGTGGCGAGCGCAGTCACGCTCGTCCCGCCCGCGGTGTCGCGTCCGCGCGGCGCGGGTGCGGGCGTGGCGTGGCTGGTGGCCGCCACGTCGCTCGCGCTCGCCGCCACGGTGATCATGACCAACGCGCTCCGCCACGCGCCCGAGCCGCACGTCACGCGCTTCTCCATCCCGGGCGTGCCGGGTTCGGTGATCAACGAAGACGCGGCCGAGAACGCGCTCGCTCCCGACGGCCGCACCCTCGCCTTCTGCGCCGCCGACTCGGCCGGCACCGTCCAGCTCTGGGTGCGCCCGCTCGACGCCCTCACGCCGCGCCCGCTGTCCGGCACCGAGAACGCGTCGAACCCGTTCTGGTCGGCCGACAGTCGCTCGCTGGGCTTCTTCGCCGACGGCAAGCTCAAGAAAGTCGCGGCCGCGGGCGGCGAGGTCGAAGTGCTGTGCGGCGCCAAGAACGGTCGCGGCGGGACGTGGAGCCACGACGACCTGATCGTGTTCTCGCCCGACGGGGTCGGGCCGCTATTCGAGGTCCCGGGCTCGGGCGGCGACCCCCAGGCGGCCACGACGCTCGACTCCACCCGCCACGAGACGGCGCATCGCTACCCGTCCTTTCTGCCCGATGGCCGGCATTTCTTGTTCGCCGCTCTGCCGAGCCACGAAGGCAAGTACGACGTCTGGGTCGGCGACGTCCGGTCGCACGAACAGCGGTTGTTGATGAAATCCTTCACGGCTCCGGTTTTCCTCGCGCCCGAGTACTTGATCTATCAGCGGGGGCGAAACCTGGTGGCGCAGGAGTTCGACCCGGGTGGGCTGCGGCTGATCGGGCAGCCGATCAGCTTGCCCGACGTCCCGGCCGCCTCTCAGTACAACGGTTATCGCTCCGCGACGGCCTCCGACGCGGGCGACCTGGCGTACCTGAACCAACGCGCGCAGAAAACCCAATTGACCTGGCTGGATCGGGCAGGACATTCGTTGGGCGCCATCCCGCTGCCCACGGCCCGTTACGACTTCGCCGTGGTTTCGCCCGATGGCAAGTACGTGGCCGCGACGCGATCGGAGGCTCCGTCGCAGGCCGACATCTGGATCGTCGACCTCGAGCGCTCGGTCGAGACCCGCTTCACGTTCGATCCTGCCCGTGCCGATTTCTCGTTGTGGTCGCCGGACGGCAAGCAGATCGCGTTTCAATCCACGCGCGACGGCCCGACCAATTTCTTCATCAAGCCCGCGAACGGCGCGCGGCCCGAGACGACGCTGTTCGCTTCGAGTGTCCCGATCAAGAACCTGTCCTCGTGGTCAGCGGACGGCAAGTCGATCTGCTTCGAGCAGCTCGACCCCAAGACCGGCTGGGATCTCTACGTTCTGCCCGCGGACGGTCGCGGTCCACCGGTCCCCTACGCGAGATCGGCATTCAACGAGCGCTGGGGCGCTTTCTCTCCCGATGGCCGCTGGATCGTCTATACCTCCGACGAATCGGGCCAGTACGAAGTGTACGTGCAGAGTTACCCCGAACCCGGGAACAAGTACCGTCTGTCCACGTCGGGCGCCACCTTCCCCTTCTGGCGCGCCGACGGGCGCGAGATCCTGTTCCTGTCCGAGGATCTGCAGACGATGTTGTCGTGCGACGTGGTCACCACGCCCAGTTTCCACAGCACTCCGCCGCGCGTCCTCTTCCGCTTGCCGCCCGGCGCCCAGCCCGGCACCTGGACGAGTGATTTCAAACGCCTGCTGGTGCCACTTCCGGTCGAGGACCGAACCCCCGCCACGGTCACCGTGGTCATGAATCTGGGGGCGAGCCTGAAGAAGCGCTGAGCGGCGAGCGCGACGCCGGCAAATCGGCTAGACGCGCTCGAGCGGCATCTCTAGACTGCGGGCCTCTCCCCACGACTGATCCCTCCCCCGAGGGATCCGATCTGGAGGCCGCCGATGCGCTCTCTCACCGAGCCCGGCCTTTGGCTGCGCCCGTTCCTGTTCGTGCTGCGCTTCTATCTCTGCCTCTTCATGCTCGGCTGCGCCGCGCATCGCCCGCCGCTCGCCGAGGTCCGCAGCATGGAGACGCGGCTGATGCCCGGCGACGAGGGCACCGTTTTCAAGGCGTGCGTCGGAACCCTTCAAGACCTGGGCTACGCGGTGGACACCTCGGACTACGAAGGGGGCGTGCTGACCGCGAGCCGCGAAACCCACGATCCGTCGGGCGCGATCAGCGCGGATTCGGATGCGACGGGCGAGAAGAAGGGCATGCCGACCTGGGGCAAAGTGCTGCTGATCGCGACCGGCGTGATCCTGATCGTCGGCGCAGTCGCCCTGTTCACCGGGCACGACGACGACAGCGCCAAGGAAACGGGTGCGGCGCGCGATTCGACACGCTACAAGGACGCGCACCACGACGAGCGGAAGGTGCGGGCCCGGCACGAGGGCCGCCACGAGCGGGAGCACCACGAGCCCCCGCCCACCTACATCGTGGAAACGACGCCGCCCGATCCGCCGCCCCTCTACCGCTACCGGATCACCATCGACCTGCACGGCAAGGGCGACGCGACTCGGGTCCGCGTCAGCCTGCGCGGCACCCAGTACGCAGGCGACGAGTCGATTCGTGAAGGGCCGGTCGACGATCCGGCTCTCTTCGAGCGTTTCTTCGCGGCGCTCGACCGCTCGATCGACTTCGAGCAGCGCGAAGCGGGGCGTTAGCAGAGGGCGCGCTCGACGGGGTCGCGAGCCCGAGTTATCCTTCGCGCCCCGATGAGCGCATGGTCCGGCATCGAAGACAAGGTCCGCCGCGGTGAGCGGCTGACTCCCGACGAGGGCGTCGTGCTCCTCGCCGATGCGCCGCTGCTCGAGTTGGGCTCGCTCGCCCACGAGGTGCGCGCGAAGAAGACCGATCCGCGCATCGTCACCTACGTCATCGACACCAATCCCAACTACACCAATCTGTGCACGGTGGATTGCCACTTCTGCGCCTTCTATCGGAAGCCGCAGACCAACGCGCCCGACGCCTACACCCACGACGTCGAGGGCGTGATGAAGATGATGGAGAGCGCGCAGCGGCTCGGCGCCACGACGGTGCTGCTCCAGGGTGGCCTCAATCCCGAGATTCCGTGGGAGTTCTACCCGACCATCGTGCGCGAGGCGCGCCGCCACTATCCCGGGATCACCCTGCACTTCTTCTCGGCGCCCGAGATCCACCAGATGGTCGAGGTCTCGGGGCTCACGATCCGCGGCGTGCTCGAGGCGCTCTACCAGGCCGGCCAGCGCACGCTGCCGGGCGGCGGGGCCGAGATCCTGGCGACGCGGGTGAGGAAGCGGATCTCGATCAAGAAGGGTGGGCCCGAGGCCTGGCTCGACGTCCATCGCGCCGCGCACCAGGTGGGCATGCGCTCGACCGCCACCATGATGTACGGCCACGTCGAGACCGACGCCGAGCTGATCGAGCACCTCGAGTACGTGCGCGCCCTGCAGGACGAGACCCACGGCTTCACCGCCTTCGTGCCGTGGTCCTACAAGCGCGGCAACACCCCGATGGAGTCCAAGGTGAAGCACGTCGCCGGCGCGTCGCGCTACTTCCGCGTGCTGGCGGCGGCGCGCCTCTACCTCGACAACTTCGATCACATCCAGGCCTCGTGGTTCAGCGAGGGCAAGAAGACCGGACAGATCTCGCTCCACTTCGGGGCCGACGACTTCGGCGGCACGCTCTACGAAGAGAACGTCCACCTCGCCACGGGCCACGTGAACAAGACCACGGTGGCCGAGGTCGAGACGTTGATCCGCGAGGCCGGCTTCACGCCGGCGCAGCGCACCACGCTCTACGAGACGGTGCGCGTGGCTGAAGGCCCCGAGGCGCTCGACCGGCTGGCGGCCGAGGTGCCGCTGTTCGTCGAGAGCCTGCGCGAGCTGCCGGCCGAGTATCCGGAGCGGCTCGAGGGCGAGGAATCGGCGCCAAAGCTGCTGATGCCCCGCTAGGTCGCCGAGTCGAGCCCGTCGCAGGCCGAGGTGTCGAAGCGTCTGACGATTTTTCCGAACCAGCCCGATCGCGGATCTCCGACCCCGCCTCCATCTCTTGCACGGACGGGACTTGGAAGCCATGGACAAACGGGCCCGCGCCTTGCAAACTTGAGCGCCCCATCGAGGGTGGCTTGGGTCTAGACCGAGCCGCTCGGGTCGCGAGTGCCGCGGGCAACTGGGCCAGCCTGCGCTCTCAGCCAACGTAGGCCTCCCGAAGGATCGTCTTGGTCCCACGTCCTGGCGTCTCCCGTCTCCGACTCCGCTGCGCCTGGCTGGTGGCCGTGCTCCTCGCCGCGGCGACCACGGCCTACGCCACGCCCATCCTGCCCACCGGTTTCGCCTACGAGAACGCCACCCCCGGCGGCGCTTTCGACACGCCGACCGGCATCGCCTTCTTCCCCGACGGCCGCATGCTCGTGACCCTGAAGGAAGGCACGCTCTGGGAGGTCATCAGCGGCGCGGCGACCAAGATCCTCGACATCAAGAACGTGGTGCTGAACCAGGGCGACCGCGGCCTGCTCGACGTGGCGGTCGATCCCAACTTCGCCACCAACCGCCGCATCTACCTGCTCTACACGGTCGACCCCGATTCCGACGGCGTCGACACCAACGACGACGCCTACGGCCGGCTGGTCAGCTACCAGATGACGAGCACGACCTCCACCGCCACGGTCGACCTCGCCTCGCGCCAGGTGCTGTTCGGGCGCAACTGGTCCGAAGGCCCGCCGAGCGGCTCGGTGACCCACACCATCGGGTCGCTGCGCTGGGGCGCCGACGGCAGCCTGATCGTGTCCTCGGGCGAGGGCGCGCACTTCGAGGACAACGACATCGGCGGCGAGGATCCGGGCCTGTTCCTGCCCGGCCGCAACAATCCGCTCGAAGACATCGGTGCCTTCCGCGCCCAGTACATCCAGAGCCTGGGCGGCAAGATCCTGCGCATCAATCCCGCCACCGGCCAGGGCTACGCCAGCAATCCTTTCTACAACGGCGACCTCACCTCGATCCAGTCGCGCGTCTACGCCTACGGGCTCCGGAATCCGTTCCGCATCTGCGTGCGGCCCGGCACCGGCAACGCCGACCCGGCGCAAGGCAAGCCGGGCAGCATCTACATCGGCGACGTGGGCTGGTCGACGTGGGAGGAGTTCAGCATCGCCACCAAGGCCGGGATCAACTTCGGCTGGCCGTGCCGCGAGGGCCTGCACACGACGAACTACCAGGGCATCAGTCCGGGCCCCTCGCACAACGACTGCAACAGTCTCGGCACGGCGACCAACCCGGCCACCGTCTTCACGCCGCCGGTGTCGGACTGGAACCACTCGAACGGGAGCGCGAGCAGCCCGGCGGGCGTCACCGGCAACGCGGCGGCGGGGAGCGTGTTTTACACCGGCACCAGCTATCCGGCCGCGTACCAGAACAACTATCTGTTCGCCGATTACGGGCAGAGCTGGATCCGGCTCGCCCAGATGGACGCCAACGACAACGTCATCGCGTTCCAGAACGTCGGCTCGAGCATGGACAGCCCGGTCGACATGGTGGCGAACCCGATCACCAAAGACATCTACTACGTCTCGATCACCACCGGGCAGGTGCGGCACATCTATTACAACGGGCTGCCCAACAATCCGCCGGTGGCGCAGATCGGCGCGGCCCCCACCACGGGCACCGCGCCGCTGACCGTGAACTTCTCGAGCGCCGGCACCAACGACCCCGACTTCGACCCGATCACCTACTCGTGGGACTTCGGCGACGGCAGCGGCTCGTTCGATCCGAACCCGACGCACGTCTACAACGCGTCCGGCATCTTCGCCGCCACGCTCACCGTGCGCGATGGGCACGGCGGCAGCGATTCGAAGTCGGTGCAGATCACGATCGGCGATCCCGGCATCTTTCCGAGCACGATCGTGCTCGACAACTTCAACCGGGCCAATGGCGCGCTGGGCGGCAGCTGGGTGGGCGACAACTCGAACATGCAGATCGTGAGCAACCAGGCCACGACCAACTGCGTGTGCTCGGGCGGCGTCAGCCCGATTTGGAACGCCTCGTTCGGGTCCGACCAGGAGGCCTACTTCACCTTCAGCACCCAACCCAACGCGACCGAGTACTACATCAACATGAAGTGCCAGGGCGCGTCGACAGGCACCTCCCACATCGAGGTCAAGTACAACGGCGCGATCCACATCGCAACCCTCGACGCCACCGGCCCGGGCTGGACCGACCTGCTACCCGCGATCACCGTCACCTACAACGCGGGCGACCAGCTCGGCGTCCGCACCTACGGCCCGAACATCAACATCTACAAGAACGGCGCGCTGGTCGGCACGCGCACCTTCACCGGCTGGCAGTTCGCCAGCAACGGCGGCTACGTCGGCTTCACCATGAATCAGGCCGCCGCCAGCAGCAACGTCGACAACTTCGGCGGCGGCAATTACATCCCGGTCATCAACACGCCGCCGACCGCGATCATCGCCGCGCCGCTCGACAACTCGTTCTTCGTCGAGGGCCAGGCGCTCAATCTGCAGGGCAACGCCTCCGACTCGCAGACGCTGGCGGCGTCGATGCTCTACCACTGGGACGTCACCCTGCATCACAACAACCACATCCATCCCGGCATGCTGGTGTCGGACAATCGCAACGACAGCTTCATCCCGATCAACCACGAGGACGGCACCGGCACCTGGTACGAGATCAAGCTGGTTGTGACCGACCAAGGCGGCCTGAAAGACACCACGTCGGTCCTGGCCTGGCCCGAGGTCGACATGGATCCGGGACCGGTCACCGTGACGCCCGACCCGGCGCAGCGCATCGCGCGCAACACCTTCCAGTTCAAGCTGCGCAACTACGGCCGCATGCTGTCGCGCATGTCCCATTGGCAGCTCCGGGCCGGGGCCACCTCGTTGGCGGAAGGCGACACGCTGGTGGGCGGACTCGACAGCCTGCAGATCTCGCTCCCGGTCGACGTCTTCCTGTCGCCCGGCACCTATCCGCTGCGGGTCGTGGCCGACACCTTCAACGTGATCTACGAGACCAACGAGAACAACAACGCCAAGATGCGGTCGCTCTCGGTCGTGACCGGGCCGGTGGCGGTCGACGACGTGCCGGGCCCGCTGCAGCTGTCTTCCGCCATTCCCAACCCGACCAGCGGGCCGACCCGCCTGGCGCTCATGCTGCCCCATGCGGCGCGGGTCGCGATGAGCGTCCACGACGTCCAGGGCCGCGAGGTGTGGTCGACTCCAGCCCGCGATCTGGGGGCCGGCCATTGGGACCTGGTGTGGGATTCCGAGCGGGTGCGCTCCGGGATCTACCTGTTGCGCGTCGAGGCCGCCGGCACCACCTGGGTGCGACGCGTGGCCGTGGTGCGCTGAGCCGGACGGTCTAGTCGGCCGCCGCCAGGCGCGGCCGCGGCGGGCCCAGCTCCAGCCACACCATCTCGAAGCCGTCCGCGGATTGCCAACGACGCGCGCGCAGCACGTTCCACTCCGGATGGACGCGCTCGCTCCCGGGGTCCATCACCGCGCGCCACTCGTTCCACGCCCGCTCGCGGCCGCGGAACGAGAGCAACACGTGGGTGAAGGTGAGGCGCGCGCGGCACGCCTCGAGATCGTCCGGCGCCAGCGACAGGTGGAGCACCGGCCGGCGCGCGTGATAGGCCAGCGTCGGGCCGAGGTTGCTCATCACCGGCTCGTCCGCGGCCAGCTCGCGGTCGAGGCGCGCGGACAAATCCGTGAGCGTGGCCACGCTCGGAATGCCGCGGTCTTTGGCGGTGGCGCGCGCCTCGGCCAGGCCGAGGCCGAATTGCCAGGCCGACCATCCCAGCGCCAGCACCGCGACGCCGGCCAGCAGCAGCCGGCGCGTCGAGGCGCCGACCGGCTGCTCCGGGACGCGCGCGATCAGGCCCCAGGTCGCGAGCAGGCCTGCCACCTCGAGCGGAATGCGGGACGGAAACACGTAGCGCAGCCACGGGATGCTGGCCGCCGCCGCCAAGACGCTCAGCGCGAGCATGACCAGCGTCAGCGCGCCGGCCACCGCCAGCGGCCGCGG
>JACXTT010010081.1_pt1 | contig 12806 bp, 11 predicted proteins | sample 9270951 | NCBI WGS metagenome assembly JACXTT01 (sample SAMN15532306, study PRJNA645909) | rock metagenome | isolation source: weathered quartz diorite | place: Puerto Rico | collected 2017-06-21 | reverse complement strand
GCCCGCCAGCGGCCGCTGCTGCTGCTCGAGGATCTCCACTGGGCCGACCCTCTCTCGCTGGAGCTGCTCGCCCACCTGCTGGCCGGTTTCACCGCGCCGGGGGCCGCGGCGCCGATGCTGATCGTCGCCAATTACCGCGACGACGCCGCGAGCCTCGAGCCGCGGCTGGGCGCCTGGCTGCGCCGCGCCGCGGGGGACGCGGCCAGCGTCGCGCTCGCCCCGCTGGACGTCGCGCAGACCGGCGAGCTGATCCGCGGGCTGATGGGCCTCGCCGCCCCGCCGCCCGGAGAATTCGCCGCGCGGCTGCGCGAGCTCACGGGCGGCAACCCTTACTTCATCCGCGAGACGCTGCAGGCGCTGCTCGCCGACGGCACGCTGCACAAGGCGAAGAGCTTCATGGAGAGCTACGCCGGGGGCTGGAACTTTCTCGACTGCCTGAGCGGACCGGGAACCGGCGTCTCGGGGAATTCCGCCGCGCTGCCCGGGAGCGTGCAGAGCGCGCTGCGCCGCCAGCTCGACGAGCTCGACGAGGAGTCGCGGCAGGCGCTCCAGGCCGCGGCCCTCATCGGCCGGGAATTCCGCTTCGCCTGGTGGATGGCGGTCGCGGGGCGCGACGAGGACCGGCTGGTCGAAATCGCCGACCGCGCCATCCGCCGGGGATTGCTGGTCGAGACCGGCGGCGAGCGGTTGCGCTTCGCGCACGATCAGTTGCGCGCCACCCTCGCCTCCGAATTGAGCGGCCTGCGCCGAACGCGGCTGCACGCCAAACTGCTCGCCCGCCTCGAGTCGGACCCCGACGCGCCCGCGCCGCTGCTGGCCGAGCAGGCGCTCGAAGCCGGGATGGCCGCGGAGGCCCTCCGCCACGGTCTGCCGGTGGTGGCCCGCTTGATCGAGGTTTACCAGGCGGACGAGGCGGCGCGCCTGCTCGAGCGGATCGACGCGCTCGCGGGTCCGGCCTCCGGACTCGCTCCGGACGTCCGGCTCGAACGCGGCCTGCTGCAAGCCCGCTTGTGGGGGCAGACGGGCAGCGCCGGGGAGACGGCGGCGCTCATCCGCTCGCTGCTCCCCGAGGCGGCGGTTCCCGGACGGGAGCTCCAGGAATTCCATCTCCGTCATCTGCTCGCCCTGATCGTGTCGGCACACGGCGCGTTCGACGAAGCGCTCGCCGCCGCCGAACGGGCGCGCGTCCTCGCCGAAACCCTCGGCGCACCCGAACTCGCCTGCCGCGCGCTGGTGCGCAAGGCCGCCACCCTGCTGCTGGTCGGCCGCCCCGCCGAGGCCGAGTCGTGCTGCGACGCCGGCGAGGTCGCGATCGCCGGCCGCGACCTGCCGGACTGCGTCGCGGCGCTCTCGGAGGTGCGTGGAAAACTCGCCTTCAACCGCCAGGACTCCCGGACGGCGATCGCCCGCTTCGAGCAGGCGCACGAAGCCGCCGCGCGCGCGGGCGAGCGACGCATCCAGGTCCGCTCGCTGGGCAATCTCGCCGCGATCCACGGCATGATCGGCAATCTGCGCGACTGCGAGAACCGCCTCCGCCTCGCCTACGACGCGCAGAAGGCGATCGGCGACCTGCGCGGGATGGCGAGCGTCTGCTACAACCTCGGCTACCTGCGGCTGCTCAAGGACGATCCGGCCGAGGCGCTCCGCCTCTTCCGGGACGCGCTCTCGATCCGGCAGCGGCTCGGGGAGATCGAAAAGCAGGCCGAAAGCATCATGCAGTCCGCGACGGCCCACTGGGCGCTCGGCGACATGGCGGCCGCTCAATCCGCGCTTAACGAGGCGGAGGCCCTCTACCGGCGCCACTTCGGCCGGCTGGTGCGTCCGGAATTGCCGCTCCACCGGGCGTTCCTGGCGATCGTCCGGGAGGATTGGGACGTCGCGCTCGGGTTCGTCGCCGCCGCCGAACCGCTGGTCCAGTTCGCGGAGATGCCCGAGGAGGAGGCGACCGCGGCGCTCTACCGGACCTACGCCGGGGATCGCAAGGCCGGCACCCATTCCGCCGCGCGCTATGATGCGACGCGGCAGGCGGGCGCGGCGCGGCGCATGGCCCAGCTCGAGATGGAAAGCGCGCTTTTTTCGGCCTTCGCGGCCCATGCCGCGGGGGCGCCGGGCGCGCGGGAGGCGCTGGCGGCGGTCGTCGCGGAAGGGGAAAAGCGCGAGTACCGGCTGATCGCGAGGATGGCGCGCGAGCGGCTCGCGGCGGCCGGATAATCGCCTCCGTGCGCGAACGCCGTTTCCTGATTTCGAAGGCCCGCTGGCGCGACGGCCGCGCCTACTTCGACGACGCGGGCGCCCACCACGCACGGCGGGTGCTGCGGCTGCGCCCGGGCGACCGGATCACGGTCGCCGACGGCGAGGGGGGCGCCTTCTTCGGACTGCTCGCCGAGGACGCGGACGGCGCGCTCTTCGGCGGCGAGCTCCATCCCCTCGCGGAAAACGGCGAGCCGCGGGATTTCGTCGCCCTCGCGCCCGCGCTCGCCAAGGGCGAGAAGTTCGACGTCGTCTGCGAAAAGGCGACCGAGTGCGGCGCGGGCGAATTCCGGCCGCTCCTCACCGAATTCGCGGAGGGGCCGCCGCGCGCCTTCGCGACCCTGCGCCCTCGGCTCGAGAAGATCCTCCTCGCCGCCGTGCAGCAGTGCGGCCGCGCCCGTCTGCCGAAGCTCCACGACCCCGTCGCCCTTGCCGCCCTCCCCTTCTCCGAATTCGACGAGCTCCTCTTCGCCCACTCCGGCGACCACCCGGCGCTGCACGCGCTCGCGCCGAGCCTCGAGCCGGCGCGCGGCGGGAGGTTCCTGATCCTCACCGGACCCGAGGGCGGCTTCAGCCCCGACGAGGTCGGGGCGCTCATCGCGCGCGGCGCCCAGCCGGTCTCGCTCGGCCCCCGCATCCTGCGCGCCGAGACCGCGGGGCCGCTGGCGGTTTACGAATTCCTCGCGGCGCGGGGGAATCTCTAGCGGCGCGCCCGGTAAAATTCCCGGGTGAAACGCAATCCCACCCGCGCCGTCAAGATCGGCTCGATCACCATCGGCGCCGGCCACCCGATCGCGGTCCAGACGATGTGCGCGACCAAGACCGCCGATGTCGCGGCGACGGTCGCGCAGATCCGGCAATTCGAGGCCGCCGGCGCCGACCTCGTGCGCATCGCGGTCGATTCGAAGGCCGACGCCGAGGCGGTCGCGCAGATCCGCAAGGAGACGAAGGCGAATTTGTGCGTCGACTTGCAGGAGAACTACCGGCTCGCCGCGACTGTAGCCCCCCACCTCGACAAGATCCGCTACAACCCCGGCCACCTCTACCATCACGAGCCCGAGAAGCCGATCCTCGACAAGCTGAAGTTCATCGTCGACACCGCCGGCGCGCACGACTGCGCGATCCGCATCGGCTGCAACGCCGGCAGCGTCGACCCGAAAATCGCCGAGAAGTTCCCCGGCGACGATGTCGGCGCGCTGATCGCCTCCGCGACCGAGCACTGCGCGATGCTCGAGCGGCTCGGATGCACCCGCTTCGTCGTCTCGCTCAAGGACTCCGACCCCAACCACACCATCGAGACCTACAAGGCGTTCGCCGCCGCGCGCCCGGATGTCCCGCTCCACCTCGGCGTCACCGAGGCCGGCATCCCGCCCGACGGCATCATCAAGACCCGCGTCGCCTTCGAGCAATTGCTCTCGCGCGGCATCGGCGACACCCTCCGCGTCTCGCTCACGCTCCCCAACCCGCGCAAGCACGAGGAGATCGAGGTCGGCCGCGCGATCCTCAAGGACATCGCCGAGGGGCGCTTCCGCTCGGTGCCGTTTTTCGAGGCGCCGGGGCTCAACATCATCTCCTGCCCGAGCTGCTCTCGCGTCGAGAACGAGGCCTTCGTCGACCTCGCCTTCAAGGTCCGCGAGATGACCGAGTACGCGAAGTCGCACAAGATCACCATCGCGGTGATGGGCTGCCGGGTCAACGGCCCCGGCGAGACCGACGACGCCGACCTCGGCCTCTGGTGCGGCCCCCACTTCGTCAACCTCAAGCGCGGCCCCGAGTCGGCCGGCGCCTATCCCTACGATCAGATCCTCGGCAAGCTCAAGGAAGAGCTCGACACCCTCATCGCGCGGCGCGCATCGTGAATCGGCCGTGAGCCTCCCGCTCCAGGCCCACCCTTGGCACGGAATCCCCGTCGGCGACGACGCCCCGGGAGTCGTCAACGCCTTCATCGAGATCGTGCCGGGCGACACGGTGAAGTACGAAATCGACAAGGCGAGCGGCCACCTCAGGGTCGACCGGCCGCAGCGCTTCTCGTCGCTCAGCCCGATGCCGTACGGCTTCATCCCCCGCACCTTCTGCGGACCCGAGATCGCTCGCGCGGCATCGGACGCGGCGGGCCGTGCGATCGCGAAGGGCGACGGCGATCCGCTCGACATCTGCGTGCTCACCGAGATGCGCTTCACCCACGGCGCCTTCCTGCTGCGCGCCCGCCCGATCGGCGGCCTGCTGATGCTCGACAAGGGGGAGGCCGACGACAAGATCGTCGCGGTGCTGCTCGACGATCCCGCCTTCGGCCACTGCACCGGGTTGGAGCAGGTTCCGGAGCCGCTCATCGACCGGCTGCGCCACTATTTCCTCACCTACAAACTCGCCCCCGCCAAAGCGGGGTTCGCGGCCGAGCCGGTCGAGATCCCCGCGGTCTACGGACGTGAGGCGGCGCACGCGGTGATTCGCGCCGCGCAGGCCGACTACCGCGGAAAGTTTTCGGGCTAATGATCGGCGACCCGCCCGCGCCAGAACGGCTGCGCGGCGAGGGTCAGGCATGCGAGGACGAAGACCGCCTGCCAGCTCCCCCATCGGCCGCTCCAGCCGATGACCCGCTCAAGCGAGGCGCGCATCACCGGCGCGGGGGGGATGTCGGAATTCCGCCACGCGGCGATCAGCCGTCGCGACCAGAGCCAGCCGGCCACCGCGGCGAGCGCCCCCAGCGTGGCCGCGAGCTGCGGCAGCAGCGCCCGCCAGCCGCGGGCCCAGAGGCTCCTGGGCGGCAGCCCCCAGGCGCAGACGGTGCCGGCGAAGGCGCCGCCGGCGAGCAGCAGCGCGGCGGCGAGGAGCAGGCGGTGGGGCAGCACGCGGGAATTATCGGTGGCGCGCGCCGTCCTCCGGTTAGACTTTCCGCATGGTCACCAAGCGCGCCCCCGCCGCACCCGCCGGCGCCAGCCGCAGCGCCCGCACGCGCCGGCTCAAGCACGAGGCCGAGGCGCGCGAGAAATTGCTCGAGGCCGAGGCGCTCTCCAACCGCGATCCGGGGACGGCGTTCAAGCTCGCGCAGGCGGCGGGCCGCCTCGCCAAGCGGCTGCATGACCCGATGACCGAGGCCCAGGCGCTGCTGCGCCAGGCGAGCTGCCTGAAGCGGCTGGGGCGGGCGCGCAACGCGATCCACCTCGCCCAGAGCGCCCGCCAGCGCTACGCGGCGATCGGCAACCCGCGCGGCGAGGGGCGCGCGCTGCTGCTCTTGGGCACCTTCGCCAACCATGAGGGGGAGCCGGCTCGCGCGCTCGCGCTGCTGCAGGAGGCGCGGCAGAAATTCACTCTCGCCGAGGATCCGGTGAGCGAGATGCACACCCTCAACAACCTCGCGGCGGTGCGGCTCAGCCTGGGCGACCCGGCCGGCGCCATCCGAGAATTGCAGGAGGCGGGCGGCCGCGCCGCGCGCTTCGGCAACACCGAGGCGCGCATCCGCACGCTGATGAACCTCGGGGTGGCGCACGAGGCGCTCAACGACCTCGAGCCCTACCGCGCGCTCACCGAGAAGGCGCTTTCGCTGGCGAAGGATTCCGGCGACGAGCCGACCGCGGCGCTCTGCCGCGCCAACCTCGGCCACTACCATCTTCGCGCCGGAGATTTCGGCAAGGCCCGCCAGCTCCTCGGCGAAGCGCTCGCCGCGGTGCGCTCGACCGGCAATGCGGCGGCCGAGGTGGACACCCTGCTCGACTTGGGGCGCCTCGAGGCCCGCGCGGGCGATCCCGAAGCCGCCGCGGCGCGCTTCGGCGAGGTGCGCCGGCAGGCGCGCGCGGCCGGGATGCGCGAGCCGGAGCTGACCAGCCGCCTCGAGATCGGGCGCCTCAAGCTCTCCCGCGGCGACCATGCCGCGGCGCGCGCCGAATTCTCGGCGGTGAGCAAGCTCGCCGCGCGCGCCGGCGTGCGCGCGGTGGTTGCGCTCGCCCACCGCGGGCTCGCGCGCGTTTGCGAGACCGAGGGCGAGATCAAGGCCGCGCTCGCCGAGGAGCGGACCGCGGGCGGGATCGAGCGGCAGCTCTTGCAGGCGAGCCTACACACCCTGCTCGAGTTGCTGCGCGAACGGATCACCGAAGGCGCCGAATGAGCGGCGACGCGCCGTTCAGCGCCGGGCCGCCGACTCTATAATCCGCCCCTCCGCAAACAATCATTATCCGCCCCCCGGAGCCATCAGCCGGGCCGGCCCGCTCCCCGTCCGTCTCCGTGAACGCCTAGGATTACGAAATGAAAACCCGCTCCGACATCCGCAATATCGCCATCATCGCCCACGTCGACCACGGCAAGACGACCCTCGTCGACTGCCTGATCAAGCAGGCGGGCACCTTCCGCGCCAACGAGAAGTGGGCCTCCGAGGAGCGGATCATGGACTCGGGTGACCTGGAAAAGGAGAAGGGCATCACCATCAAGGCGAAGAACGCCGCGATCCAGTACGGCGATCTCAAGATCAACATCGTCGACACCCCGGGCCACGCCGACTTCGGCGGCGAGGTCGAGCGGATCCTCTCGATGGTCGACGGGGTGATGCTGCTGGTCGACGCCGCCGAGGGGCCGCTGCCGCAGACCCGCTTCGTGCTGCGCAAGGCGCTCGAGCGCTCGCTCAAGCCGATCGTCATCATCAACAAGGTCGACCGCCCCGACGCGCGCACCGGCGAGGTGCTCGACGAGGTCTACTCGCTCTTCATCGACCTGGGCGCCGACGACGAGCTGCTCGAGTTCCCGGTCATCTACGCCTCCGCCAAGAACGGCCAGGCCGGCTTCAAGCCCGACGGCCTCAACGACAACGTCTTCCCGATCCTCGACACGGTGAAGGACTACATCCCCCACCCGCCGGGCGAGGACGCGGCGCCGCTGCAGCTGCTCATCAACAATCTCGACTACTCGGACTATGTCGGCCGCCTCGCGATCGGGCGCCTCTACACCGGCACCATCTCGCAGGGCGAGGAGGTCATCCTCATCAACAGGGCCGGCGTGCACGCGAAAGGGAAAGTGACCAAGCTTGAAGTCTTCGCCGGACTCAAGCGGGTCGAGGTCGAGAAGGCCTCCGCCGGCGAGATCGTGGTGGTGGCGGGCCTCGAAGATGTCACCATCGGCGACACCCTGGCGTGCGCCAGCGATCCCCGCCCGCTGCCCCCGATCGCGGTCGACGAGCCGACCCTCTCGATGCTCTTTCGCGTCAACGACTCCCCCTTCGCCGGCCTCGAGGGCAAGTCGGTCACCTCGCGCCTGCTGGGCGAGCGGCTCCACCGCGAATTGCGCACCAACGTGGCATTGCGGGTCCACACCACCGACGAGCCGGACGCCTTCCGCGTCTCAGGCCGCGGCGAGATGCAGATGGCGATCCTCGCCGAGCAGATGCGCCGCGAGGGTTACGAATTCGCGCTCGCCCGCCCGCAGGTCATCACCCGCGAGCAGGACGGCAGGACCCTCGAACCGATCGAGCTGCTGGTGGTCGACGTGCCCGAGGAGTTCACCGGCACCCTCATCGAGAAGATCGGCAAGCGAAAGGGCGCGATGACCAACATGGTCAACAACGGCTCCGGGCGCGTGCGCATCGAGTTCCAGATCCCCACCCGCGGCCTCATCGGCCTGCGCGGCGAATTCCTCACCGACACCCGCGGCACCGGCATCATGGCCCACAACTTCCTCGCCTACGAGGAGTGGCGCGGCGAGGTCGAGGGGCGGCGCAACGGGGTGATGATCGTGAAGGAGACCGGCGACACCGCCGCCTTCACCCTCAACAACCTGCAGGAGCGCGGCGCGCTCTTCGTCGGCCCCTCCATCCGCGTCTACGCCGGGCAGATCGTGGGCGAGAACTCCCGCGAAGGGGACATGATCGTCAACCCCTGCAAGGAGAAGCACCTCACCAACATGCGCTCCTCCACCGCCGAGGCCGGCATCAAGCTGGTCCCGCCGCGCAACCTCTCGCTCGAGCAGGCGATCGAGTACATCGAATCCGACGAGCTGGTCGAGGTCACCCCGCGCACCCTGCGCCTGCGCAAGAAATGGCTCGACCACAATGTGCGCAAGAAGTACGAGAAGATCGCGGCGGTCGAGGAGTAGGGGCGGAGCGCTGAATGTCAGAAGCCCGCGACCGCGCGATCGGGTCTCACGCGATCGGCCCGGCGCGCGAGCCGATCGCGAGGGGGATCCGGACGGCGAAGGCGGGCGCTTCGAGCCGCTTCAGGCGCGGCTCACGCGGCGGGTTTCACGTCCTTCGCGCACTCCGGATGGTCGCACGGGGGCACCATCGCCGCGATCACCAGCCCCATGGCGAGGAAGCCGCCGATCACGTCGCCGAAGCGGAACGCGAGGTAGGCGCCGGGCCAGGAGAACCAGTTCCAATCGACCAGCGGACCGGCGAAACAATAGATGAGGCCCATCATGACGCAGAACATCACCCTGCCGCCGAAGCCGCGGCCGCGCGGGGCCATGCAACCGGCGAAGGAGGCGAGCAGGAGCCCGAGCAGCACGCTGATGCCGATCCCCTTGCAAAGCGCCGGCGCCATCGATTGCGGGACCTGCGGGGAGTAGATCAGCAGCGAGATCCGCGGCTTCCCGCGCCCCTCCGGGCTCTCGGTCTCCGCGTTGCTCGGGTAGATGTAGACCCCGGCCGGCGCGTTCGCGGCCTTCAGGCTCTCGATCACCCCGCCGCCGCCCGGCGCGGGAGGGATGACCTTCTGCGATAACGGCGAGGCCGCCCACCAGAGGAAGCCCCAGAAGAAGAACGCGAATCCGGCCAGGATGCCGCCGAGCAGGGTTTTGCCTTTCATGTGATCACCTCGGTCCTAGATTCTAACCCAGACCCCCGCGCGGCGGGCTTGCTTCTATAATCCGGCGCGTGAAATCGGTCGCCTGCCCCTCGTGCGGAGCGCGGGTGGAATTCAGGAACGCCGCGTGGGTCGCGGCGGTCTGCGCCTACTGCGGTTCCAACCTCGTGCGACGGGACGCCGGAGTCCAATCCCAAGGGAAGGTCGCCGCCCTGCAGGAGGACGGCAGCGTCCTTCAGCTCGGCGCGCGGGGTCGGCTGCACAATCGGCTCTTCATGCTCGCCGGACGGATCCAGCGCGGCTGGGAACGGGGCTACTGGAGCGAGTGGTACGCTGACTTCGGCGACGGGCGCGAGGGCTGGCTCGCGGAGGCGATGGGCTTCTACTACTTCACCTTCCGCCAGAACGCCGTTTTCGATCCCCGCCGCCTCGACGAGCTGCGTCCCGGGGAGAGCGTCCGGGTCGCCGGCCACGACTGGCAGGTGAGCGACATCAAGGACTGCCGGATCGTGTCGGCCGCGGGTGAGCTCCCCGAGCCGGCCGTCGCGGGATTCGAGAGCCGCTGCGTCGACCTGGTCGCCGGCGACCGGCGCTGCGCGACGCTCGAGCGGCTTTCGCCGACCGAAACGCGTTTCTACGCCGGCGAGTTCGCGGAATTCGACGAGCTGCGCCTGACCGGGCTGAGGGAGATCGATGGCTGGTGAGTCGCCCGTCCCGCCGGCCGCGCCCCCGCTCAAGGTGGCGGCATTTCGTTGCGCCGCCTGCGGCGCGCCGGTGACGCTACGCGCGCCCGGTCGTTCGCAGGTCGCGAGCTGCGACTCGTGCGGCGTCGTGCTCGACGCGAACGATCCGAATCACCGGGTGCTGGCCGGGGCCGTGCAGGGCCGCAAGGCTGCTCCGGACATCCCGCTCGGCGCCCGCGGCGCGCTGGGCGGGGTGACGTGGGAGGCGATCGGCTTCATGCGACGCCGCGACGGCAGCGCGGCGTACGGCTGGAGCGAATACCTGCTTTACAACCCCTGGCGGGGATTCCGCTGGCTGGTCGAATCCGAAGGCCACTGGACGCTGGTGCGCATGAGCGCGGACCGCCCTGACGACAACGGGGACGGGAGCTTCTCCTACCGCGGCGAGCGGTACAAGGAGTTCCTCTCCGGCAGCGCGCTGGTGCAGTACGTCGAAGGGGAGTTCTACTGGCGGGTCGAGGTCGGCGAACGGGTGTCGGTCTCCGATTTCGTCGCGCCGCCGCACATCCTCTCCCGCGAAATCTCGGGCGACGAGATCTCATGGAGCCATGGTGAATACCTGCCGGCCGACGTCGTCGCGTCGGCGTTCAGGCTCGATCCGCCGCCCTACCAGATCGGCGTGGCCGCTTGCCAGCCCTTCCCGGGCGGGATCAAGCCGCGGGCCCTCGCCGCCCTCGCGCTGCTCATGGTCGGCGCGCTCTTCACGCTCCAGCTGTACACCGTCGTGCGGTCCGAATCGAAGCCGCTCTATTCCGCCGATCTGACCGCGCATGCCGCGGGGCCGGAACGGCAGATCGTCACCCCGCCCTTCACCGTCGACATCCCGACGCGCGATCTCGAGCTCGTCGCCTCCTCGCCGGTGAACAACAACTGGCTCTACCTCGACGCCTCGCTCGTCAACGAATCGACGCAGGAGAGCTTCCCCGCCGATCTCGAGGTTTCCTACTATCAGGGCGTCGACGACGGGGAGAGCTGGAGCGAAGGCTCGCAGCGCGCCGACCGGCTGCTCTCGTCCGTCCCGCCGGGCGTCTACCACCTCGAGATCGAGACCACGCTGCCGGGCAACATGCCGGCGCGAGACTTCCACGTCGAGGTGATCCGCGACGTCCCGGTCTGGCGCAGTTTCTGGCTGCTCGTCGCGCCGCTGCTCGCGGTCGCGCTCGGCCTCGGCATCGCCGGCTTCTCCTTCGAGGCCAAACGCTGGTCGCAGAGCGACCACCCCTTCGTCACCTCCTCCTCGGGCAACGACGACCACGACGGGTGATCACCATGCTGCACCGCCGCCTCCGCGCCTCCCTCCTGCTTTACGCCGCGCTCGCCGGGATGCTCCTGCTCGGGCTCAACCGCCGCGGCTGGGTGCCGTTCGCGCCAGGCCGGGCCGGCCCCGATATCGATCCGCAGCGCGGATTCCACCACAAATGAACCGACGGCCCTCCGCCGGCGCGCTGCTCCTGGCCGCGTTCCTCGTCGCCACCTGCGGGCTCGTCTACGAATTGGTCGCGGGCGCGCTCGCGAGCTACCTGCTGGGCGATTCGGTCACCCAGTTCTCGCTCGTCATCGGCGTCTACCTCTCGGCCATGGGCGCCGGTTCCTGGCTCTCGCGCTTCGTGCGCGGCGAGCTGGCCGCGGCTTTCGTGCGGGTGGAGATGCTGGTGGGCGTCGTCGGCGGGTTTTCCGCCGCCGTTCTTTTCTGCAGCTTCGAGCGGATCGCCGGCTTCCGCCTGGTGCTGTTCCTGCTGGTGGCGGCGGTCGGGATCCTCGTCGGCATGGAGATCCCGCTGCTGATGCGCCTGCTCAAGGACCGCATCGAATTCGCCGAGCTCGTCTCGCGCGTGCTCGCCTTCGACTACGCGGGCGCGCTCGCCGCCTCAGTCCTCTTCCCGCTCTGGCTGGTGCCGCATCTGGGGCTGATGCGGACCGGCCTGCTGTTCGGGGTGATCAACCTCGCGGTCGCCCTGGCGACGCTCCATCTCTTCCGCGCCGAAATCCGCCGCCCCGCCCGCCTGTGGGGCGCCGGGCTGGCCGCGCTCGCGGCGCTGCTCGCCGGCTTCGCGGGCGCGGGCCGCCTCGAACGGCTCGCGGAGGGCGCCCAGTTCCCGCACGCGGTCATCCTCGCGCGCCAGTCAGCCTACCAGCGCATCGTGCTGACCCGCGAGCGCGACGAGTTGCGCCTCTACCTCAACGGCCAGCTGCAGTTCAGCTCGCTCGACGAGTACCGCTATCACGAGGCGCTCGTGCACCCCGGCCTCGCGGCGGTCGCCGCGCCCCGCCGGGTGCTGGTGCTGGGCGGGGGCGACGGCCTCGCCGTGCGCGAGATCCTGCGCCATCCGGAGGTCGAGTCGGTGACCCTCGTAGACCTCGATCCCGCGATGACGCGGCTGTTCCGCGAGCAGCCGATGCTGCGCGCGCTCAACGCCGGCGCCCTTCTCGACCCGCGGGTGCGCGTGGTCGGCGCCGACGCCTACATCTGGCTGCGCGCGAATCGCGAGAGCTTCGACTTCGCGATCGCCGACTTCCCCGATCCAACCAACTACTCGATCGGCAAGCTCTACACCACCGCCTTCTACCGCGAGCTCTCCCGCGCGCTGGCGCCGGGCGGGCTGATGGTGGTGCAGTCGACCTCCCCGCTCTTCGCACGACGCTCCTTCTGGTGCATCGACCGTACCCTGCGCGCGGCGGGGCTCGCGACGCTCCCCTATCACGCCTACGTGCCAAGCTTCGGAGAGTGGGGGTTCGTGCTCGCGGGACGGGAGACCCCGCACCCCGGCGACCGCTACCCCGCCGGGTTGCGCTTCCTCTCCGCGGAGACCTTCGCGGCGCTCGCCCGCTTCCCGGTCGACATGACCGAGGTCGACGGCGAGATCAACCGCCTCGACAACCAGGCCCTCGTCCTCTACTACGAGGCCGAGTGGGCGCGCTACGCGGCATGAGCGGACCGAGCCGGCGCGAATTCCTCGCGGGGCTCGCCGCCGCGGCGGCCGGGGCGGCGCTGCAGGGCTGCCGACGCGCCGCCGAACCGCCCCTCCCGCCC
>JACXTT010010080.1_pt1 | contig 12807 bp, 12 predicted proteins | sample 9270951 | NCBI WGS metagenome assembly JACXTT01 (sample SAMN15532306, study PRJNA645909) | rock metagenome | isolation source: weathered quartz diorite | place: Puerto Rico | collected 2017-06-21 | reverse complement strand
GCATTCTCTCCCCCGGCCGTGGTGGATCCCTAGGAGTGGCGAGCGACGTGACGAACCTCATGTCTGGGGGGGGCGGGTGGGTGTGAGTAGCATCGGGGCCGCTTCCGGCGCTCGGCTCTCACTGCGGTACCAGCCCCCGCGTTAGCCTCAAAGACAAGTAAACGAGCTCCGCCGCAAGTCCGGCCCGCTCGAAGCGTCGATCACACCGGCCCGCCTCATCGCCGTAAGTCCCGCATGAACGCTGGACGAAGGCACGCAGGAGAGCAAGTGTCGGCATACATCAATAGTTGGAACTAACTGTCGGGATCGAGCAGATAGGCACCGTAGTAGCCGGGGTGATACACCGGCCGCTCGCCGGGCGGCCCGTTGTCGCGGTACCCCGCCTCGACACCGACGCGATGGAACGCGTCGACCTCAGCACGGCTCGGCGCAGCGAACGCGACGTGCACGTTGCGCGACACGGGCTTGGCGTCCTGCGCGATCGAGAAGTCGCCCCATTCCGCAAGTCCGAGCGTCTCGTCCTCGAACGTGAGCTCGACTCCGAGCGGCGCGAGTACGGTCGTGTAGAAGGCCTTGGTCGCGCGGTAGTCGGTGACGCGGATCGTCACATGGTCCACGGAGGCGCTCACAGCTCCGCCTCGCCGGTGCACACCAGCTCGGCCGGCCCCACGAGCGTCGCGTTTCCGTCGTCGATGCGTACGACCAGCTCGCCGCCGGGCATGTGCACGGTCACCGGGCTCTCACACCATCCCCGCGCGACCGCGGCAGCCGCGACGGCGATCGCCGACGACCCGGAGGCCGACGTCTCCCCCGCTCCCCGCTCCCAGACGAGCACGCGAACGTCGTGGGTTCCGTCCGCATGGGCAAGCTGGACGTTGGTGCGCTCGGGAAAGCGCGCATGCGTCTCGATCAGCGGACCAAGGCGAAGGAGGATCTCGCGGGCCGGTTCCTCGCAGCGCACCACGGCATGCGGGTTGCCGACCGCGACGGGCGTCACCTCGACCGCATTTCCGTGTACGTCGATCGTCTCCGGAGTGCCGACCTCGACCGGGCCGACGTCCGTCTCGACCTCGAGGGTGTCGATCATCCTGGCCCGCACCTCGCGTTGTCCCACGCCAACGACCACCTCCGACGCCCCGTCGCGCGCTGCGAGCCACCGTGCGGCGATCCGCGTGCCGTTTCCGGACATCTCCGCGGTCGACCCGTCCGGATTCCAGATCACGATGTCCATGCTCGCGCCGTCGACCCCGACGACCTCCACGACGCCGTCAGCGCCGATTCCCCGCTCGGCGTCGCAAATGCGTCTCACCCGGTCTGCATCGAGAGCGCCGGCGTCGTCGCGCTCGACGACGACGTAGCTGTTACCGAGCGCGTGCCACTTCGAGAATCGCATCCACGACCTCCGCGGTCGGCCGGGTGGCGTCAATCGTGACAAGACCCGGGATCCGCCGCATCCACTTCCGCTGGTAGGCAGCGTACTGACGCGTGCGCGCAGCGATGCGGTCGCGAGCGTCGTCGGTGGAGAGCGACGCGATCTCGCGCAGCCCTAACGCCTTCTCGGCGGTCTTCGAGACCGCGCCCTCGAGCGCGGAGCGCACCTCCTCAACCACCCCACGCTCGAACATCGCGTCGGTTCGCGCGACGATCCGTCGCTCGAGCTCGTCCGGCGGGACCTCGAGGCCGACGACGAGGCTCGGCAAGCGCGTGTGCGCGCTCCACAGCCGATCCTCCTGCGGGGCGAGTGACGTCCCCGCGTCCATCAGCTCGAGTGCGCGCACGACACGCCGGCGATCGTTGGGGTGAAGGCGGGCCGCGGCGCGCGGGTCGTGCTCCGCGAGCCTCGCGTACGCGCGCTTCGGGTCGGCGTCGTACTCACGCTCGGATCGCGCACGATCCCCGCCGCGAGGTGCCGGAGGCAAGTCGATGTCGGCGAGCGCTGCCCGGAGATAGAGACCGGTCCCTCCGGCGACGACCGCGCGGCCGTGACGAGCCACGAGATCGTCGAGCGCCCCGTGCGCGAGGCGCTGGTACTCCCCGACAGAGCCCTCATGCGAGAGCGGCCAGACACCCACCAGGCGGGTCGCACGTTCGGGCTGGTTCGTCAGGATCGGCAGCCCACTGTAGGCCTGCATGGCGTCCGCTGAGACGACCTCCGTGCCGAGCTCGTCCGCGAGAGCCTCGGCAACCCGGCTCTTGCCCGATGCCGTCGGGCCGAATACTGCGATCACCTCGCAGGCCACCGGCCTCCTCGCCACCGGCTCACCCTACATCGGGGTTCCACGCCAGAATGCGGGCATGGGGCTGGAGATCAGGCGGCTCGACGCCGACGATGCACGGGCGCACCTCGACGGGCTGGCGCGCGTCCTCGCCGACTGCGTCGCCGGGGGCGCGTCCGTCAGCTTCATGGCGCCCTTCTCGCACGACGACGCGCGTAGCGTGTTCGAGGGCGTCGCCGCCGACGTCGAGCAGGGTCACCGTGTGCTCCTCGCCGCCTTCGCCGAGGGTGAGCTGGTCGGAACCGTCCAGGTCCTGCTCACCCTGCCGCCCAACCAGCCGCACCGGGGCGAGATCGTGAAGCTTCTCGTCCACAGCTCCGCGCGCCGGCGAGGCGTCGCTCAGCGGCTCATGGAGCGCGCCGAGATCGAGGCGCGTGCGGAGGGTAGGTCCTTGCTCGTCCTGGACGCGGTCACGGGGGGCGACGCAGAGCGCCTCTACGCCCGCATCGGGTGGAACAAGGTCGGAGTGATCCCTGGGTATGCGCTGTTTCCGGACGGGCGTCCATGTGACACGACCTACTTCTGGAAGTCGATCTGACGTCTGGCCGGCGTCAGGGCGAACAGCGCGAGCGGCGCCAGGACGAGCACCCACATCGTCGGTCCCAATCCGACCTGCTCGGCCAGCAGGCCGAGCGCAGCGGGGACACCTGCAGAGACGAACCCGCCGACGCCGCCCACGGCGACCGCCGTCCCGCTCCGGCCCGGCAGCGCTGCGTAGAGCCCGGCCTTGGGGAGCGCGTACCAGCCCGAGTTCAGCAGTCCCAGCGCCGCGAGCAACGCGAGGCGCGCGGGCATCGAAGGAGCAAGCAGGAACGCCGGGTAGCAGACGAGCGCCGCCACGGCGCTGAGGCGCAGGTACGCGCGTGAGTCGATCTGCCGGAGCAGCGCGACCAGAGCGACGTCTCCGACGAAGCCGGCGCCCGTCCAGACGCCGACCGCGAGTGCCGCCGCAACGGGACGGCTGCCGGCCACGTCCACGAGATACAGAGCGAGGAGGCCGTGGAAGACGTCGCCGAGGAGATCGCCCGCCGCGAGGAGTGCGAGCCAGCGCACGACCTCCCGGTCGCGCACGGCTGCGACGAGGCCGGCCAGACCGCTCGGCGAGCCGTCCCCCTGTTCATGGACGACCGGCAACGACAGACGGCGGATCGCCAGCGCGAGCGGCAGGGCCGCGACGGCGAGGAGGCCGAGCACGCCTCGCCAGCCGACTCCCACGGTAACCGCCGCGGCGATCAGCACGGGGCCGGCGACGTAGCCGACCGACCCCACGGCCGTCCAGCGCGCCATGTTCCGCTCGCGCGCAGGAGGATCGGTGTCCATGAGCGACGCCTGCGCGAGGCTGACGAAGGCACCGCTCGTCGGGTTGCCGACGAGCTGCGCGACCAGCAGCGTCCAGAAGCCGACGGCGGTCGCCGACATGGCTGCCGCAAGGGCGAAGCCGATGCCCCCGAAGACGATGAGCCCTCTTCGCCTCCGCGTGTCGCCGGCGAGCCCGATCAACCGGTCGAGTGCGCTGCCCACAAGGGCCGGAACGGCGACCAACAGGCCGATCTCCGCGTAACTCAGATCGAGGTCGCGGCGGACGAGCGGCTACGCAGCTGAGAACGAGCCCCAGACGAGCTCGTCGAGCAGCTCGATGGCAAGCAGGACGAGGACGACGCCCGAGGCGCCGCCCAGCAGCCGTCGGAGTTACGGGCTGGCGCGCGTCACGATCTCGTGATTGTCGGGTCGGTGCCTGTGACCGTCAAGTCAGGCGGCGATTGCCGCCCGTTCCGTCCCGCGCAGCGTGGTCGACGTCGCTCCTTCGACCTCGACGGCCACGAGCACACCGGCGGTGGCCGTTCCCCTGAAGTTGACCATGGTGTTGCGGCGCGTGCGTCCGCGCAGGAGCGCAGGATCGGTGCGGCTCGCCCCCTCGACGAGCACCTCTTCCACTCGCCCGACGCGCTCCGCGTTGCGCCCGGCGGCGACCTCCTGCACCACCTCGACGAGCCGCTCGAGCCGGTCGTGCTTGATCTCGTCGGGCACCTGGTCGGGCATCGCGGCAGCCTCCGTGCCCTGGCGAGGCGAGTAGATGAAGGTGAACGCGCTGTCGTAGCGCACGTGCCTGACGAGATCGAGCGTCTCCTCGAACTCCGCCTCCGTCTCGCCCGGAAAGCCCACGATCACGTCGGTTCCGAGCGCAAGGTCGGGGATCGCGTCGCGCAGGTGGTCGACGAGTGCCAGATAGCGATCCGGCGTGTACGTCCGCCGCATCGACTTCAGAACCCGCGCAGAGCCCGACTGCACCGGCAGGTGAACGTGCTCGCACACCGCTGCGGCTTCCGCCATCGCGGCGATCACGGGCGGGCGAAAGTCCTTCGGATGCGGGCTCGTGAAGCGGATCCGCTCGATGCCGTCGACTGCGTCGCACGCACGGAGCAGCTCTCCGAACTCGGTGCGGATGAGCGGTGCCAGATCGCGGCCCCACGAGTTCACGTTCTGGCCGAGCAGCGTGATCTCGCGCACGCCGTCCGCTGCGAGACGCTCCACCTCGGCGACGATGTCGCCAGGGCGGCGGCTCTGCTCGCGCCCGCGCACCGCCGGAACGATGCAGTAGGCGCATTTCGAGTTGCACCCCATCGAGACCTGCACCCAGGCCTGGAACGCCCGCTCGCGGTGCGAGGGCAGATGACCCGCGAAGTGCTCGTGCGTGCCGAACCGGCCGCGCTCGCTCCCCAGACCCCCGTTTCCCACCCACTCGGCGAGATGCGGGATCGAGCCGGGCCCGAACGCGACGTCGACGAACGGATAAAGCTCGAAGATCCGTTCGCGCTGCGCCTCCGCGTAGCAGCCGCCCACCGCGATCACGAGCTCCGGGTTCTCGCGCTTGCGGGCGCCGGCGTCGCCGAGATAGGCGGCCAGCCGCATGTCGGGCTTCTCGCGAATCGTGCACGTGTTGAAGACGACGACATCCGCCTCGTCCGGTGACGTCGCTTCGCCGATCCCGAGCGACTCGAGCATGCCCTTGATCCGCTCGGAGTCGTGCGCGTTCATCTGGCACCCGAACGTGGTGACGTGATACCGACGCATGAGAGGCTCAGGCGGCGTCGAGCGGCGAGTGCGCCGCCTCTCGGCGATGCTCGGGCTTGTTCCCCGCCACGTCGACGGAGCGGCTCTCGCGGATCACCGTCACCTTGACCTGGCCCGGGTACTCGAGCTGATCCTCGATCTCCCTGGCGATCTCGTGCGAGAGCAGCGCGGCGCCGTCGTCGTCCACCTCGCCCGGCTCGACCATCACGCGGATCTCCCTGCCCGCCTGCAGCGCATACGCCTTCGCCACCCCGGGCTTGGCCGTCGCGATCTCCTCCAGGGCCTCGAGACGGCGGATGTAGTGCTCGAGGCTTTCGCCGCGGGCGCCCGGCCGTGACGCGGAGATCGCGTCGGCGGTGATCAGCAGCACGGCCTCGACCGTCTGCGGCTGCACCTCGTAGTGATGTGCCTCGATGGCGTGGACGACCCCCTCCGACTCGCCGAAGCGCTTTGCGAGCTGGGCGGACACAGCTGCATGCGAGCCCTCGACCTCGTGCGTCATCGCCTTGCCGATGTCGTGCAGCAGCGCCGCACGCTTCGTCGTCTTTGCACCGGCGCCTAGCTCCGAAGCCATCAGACCGGCGAGGTGCACGACCTCGAGCGTGTGTTTGAGCACGTTCTGCCCGTAGCTCGTTCGATAGCGAAGCCGGCCCAGGATCTTCACCAGCTCTTCGTGGAACTCACCGCAGTTCGCCTCGAAGACCGCCTGCGCGCCGGCCTGCTGGACGTGCTCCTCGAGCTCCGCCTTCGACTGGTAGTACATCTCCTCGATCCGCGCCGGGTGGATGCGGCCGTCCTCCATCAGCTTCTCGAGCGTCAGACGCGCAACCTCTCGCCGGATGCCGTCGAACGACGAGAGCACGACGGCGTGCGGCGTGTCGTCGATGATGAAGTCGACACCGGTCAGGTGCTCGAGCGCTCGAATGTTCCGACCCTCGCGACCGATGATCCGGCCCTTCATGTCGTCCGACGCGAGCTCGACCACGGTCACGGTCGTCTCGGCCGTATGACTCGCGGCGACGCGCTGTAGAGCGTCTGCGACGAGCGCGCGGGCGCGCCGGCGTGCATCGGTTCTCGCCTCCTCCTCCATCTGGCGCACGTCGCGCGCCAGCTCGTGCCGGACCAGGTCCTCCGACCGTTCCAGCAGCTGTTGACGCGCCTCGCCGAGCGTCATGCCGGAGATCCGCTGGAGCTCTTCGAGCGCTCCCTGCTTGGCTGTCTTGAGGTCCTCCTGGAGCTGCTTCAGGTGCGTCTCGCGGTCGTTCGCCCCCTGCTCGCGGCGCTGGAGCTCGACGAGCTTGTCCTCGATGTCCGCCTCGAGCCGCACGACGCGCTCCTCGACTTTTGCGATCTCGACGCGGCGATCCTGGACCTCGTGCTCGATCTCGGCGCGGAGCCTGACCGCCTCTTCCCGCACCTCGACCTCGGCCTCGCGCCGGCGCGTCTCGACTTCTCGCTCGACGTCCGAGAGGAGCTGCCGCCTCGTGTTCTCGGCCGCGCGCACTCTCGAGGAGCTCGCGGTGCGCAGCCACGCGGCGGTCACGCTTGCACCTGCCACGAGCCCCGCAAGCACTCCCACGAGCGTGAGCATCAAACCTCCCTCGAAGAGCGGAATCGATTGTCCGCAGCGGGTGCTGCGGTCGCTCACATCCGGCACTCCGCCTGCAGCGCGACGGTCCCGGAACTCGCGCGCCCCGCAGGGCGTGACTACGTCAGCTCAGAGCCTGGCCCCTCCGGGTGACACGGCATGCGCGCCCTGGAGTACAGAGGTCGACAACGTCGCGGTAGTGGTCAACACGAGTTCAGAAAGACGATCGTGTGCAGGAAAATGTCGAATGAAGCACTCTTATCCTAGCTCCGTCCCGGGCTGATCTGCAACGAGCGCCTCGAGAGCGTCTTCACCGAACCCTTTTGCCGCGAGGCGGCGGAGCGTCCTCGGCGTGTTTCCTTGAGCAGCGAGTATTTCCGCTGCCCGCGCTGCCTCGGGCTCCAGCATGGCGATGGCGCGACCGATGAGCTGGCCCTGGACGCCCCGCCGCTCGAGATCGTCGCGGATCATGGCGTCGCCGGCTCCGCGTTCGGCCAGGAGAGCGGCTCGCGCCTTGGCGAACCGGGCGTCGTCGACGAGACCTGGCGTCCCGACGGTCTCGAGCGTCGCCTCGCGTGCGGCCGGCGCGATCCCCTTGGCGGCCAGCTTCGCCCGAAGCGTTGCGGTTGTGTGATCGGCCCGGCTCAGCGCCGACAGCGCCACGTTGCGCGCCTCGACGCGTCGAAGCTCGGCTCTGAGCCTTCGCGCACGCGCGCGATCGAGCGCGACCCCCGTGCGCACACCCGCCGCGACCACGGGCTCGGCCGGCAGGATACGCCAGGGTGCACCGTCGAGCTCGACCGCTACGCGGTCGCGTCCCGCCTTCCGAACCCGGGTGACGACGGGCGCCGTCGACAAGGCCGGCCGGGGGTCAGTCGGCTACGGTGGCCTCTGCTGCGACCGGTTCCGCGACCGGTTCCGCCTCCGGCTCTTCCACCGGTGTCACCTCCTGGGCGGCGCCTTCGGCCTGCGGCAGGAGGCGCGCCGAGACGACCTGCTCGGGTGGAGCGTCCGCCTGGATCCGAGCGAGGATCGCCTGCACGATGTCCGGGTTCTCGGAGAGGAACGCGGTCGCGTTCTGCCGACCCTGCCCGAGCCGCTCGTCGCCGAAGCTGAAGTACGAGCCCGACTTCTGGATGATCTTGCGCTCGAGGGCGACGTCGACGACAGAGCCCTCCCAGGAGATCCCGGAGCCGTAGATGATGTCGAACTCCGCCTGCTTGAACGGCGGCGCCACCTTGTTCTTGACCACCTTGACGCGTACCCGGTTGCCGTACGCCTCCGCGCCGTCCTTGAGCGTCTCGATCCGTCTGATGTCGAGGCGCACGGACGCGTAGAACTTGAGCGCCCGCCCGCCGGGTGTGGTTTCCGGCGAGTTGTGGACGACGACATGGTCGACGAGGTATGTGTGGCTGCCCTCGACCTCGAGATCGAAGCGCGTTCGGCTGCGCGGGACCGCCGGCTTCGTCACCTTCGTCAGCACCCGCATCGGGACGGCCTTCAGGGTTGTTCGTGACTGCAATCGCGTTCCGTTGAGATGTGCGTCGCTGGTGTTCGGATGCCACGTGAAGCGACCGCGGAAGTCCGGGTGGAGCTTGTATCCCATCGAAGGGTGCACGAACGGCGCGATCCGCTCGTGCAGCGCGCGCGTGCGGTCGCCGCTGAAGAGCAGCCCACGGCTCGTCACGGTCGGGCGACCCATTCCCAGCTCTTCGCAGCGGCGGGCCAGCAGCTCGCGGTGGTCTCTCGAAAGGCTCTTGGCGCAGATCTCGGCCTTGCCGTGGCCCCAGCGCGCGTACGTCCCGCTGAAGGTCCCGTCGTCCAGGTACCAGACGGCCATCGCGCGCTCGTCGAGGCTTCCGACGAACTCCTCCGTCACCGTCTTCTTGCGACCGCTCCCGGCATACACCGCCGCGTGGAGCGGCGCGAGCTGATGCATCGGGATCGTGTCGAAACCGCGACCCGCTCCCGTCGGCGCAATCGCATGGGCGAACGGCGCCAGGAGCTCGTGCTTCCACGTCAGGTATTCGAACTGGCGCTCACCATGGCCGACGCGGAATGCGACATTGTCGTCCGACGAGTACCGCAGCGCACCGTCGCCGAGCAGGCCACCGCAAAGGAGCTGCTCCTGGTCCTCGCTCAGTCGGTAGTGCTTGACCGCGACGAGAACCTCGTCGCCGACCTCGAGATCACCGGCAGCTGACTCCCCGTCGGGGGTAAACATCGTGTGGTTGGCCGTGCAGGTGAACTTCCGCTTGCCGGACCCTCCGGCAGCGGCTACCTCGAACCGGAGCCATTCGTCCGTTGGGCCGTTGTTGAAGTAGTTGACGACCTTCCTCGGAACGATCTGACCCGTCTCGGGGTCGTAGGACATCACCGAGACCGGCAGGCGCTGGTTCACGATCTTGCCGATCTTCTCCGTCGAGCCGTTGGCCAGGACGACACGCGTCCCGTAGCTCATGCATCCGAACATGACCCCGATCTTCTCCCGCAGCTGGTTCGTGAACAGGCAGATCGTGTCGGTGCGGTTGAGCGTGCCCGCCAGCTTGCGCAGCGCCTGGCTCATCAGACGTGCCTGCAGGCCGACGTGGCTGTCTCCCATCTCACCCTCGATCTCGGCCTTGGGCGTCAGCGCCGCGACCGAGTCGATCGCGACGACGTCGAGCGCGCCGGAGCGGATGAGGAGCTCGGCGATCTCGAGCGCCTGCTCGCCGGTGTCCGGCTGGGAGACGAGGAGATCGTCGATGTTGACGCCGATCCTGCGCGCATACGAGGGGTCCATCGCGTGCTCGGCGTCGATGAACGCGCAGATGCCGCCGCGCCGCTGGGCCTCGGCGATGACGTGGTAGACGAGCGTCGTCTTCCCCGACGACTCGGGCCCGAAGATCTCGACCACTCGACCGCGCGGAAGGCCGCCGATGCCGAGGGCGAGGTCGAGCGAGAGCGAGCCGGTGGAAACGGCACCGATGGAGACCTGCGCCTGGTCGCTCATGCGCATCACCGAGCCCTTCCCGAACTGCCGCTCGATGTGGCCGAGTGCGACGTCCAGTGCCTCTTCGCGGTTCATCTCATCCTCTCCGTTTCTCCTCCAGCGGGCTTCTCTCCAGCTGTCCGGCACCCCCACCCAACGGGACGGCTTCCAGCACCTCGTACCGCGCCCCCGCCGGGTGCAGACGTGAAAGGAAAGCAGCGGCGTCGGACGGAGCAAAGCGGCCGAACGCGGGCATCCCCGGGTGCAGGCGCGGCCGGCCGCGAAAGCGAAGCACCGTCACGTGAGGAAGCCATTTCCGGGCCTCACGCCGGTAGACACCGAGCCGCTCGAGGCGATCGTGGAGGCCGACCGCGAGCCGGCCCGCAGCACCGGAATGATCGCGGAGGACGACCATGCCCACGCTCCTCGTCTCCCGGTAGCCCGTCGGCTCGAGCTCGACAGGGTCGCTTCCTGCGGCAGCGGCGCCGAGTGCGTCGACGATCACTGGCAGCTCGCTCGCGGGTCGTGCACCGAGGAACGCCAGCGTGACGTGCAGATGCTCCCGGGGGACCATTCGGACACCGCTGAGCGCGCCGGCGGACAGCTCCTCCCCGACCCAGCGCTCGAGGGCGTCGAGAACGGCTCCGGGGAGCCGGAGCGCGAGAAAGAGCCTGAGCGGCGCATCACCTTCGACCTTACCGGTCGAGGTCATGCGTCCCCGTGCCGGCTTTGCTCCAGAACACGCGCAGGCTCGAGCAGCCGTCGCACGAGATGCAGCGCGGCCACCGCGGAGCGCTTCCTGATCCAGTCGCGCTCCCCCGGGAACTCGAAACGCAGCGCCTCGTCGCCGTCCGGCCCCGAGGCGTGCAGGAAGACGAGACCGACGGGCTTCTCCGGCGTTCCGCCCCCCGGTCCAGCGATCCCGGTGACCGCGATGCCGACATCCGCGACAAGGCGTTCCCGCACGCCGACGGCCATGGCCGCCGCCGTCTCCGCCGACACCGCGCCGTGTGCCGCGAGCACTGCCTCGTCGACGCCGAGCTCCTGCACCTTCACGTCGTCGGCATACGCGACGACGGCGCCCCGGAATACCTCGCTCGAGCCGGGCACGTCTGTCAGACGCGCGGCTACGAGCCCACCGGTGCAGGACTCGGCCGTCGCCAGCGTGAGGCCGCGGGCTCGGCATAGGTCGAGGACGATCTCCTGAACCGTCCGCTCCTCCTCGGCGAAAAGGTAGCGCTCGAGCGGGATGCGTAGCGCGGCCGCGAGCTCGTCGGCCCTTGCATCGGCGCCGGGCTCGACGACGAGGTCGACATGGATCTCGAAGTCGCGTGCGCAGATCGTCGCCTTCACCCCGTCCCCGTCTCCGCCCGCGTCGGCAAGCACCCGCGCGACGGCGGACTCGCTGGCCCCGTAGAACCGCAAAACCCGCCGTGACGGAGCCTGCGTGCTCGCCAGAACCCGTCTCACGGGCTCGGTCTCGAGCGCACGCGGCCACAGCCTGCGCAGCTCCCCCGGCGGCCCCGGCAGGACGACGACCACGCACTGCCCCGCGTCGATGACCATGCCCGGCGCCGTGCCGGCCAGTCCGAGGTTGATCGCGCCCTCCGGCAGTGTCGCCTGCTTGGTGACGCCGACCGCAAAGTCCGCGTACGGCCGCCGGAGCCGCTCGGCGACCGACCGCGAGACCTGCTCGATCTCGCGCTCGAGCGCCTCGTCCACGACCAGGCGTCGCTCGGTCGTGGCAGCCAGCAGCTCCACCGTCCGATCGTCGTGCGTCGGCCCGAGCCCACCGGAGACGAGCAGCATGTCGGCGGCGAGCCCACCTCGCAGCGCTGCCTCGAGCTCCTCCCGGCCGTCGCCGACGATGGTGATCGGCCCGGGCTCGAGGCCCAGTGCCAGCGCCTCGCGGGCGTAGAAAGGCCCGTTGAGGTCCGACCGCTCGCCGCGGACGAGCTCACTGCCGGTGACGACGATAGCCGCGCGCGGGCGGGGCAAACCGGTCGCCTACCGGCGCGGCACGGTCAGCTGGAAGTCACCGCTCTTGGGAATCGTGATGCGCTTCCCGTAGACCGTGACGACCACGTTCCTGGGCGAGGTGATCGAGACCCAGAGCAGCCTCTGCGGGAACGTCTGCACGTCTCCGCGCTCCAGCGTGCCGCTGAACAGCGGTCGTCCCGTCGACCGCCGGTAACGGACGACGACGAACGATGCCCCGTGCAGAGCACTGACGGCGACGACCGTCGGCTGCGAGTGTTGTGTCGTCGCCGGCGAGCCGCTGCCTGCGCTCGAAAGACCCTGCACACCCTGACCGCTGGGCCCACCGAACCTCCAGGCGGCGATCACGAGCGCGGTCACGACCGCGATGGCGGCAAGCGCGAGCACGACCACTCTCGACTCGCGACGCTCGCGCCGCTGGGCCCGCGACCGCGAGGTCGTCACCGGTGCTCGCCGCACCCGCACCTGCGCGTCTTCGTCGACTGCGACGAAGCGTGAGTTGTATTCGTCGACGTAGAGTTGTCCGTCCAGACCGAGGCAGTCGGCGTACGTGCGCAGAAAACCCTTGACGTAGGTGTGCGCCGGCAGCTGGTCGAACTGCTCCTCCTCGAGCAGGCGCAGATACTTCGCGCGCACCTTCGTGCGCGCTTCCATCTCGGGGAATTCGAGACCTTGCCGCGTCCGGGCCTCGCGCAGGCTCAAGCCGATCTCGAACATGGACGGCCCATCTTAGCGGCATCCACCCGCTGCCCCTACAGGACCTTGGTTGGGTTCGTCTCGGCCGCTAGTGGTCTCTCCGGGAAATACGGGCGTGATTCGCCGGCGAAAACCGAGCAGGGCAAGGACGCAGGGAGCCCGCGTACTGGACAAGTACGCGGGCGACCGAGGACACAGCCCTGCGA
>JACXTT010010079.1_pt1 | contig 12807 bp, 12 predicted proteins | sample 9270951 | NCBI WGS metagenome assembly JACXTT01 (sample SAMN15532306, study PRJNA645909) | rock metagenome | isolation source: weathered quartz diorite | place: Puerto Rico | collected 2017-06-21 | reverse complement strand
GGCGGGGATGTCATTCTTCGGGTGAATGCCTCAAACGATTGGGCCCGCGTCGAAGTGGAGGATCACGGCCCCGGCATTCCCGCGGATTTCCGCGGAAGGATCTTCGGCAAATTCCAACAGGCCGAAGGCCAATCCGGCGGGACCGGGTTGGGCCTTGCCATTACGCAACGACTGGCCGAGGCGATGCACGGAGAGGTGGGATACCAGAGCCAGGAAGGAAAGGGAGCCATCTTCTTCCTCCGCTTCCCGATCCACCATGGTGAAGACCGGGCGGATCGCAATGCTCTGGCTCATCCCAACCGCGTCTGAAGCAGGCTCCAAGCGCCCCTTGGTGCCCCGAGATAGGCGCTCCACACCGAAACAAAAACGCGGCCCCCGAAGGGCCGCGTTAAAGGAGCAGAAAAACTTAGGCTTTGACGCCGAGGCGCTCGGCCATGGCCTTGCCCATATCGGCAGGGCTCTGCACCACGGTGATGCCCGCGGCGGAGAGGGCCTTCATCTTTTCCTCGGCAGTGCCGTGACCACCGGAAATGATGGCGCCCGCGTGGCCCATGCGGCGGCCCGGAGGGGCCGTCTGGCCGGCGATGAAGGCCACGACGGGCTTCTTCATGTTGGCCTTGATCCACTCGGCGGCCTCTTCCTCAGCGGAGCCACCGATCTCACCGATCATGATGACGGCGTGGGTATCGGGATCCTCGTTGAAGAGCTTCAGCGCGTCGATGTGGCTGGTGCCGTTCACGGGGTCGCCACCGATGCCGATGCAGGTGCTCTGGCCGATACCGAGGGCGGTGAGCTGACCCACGGCCTCATAGGTGAGGGTGCCGGAGCGGGAGACCACGCCCACGTGGCCCGCCTTGTGGATGCGGCCGGGCATGATGCCGATCTTGGCCTGGCCGGGCGTGATGACGCCGGGGCAGTTGGGACCGATGAGGCGGCTCTTTGGGTAGTCTTTGAGGACGCGCTTCACCTTCACCATATCGAGAACGGGAATGCCCTCGGTGATGCAGACGATGAGCTCGATGCCAGCGTCGAGCGCCTCGAGGATCGCATCCGCCGCGCCCACGGGGGGCACGAAGATCATGGTGGCGTTGGCGCCGGTCTTGGCGACCGCTTCCTTCACCGTGTTGAAAACAGGAAAGCCCTCGATCTCGGTACCGCCCTTGCCGGGCGTGACACCACCCACCACGTTGGTGCCGTAGTCACGGCAGCCCTTGGCGTGGAAGAGGCCTTCGCGGCCCGTGATGCCTTGAACGATGAGCTTGGTGTGATTGCCGACCAATACGGCCATAGTTACCTCGCTTAGCTTTGGAATTCGTCTTGGGAGTCGTCCCAGGCGGGATGCGCCGGGCTGGGAAACGGCGTCTTCTCTTCCTTCGGCAGGTGGACCCGCAGGGCTTTGAGCCGCGCGAGATAGTCCTGCTTCTGGGCGTCGAGCTCGAGATTCTTCCGGTAAAGCCGGAAGATCATGAACACGACGAAGGAGAAGTTGAGCGCCGCGCCCAGGAACATGAGCTTCGGCACGTGCAGGAAGGTGCGCTCCCAGTTGCCCGGGCCCACCAGCCACACGAACGCGTACATCATGGGCAGAAGGCCCACGAGCACGAAGAAGAAACCCCAGGCGATGGACCACGCACGCCTGTGCATGTGGTCCTGGTACTCCTTGTAGAGCGCCTCGTATTGGGATTTCAACTCCGACTGCTGCACGGATCAGGCCTTTCCGACGGCCGCGACGATCTTCTCGGCGGCGTCCTTCAGGTTCTGGCCTACGCCCAGGTTCAGGCCGCTCTCGGAGAGGATCTTCTTGCCCTCTTCGACGTTAGTGCCTTCGAGGCGCACGACGACGGGCACCTTGATGCCGATCTCCTTGGCCGCGTTCACCACGCCGTTGGCGACGATGTCGCAGCGCATGATGCCGCCGAAGATGTTCACGAGCACACCCTTGACGGAGGGATCCTGCAGGATGATGCGGAAGGCGTTCTTCACAGCTTCTTCAGAAGCGCCACCGCCCACATCCAGGAAGTTCGCGGGCGAACCACCGTGGTACTTGATGATGTCCATGGTGCCCATGGCGAGGCCGGCGCCGTTCACCATGCAGCCGATGTTGCCATCGAGCTTGATGAAGTTGAGGCCGAACTTGCTGGCTTCCACTTCCTCTTCGGCCTCTTCGTGCAGGTCGCGCATGGCCTGCACATCGGGGTGGCGGAAGAGGGCGTTGTCATCGAAGCCGATCTTGGCATCCAGGGCGATCACATCGCCATGCTTGCTCACGACGAGGGGATTGATCTCCACCATGGAGCAATCCTTCTCGACGAATAGGCGGTAGAGGTTCATGAGGAAGGTCACGCCCTTCTTGAAGGCGTCGCCGCTGAGGCCAAGGCCGAAGGCCACGGTGCGGGCCTGGTGGCCGCTGAGGCCCAGGGCGGGATCGATGGCGATCTTGGTGATCTTCTCGGGGAACTTCTCGGCCACTTCCTCGATGTCCATGCCGCCCTCGGTGGACGCCATGATGGTGACCCGGCTGCTGCCGCGGTCTACAAGGAAGGCCAGGTACAGCTCGCGCTCGATATCGACGGGGTCGCTGATGAAGACGGTGCGGACCTTGCGGCCTTCAGCCCCGGTCTGCTTGGTCACCAGCTGCATGCCCAGCATGGCCTTGAAGAGCTCGGCGGCCTTGTCGGGATCGGTGGCGAACTTGACGCCGCCGCCCTTGCCGCGCCCGCCGGCGTGGATCTGGGCCTTGACCACGGACTGTCCACCGTACTCCTTGGTGATCTGCCGAGCCTCTTCAGCGTCGTGTGCCACGCGCCCGTCCGGGGTGGCGACCTTGTACTGCCGGAGCAGTTCCTTGGCCTGGTATTCATGGATGTTCATGCATCCCCTCCGATGACCGAGTCTCTCCGCCGACCGCGCCCTGCTCCGCAGGCCGCTCCCACCCGCACCTGCGCGTGGAGACGGAACCCCTAGTGTACCGTTTCCCCTCCCAGGGCGTGAGTCACCATTCTCAAAGAGGGCCTGGCCACAAGGCCCCGGATCACCATTCCCAAGATGGGGGCTCCAGAGGACGATGGAGGGATCAACCCTAGGGATCTACGCCATGGCCCAATTGGACAAGCTCCTTCAGCACATCCTGCCCAGAGGGGGCCGCCGGCTCATTCTTGAATCTGACAAGCAGCCCATCCTGGAGCTGGCCTCCGGGGAGCGCGCCGCCCTACTCCCCAACGCCCTGCCGACCGTGATGATCGATGTCCTGGCTTCGGACGCCATCCCCCCTCACCAGAAGGCCAGCTGGCAGGTGGGCAACGGAGTCAGCTTCGAGCACCGGCTGGGAGACCAGCTCTACCAGGTCCAGTGCATGAAGGAGAACGGCGCACCCAAGATTGTGGCGGAGCCCGCTGGTGCGGCACCAGCCCCCCGCTTGGTCCCCCCCCCCCCCCGGCCGAAACCAGGTCTGGATTCGGTCACTTCGAAAATCGAGTTGGACATCCCCGCCACACCGGCCTCGCCTCGTCCTAGCCCGGCCGCTTCAGGGGGCGGAGCCCCCGCCGCGGCACCTTCCCGCCCGGGCCGGAAACCGGCCCCGAAACAGGGATCTCACCCTCTAGCCTCCAAGCTCTTCAATGAGCTGTTGAGCCGGAAGGGCTCGGATCTCCACTGCTCCAGCTTTGAGCTGCCCATCGTCCGCATCAATGGGGATATGACCGAGCTGGACGAGTTCGGCATTCTCAGCGAACAGCAGCTGCTGGAGCTCATGGAAGCCATCGCCACCCCCGATGCGTGGCAGGCCTTCTGCGAAAACAATGACGCGGACTTCGCCTACGCCTTCGAGGAGGGCGGGTGCCGTCTCCGCATGAACTACTTCCTGGACCGCATCGGCCCTGGATTCGTCTGCCGCGTCATTCCCAATCAGATCCCCGATGCGGATCAGCTGGGCCTGCCGGACCCCCTCAAACGGCTGGCCGGACTTCAGAAGGGCCTCGTGCTCGTCACCGGCCCCACCGGGAGCGGTAAGAGCACGACCTTGGCAGCCATCCTGGACATCGCCAACCGCAAACGGAACGATCACATCCTCACGCTCGAAGACCCCATTGAGTTCGTGCACCCCCGCAAGAAGTGCTTGGTCAATCAACGGGAAGTGGGCACCCACACGGACAGTTTCAAAAGCGGCCTGCGAGCGGCCCTTCGCGAAGACCCCGACATCATCCTCGTGGGTGAGATGCGCGATCTCGAGACCATCAGCCTGGCGCTCGAGACCGCCATCACCGGTCACCTCGTTTTCGGCACCCTGCACACGAACTCCGCCGTCAGCACCATCGACCGCATCGTGGATCAGTTTCCCGCGGACCGTCAGCAGCAGATTCGCGTCATGCTTGCCGATGCGCTGAAGTGCACCGTGAGCCAGATCCTGCTGAAGAAGGTCGGTGGCGGACGCTGCGCGGCCTTGGAGAGCCTTTTCGTGAGTCCGGCCATCGCCAACCTCATCCGCGAAGGGAAGAACTTCCAGATCCCCTCCGCCATGCAGACAGGCCGTCAATATGGCCAGCGCCTCATGAACGACGCGCTCGTGGATCTCATGAAGGCCAACAAGGTGGAGCCCATGGAAGCCTACTTGAAGTGTCCCGATAAGGAGAGCTTCATCCAGGCCTGCAAACGCAACAACATCCCCTTCGACTTGCGGCTGGGAGAAGTGGATAGCTAGAGCTAGGCGCTGCCAAAGGCGCCATTCAAAGCCTGTTCCAGAGCGGCCCGGGTCCCTGAGTCACCGGACCTGGGTCCTCGAAGATTCAGGATGCCGTCTCGCAGCGTCGCAGAAGGGCCTTGAGCCAGACCAAGGTTGATCTGAGCCACGGCCACGCTGAGACGATCGCGGAGGCGCGGGTCTCTCGACAGGCCCATCAGCAGAGAAGTCGCATCTTCCAGCAGCTTTCCCACGCCCTCTCTCTGAAGGAGGTCGTCTTCGAAGGGAAGCAGCTCCACCCGGATGGGACGTTCGAACGTTTCGGAGAGGCTCCGTTGCAATTCGTCCACGCGATCCCAAAGCGCTTCGGCGCTCGGAATCTCCGCGGATCCAAAATGGGCCTGTCCTAGCGAGGCGGCACGCTCCAGCTCAGCCGTAACGCCGACTTCCAAAGCGACGATGGCCTCCAGATCCACATAGATCGCGACAGCCCTGGATTCTCTCAAAACCGAGAGTACAGCCGCGCCCCGTTGACCTTCCGGAAGGGCATCTTGCAGATCCCCCTCCAAGCGCTGTCCCCCGGCGAGATGGAGCACTACGGGCGTCCCTGGAGCCTCCCGCGCCAGATCGCCGAGTACATCGGGAATGGGGCGAGCCGGAAGGCGCATGGTCATTTGCTCCGATCCAGCAGCACCGCCGGAATATCCAGAAGCAGCTGCTTCAACTTCTTATCTCCCTGGACTGACTCAATGGCTGCGCTAGCCTTGCGGCTGGCATCCTGGGCCAAGTTACGCGTCTCCGCCAGAGCGTCATGCCGCTGGATTAAGGCACGAAGCTGCTTCTCTTCGGATTCAGGGATCGGCACTTCCTCCCCCCGATCCCAAATGGTGCGGATCAACGGGCGGACCTCGTCGGGTGCCTTCGCCAGCAGCGTCAGCATCGGCAGCGTCAGCTTACCTTCGCGCAGATCGCTGAACGCAGGCTTGCCCAGCTCTTCGCTGGTGGCGGTGTAATCGAGCAGGTCGTCCACCAGCTGGAAGGCCCGACCTAGCTCTAAGCCGAACGTGCGGAAGGCCAAACAGTCCGATTCAGAGCGACCGGTAAGTACTGCGCCAGTTTCCGTGCACCCCGCGAATAGCAAGGCGGTCTTCCGCTCCTGAATATCGAAATAGTCCTTGCGGCTCGTATCCAGCTTGAAGAGCACGTCATTCTGGATGAGCTCGCCTTCGGTCATGCGCGTCGTCACTTCGGCGAGGATCTCCATCATGCGCCAGCTGCGGCAGCTGATGGCCTCCTGCATGGCGACCAGGTAGAGCAGGTCGCCGAAGAGCACCGTCAGGGTGTTGCCCCAGAGGCGATTGAGCGTGGGTTTGCCCCTGCGCAGCTGGGCATGGTCGATGACATCGTCATGCACCAGAGTGGCGGTGTGGATGAGCTCGAAAACGGCGCCAAAGCGCACATCCGAATCGCCCTCCACCCCTGCGAACTTGGACGCGAGCAGCACCAAGGCCGGGCGGAGGCGCTTCCCCTGCCCGCCTCGGACATGGGCCGCCAGCTTTTCCACCACCGGAACGTCGCTGCGGAGAAGGCGTTGGAGCTCGTCCTCCACGCCGTCGAGCTTGGTGCGGATGGGAAGGAAGTACTTGAGAAGATCGAGACGGGACAAGGGCTTAGCCGCGGTAGTTCGTGAACTGCAGGTCGATGCCGAGCTTGTCCTGTTCTTTCTTGAACATGGCCATAGCTTCCTGGAGATCGTCCTTGCTCTTACCCGTGATGCGGAGTTGGTCGCCCTGGATCGATCCCTGCACCTTCATCTTCGCATTCTTGATGACAGCCACGAGGGCCTTGGCCTTCTCGCCTGGGATACCCTGGATGATCTTCACTTCCTGACGTACGGAACCCTTCGAGCCAGCTTCCAACTTGCCGAACTCCATGGAGCGGATGCTCACGCCCCGCTTGTGGAGCTTGGTCTGAAGCACGTCCACGACAGCCTTGAGCTTGATCTCGTCATCGCTCGTGAGGGTCAGCTTGTCGGCGCCCTGGAGCTCGATCTTAGAGATGGAGCCCTTGAAGTCGTAGCGCTGGCCGATCTCTTTCATGGCCTGTTCCACGGCGTTCTTCACTTCAGCCATGTCGACTTTGCTCACGACATCAAAGCTGCATTCGCTGGCCATTGGCGCCCCTCCGGAACTACCAATGTAACTGAAAACATATGCGCCCCGGCGGGAAGGCCGGGGCGCAATGCGAGATCCCAGTCGAAATCAGCTGGGAAGGATGTACCGCAGAGAGGCGTAGTACATGTTCACGTCCGCCTTGGGCGGGGCACCGGCGGCGACAAACCAAGGCTCGCGAGACACGTGGGAAGCCTGCAGAAGCCACTTCAAAGCGCCTTTGCCGGGTTTCGACCAGAAGGTGTGCTGGTAATCCAGCGTGTACTCCCGAATCATCTTGTTCGCGCTGTTCGGTGAATTGTATCCCCCGAAGCCGATGTAGGGCTTCGTGGCCAAGGGGCTCGTCACGTCCTGGAAGGCGCGGTTCTCGAACTTCGCCATGCCGTAGTAGATGGCAGCCAGATTGTTCGCATCGAGCTGCCACTCGAGGCCGCCCAAGAGCGCTGAGGAGCGAACAGCGTGGAGCGCCACCCAATATTGCGTGGTCGCACCACCCGTGGAGGTATAAGGCTCAACCACGAAATCCGGTCCCAGACCGAAGATGTATCGACCGCCTCCAGTCCCGGTAAAGGCATTGCCAATAAAACGGAAACCATCGAACAGTTGGAGGTTGAAGTTTAGGGCTCCGGAGTCACCGTATGCCTTGGCGCGGTCCCAGCCGTTTCCGGCGGAGCCAACTTGTAGGTATTGAATCTCGAACTGACGATGCAAGCCCACCACTTCGATGTGAAGAGGCCCCGTGTCTACAGCCCCTTTCAGGACGATATCGGGCATCTGGTTGGGCGTGCTGAGATTATTGGCCGCATCCACCTGGACACCCAGCTGAGCATTGAATGCGAAGGGGAAGATCACCTCGCCAGCGCCCACATACTGTTCAGGGTTTTCCAGGGCCAAACCGATCGCGAAAGCCTCAGAGGGGTGGTAGGCGACCCGGATCTGGGCCGATCTGCCCCAAACCAATCCCACATGGTTATTGGGATCTACGCTCAACGTTGTAAAGAGGTCGGATGGATCTGCGGACAACCCTTTGCGATTCGGCGTCAACCAGCTGAAGGCCTGTCCCGCCAAGATCTCCCAGTTACCCATAAAGAGATCCGCATAGGCGAGGCGCAACCGAAAAGGATGCCCGTTGGTGGAGACATAGGCATTGGCAGGGTCGCTGCCGAGGAAATCGCCCTCGACCAACGCCTTCACCTTGATGTCCCCAAGGGATCCACCAGTCTTCAGGCCCAAACGGGTGTCCGCAGAAGAGAAGCGAACCTCACCGAGATTGCCCGAGATAGTGTTGTTGTAGGGGATGCTCCCAAATCCAGTGGGGAGGTTGCTTCCCGTATTGGTGGAGCGGGCCACTGCTGTGAACGACAGGAACCCCGAGGGGTTCAGTTTGAACGCTCCGTCCTCCTGCGCAAAAGCAGGCGCGGCAAGGCTCAGCAAGCCGAGGCCGATGGATGCGGAGCGGAAATCAGCGCGGTGCATTCGGGCCATTCAATCCTCCTTGTAAGTGGGGATGAGATCCAAAAGAGTGGGGCTTGATGAGGCAAACCCTAATGGCCGCAAAGAGAAAGTTCAAGCTATTTCCGCGACATTCTTTTTGGAATTCCACTTTTTTTGCCAAAGAGGGCCTATGAGTTGCCCCATCTCCCCCCACCAAGGGACCTGAAGAAAGCCACCGTACTCAGGCGAATGCCCACAAGCAGCACGGCCTCATCCCGTCCATGACGGCCTTTGGACACCGTTCCCTCAGTATAAAAATCCCCGCTGGCCCCCTCAGAGCCGAATTGGGTGAGGACCACCCGGCCTCTCAAAAAGAGGCGGTCCTGGGCGAGGAAGAGGGGATCCCTCATATAGGCCACTTCCGCGAAGCTACCCTTCACCGCACCCACTTCCTGGCGGACAGTCACACCAAGGCGCCAGCGGGATCGGAAGCTGTCCTGGTCCTGGGGGCTGCCATCAGGTCCCACCACAGGCTCGCTGTAGCCCACCATGCCCAAAGCACCCTCCAGACCATAGCTCACACGGTCGTTGAGGGATTTCATCCACCATGCGCCCACTTCCGCGCGGACGTGCCCCGTGGTGGTGATGATGGTGGCGGCTTCGCTCTTCTCCAGTGTGGAGGATTGGAAGCTCAGGGTGCCGAAGGCCTCCACCCACTTGTCGTCTCCAATGCGGCGGTAGGTCTGGCGAATATCCAACGCGGCAAAAGGTTTGCTCTTACTGAAAAAACCCCCGCCGCTGGTCCCCGGATCCCGAAAGAGGCTGCTGAATTGGAACCCGCCGTAAAGGTCCACTCGCAGCTCTTCGGCGTCGATGCGCTGGGGATCGAAGTCCTTGCGCAGGGCCGTGATGATGCGATCGAGGCTCCGCAAGCCATCAAGGATGCGCGTTTGGGCATCTACGATGGCCTCGGTGTCCCTCTGCAGGGGGCTGCGCTCGGTGCTTAGGTTTCGAAGGAGACTGCGGGCTTCTCGTAGATCTCGATCTGCGGCTTCGATCTGCCGCTTCAAATTCCGCTGCTGCTCCCGAAGGCGGCGGAAAAAGGGATCGCGGTGCTCGCTGGAAAGGCCCTTGATCCGCGCAAGCAGGTCTTCTCCGTACTTCAGGTTCGGACGACTGTTGGCCCACAAGCTGGGGGGTTGTGGCACCCCAGCCTCCGGGTCCAGCGCCTGAGCCGCGCAGGGAAGCGCAGACAGGACGAGAGCAAACACAGGCGTGCGAATAAGGCGCATGGGGCTTCCAAGGTGGAACACCCATCATGCCATGTCGCGGAAAAGCGGAACCGCAGAGGAATACACGGTTTCCTCTGCGGTCTTTGCGTCCACTGCCGTTAAACGTCTTAAGCTCTGACCGGAGCTTGTGCCTCCGGGGCCTCCACCGGGTCCAAAAAGGGCATCATGCGTCGCAATTGTTTTCCCACTTGCTCGATGGGATGGGCCTGCTCCTCGGCCCGCCGGCCCTCAAACCACGTCCGCCCCTCCCGGTTCTCCTGAATCCATGCGGAGGCATAACGTCCGTCCTGGATCTCATCCAAGATGCGCTTCATTTCGGCCTTGGTCTCAGCGGTGACGAGCCTCGGGCCGCCCGTGTAATCCCCATATTCCGCCGTATCGCTGATGCTGTATCGCATGTAGCTCAGTCCGCCGCGGTACATGAGATCCACGATGAGCTTCAGCTCATGAAGGCATTCGAAGTAGGCCACCTCCGGTTGATAGCCGGCCTCCACGAGGGTTTCGAAGCCCGCTTGCACCAGCGCCGAGGCGCCGCCGCAAAGCACAGCCTTCTCGCCAAAAAGATCCGTTTCCGTTTCTTCCGTGAAGGTTGTCTCCAACACGCCCGCCCGCGTCAGACCTAACGCCTTGGCGTAACTCAACGCAAGCGCTTTGGCGGATCCTGAAGCGTCCTGATGGACGGCCACGAGAGCTGGAGTGCCGCCCCCCTCCTGGTAGAGCTCTCTCACTCGGTGGCCCGGGCTCTTGGGTGCCACCATGCTCACATCCACCCCTTCCGGCGGGGTGATGCAGCCGTAGCGGATATTGAACCCGTGGGCGAACATGAGAGTCTTGCCTGACCTCAGGGCTGGTGCGATTTCGCGCTCATATAACGCGGCCTGAGCGGTGTCCGGCACCAGCACCATGATCACGTCCGCCCATTCGGATGCGTCAAAGGGCGTTCGTACCTGCAGGCCTGCTGCTTCAGCCTTTGCGCGGGATCGGGAAGAAGAGGGCAGCCCCACACACACCTCCACACCTGATTCTTTGAGGTTGAGCGCGTGGGCGTGGCCCTGAGACCCATAGCCGAGCACGGCCACCTTCTTGGCGCGGATGAGGGCCAGATCGGCGTCTTGATCGTAGTAAAGCGTCGCCATATAAGTCTCCTTTCGTGAGATCAGGCGGGAAGATCGAGGGTCATGGGCTCAGAGCGGCGGGACATGGCCACCGCCCCGCTACGCACCAATTCCAGAAGCCCAAAGGGGCGGAGCACCGTCACAAAGCGATCTAGCTTCTCTAAGCCACCGGTGCATTCCAGCACGAGGCTATCCAGATCCAAATCCACGACCTGGGCTCTGAACACCTGAGCCAACTGAAGGATCTGCGGGCGCACGGATTCAGGCGCGCGGACCCTCACCAGCGCGAGATCCCGCACCACCGCGCGGCCCGCGTGATGAGTGACGCCGCGCACCTGCACGAGCTTTTGGAGGTGGGCTGCAGCCCGCCGAGCCCCCAACTCATCCGTGTCCACCACGACGGTCATGCGGGAACAGCCTTCGATCTCGCTGGGACTCACCGTCAGGCTATGGATGTTGAAGGTGCGGCGGCGGAAGAGGGAGGCCACGCGATCGAGCACGCCGGGAGCGTCGTCAAGGGTGGCCGTCAGAATGTGAGGCATGGGAATCCTTTCCTTCGACACGTTAGGAATTCAGCGGAGGGAGTCCTAGGAGCTCCGGGCCCCACGGGTTGTCTAGGACCACACGCCAGGCACCTTCTCGGTCGCGGCGCAGAACAGTCGTGGCGACGCCGGTTCTCGTGGTTTCTCCACCATCGACACCGGGCGTGGCCAGGCACCAGTGGGAGAGGTAGAGGGCGAGATCTCCGGTCTCAAGCACTTCGGAGTTAAGGCTCCGGGCCTGGGGAGCCAGTTTGAGTACATGCTCGAAAACCGCACGCAATGCCTCGTGGCCGCTCACGCTTCGTCCGGGCTCAAAGGCGATCACAGCATCTTCTGCATAGTGCGAAAGCAGGGCGTCTAAATCGCCGCGGTTGAAAGCTTCATCCATGAGCGCAACAGTGTCTGCGGGGGAAAGACAGTGCGTCGTCGTCATCTCAACCTCGGAACGGCGGACACCACGTCATCTTCCCCCGTCTCTGCCAAGGCCGAGGGGAGAGGCCGACGGATCATTTCATGGAGCGCGGCACCCGCGGGCACCATGGGAAACACGCTGTCTTCCTGAGCCACTACAAACTCAATGAGGGCCGGTCCGTCGTGGCTTCGCGCTTGCGACACGGCAGCAGTGATGTCACACCGCTGATCCACCCGGAACGCCTTCAGCCCATAGGCTTCGGAAAGTTTCACGAAATCAGGGCTCTGAATGGGGCTGGAGGCATAGCGCCGATCGAAGAAGAACTCCTGCCACTGGCGCACCATGCCGAGGTGCCCGTTGTTAATCACAGCGATGCGGAGAGGCAAACCCTCCTGCACAGCCGTCATCAGCTCGGGGCTGGTCATCTGAAAGCCTCCGTCCCCCGCGATCACCCACACTTCCCGATCCGGTCGGCCCATTTGCGCGCCGATGCCCGCCGGGAGCGCGAATCCCATGGTGCCCAGGCCGCCGCTGGTGATGAGGCTGCGCTCATCGTCATGAGGCCAATACTGAGCTTCCCACATTTGGTGCTGGCCCACGTCCGTAACGACGATGGCGTTACCTTCCGTGAGCTTCCACAGATCGTGGATGACATGAGGAGCCAGCAGCTGCCCATCGTCGGGCAGTTGTTGGATATCCCGAACGGACGCATCTCCTCGAAGATCCTTGAGGTGGGCCAGCCACCCTTCCCTTCGGCGCGGCTCCAAGCGCGGCAGCAACGCCTCTAGCACTTCCCGCAGATCTCCATGCAACGTGAGATCGACGGCCACGTTTTTGTTGAACTCGGAGGCGTCGATATCCACATGGAGTTTCTTGGCCTGGGGCGCGTAGTCCTTCAGGCGACCGGTCACCCGATCGTCGAAGCGCATTCCGAAGGCCAACAACAGGTCGGCCTCCTGGATCGCTTGGTTCACCCAGGCTTCTCCATGCATCCCCATCATGCCCAGCGACAAGGCGTGGTGAGCGGGCACGGCCCCGAGCCCAAGCAGGGTCGTCGCGAAAGGGGCGTCCTGCGTGGTGGCCATCTGCAGGACCTGCTCTCGTGCACCACTTAGTTGGATGCCATGGCCTGCGAGGATCAGAGGCCGAAGGCTCTGACGGATGAG
>JACXTT010010078.1_pt1 | contig 12807 bp, 11 predicted proteins | sample 9270951 | NCBI WGS metagenome assembly JACXTT01 (sample SAMN15532306, study PRJNA645909) | rock metagenome | isolation source: weathered quartz diorite | place: Puerto Rico | collected 2017-06-21 | reverse complement strand
CCCAGGTACCAGGCCGTGACCAGCGTGCCGCAGGCCAGCCCGAAACTCATCGACAGCTGTTGCAGTGAGCTGCCGATGGTGCTGGCCATGCTGGAGTCCTTGGATTCGATGTCGGAGTAGGCCATGGTGTTCATGCTGGTGAACTGCAACGAGTTGAAGAAGCCTTGCGCCAGACCCAGAGCGACGATGTGCCACAACGGCGTGCCGGCCACGACCAGCGAGAACAGCGACACCGTGACGCCTATCAGCACGGTGTTGACGATCAGCACCGTGCGATAGCCAAAGCGCGCCAGCAGGCGCGACGCAATCAGCTTCATGCCCATGGCCGCGGCAGCCGTGGGCATCATCAGCAGGCCGGACTGCCAGGGCGTCAGCCCCATGCCGACCTGGTACAGCAGCGGCAGCAGAAACGGCATGCCGCCCAGGCCCAGCCGCGTCACAAAGCCGCCCAGCACCGCGATGCGGAAGGTACGCACCTTGAACAAGGCCAGGCGCAATAACGGGTAGGCCAGCCGGCTGGCGTGGGCGCCATAGCCGAGCAACAGGCTGACGGAGATGACCAGTAGCACGCAGGCCGAGGTGCCGTCGATCTGGTGTTCACCAAACACCTCCAGCAGCCACGACAGCAAGGCCGTACCCGAACCGAACAGTGCCAGGCCCACCAGGTCCAGCGCACCGACGCGTTCACCGCGGTAGTCCGGCATGTAGCGCTGGATCAGCCACAGCGCAACCAGACCCACCGGCACATTGACAAAGAAGATGTCGCGCCAGGACAGCCAGTGCACGATCAGCCCGCCCACCGTCGGCCCCAGCAGCGGACCGATCAGCGCGGGAATGATCACAAAGTTCATGGCGCCCAGCAACTCCGACTTGGGGAAGGTGCGGATGATGGTGAGCCGCCCCACCGGCATCATCATCGCCGCGCCTATGCCTTGCAGGATGCGTGCGGCCACCAGCATGGGCACGTTCAGTGACAGGCCGCACAGCGCCGACGACGCGGTGAACAGTGCCACCGCCCACGCGAACACGCGCCGGGTGCCAAAGCGGTCTGCCATCCAGCCGCTGACGGGTATGCCCACGGCCAGGCTGAGGATGTAGCTGGCCACAACGCCCTTGAGGCTCAGCGGCGACACACCCAGGCTGGCCGCCATCGCGGGTACGGCGGTGTTGACGATGGTGGAATCCAGCTGTTCCATGAACAGCGCGACGGCCACGACCCAGGGGAGGTAGCGTTTGACGGCGGTCTGGTCCATGTTCATTGCACCGGAGGCAGGGCGTGCAGGCTGCGCAGGATGCTGCGCGTGATGTCCTGGCGTTTGGGGAGGTCGGCCATGCGGTTGGGCGTGTCGATATTGATAGCAAAGAACACTGGCCCGCTGGGCCACTCGACCCAGCCCACCCACCAGCCGATCTTGCCGCTCCAGCCGCTCTTGGCACGCAGTATCCAGTCGCTGCCTGCTTCATTGACCAGTACGTCCTTTACCAGGCGCTGGTGCGCCACGCTGAACGGCAAGGTGTTGCGGTACAGGCGGCGCAGGAACGCGATCTGCTCATAGGCGGAGATGGCCAGGTCGCCATCCACCCAGAACGGCATGGGGCCATGGGCGGAGGCATTGCCGTAACCGATCTTGTGCAGGTAGGCGGTCTCCCGCTTTTCTCCCAACTGCCGGGCAAAGCCCTCGAACACCCAGACGGTGGAATTGCGCACCGCGGAGCGCAGGTCCTGGTCGGCGTTCCACGCGTCTACCGGGCGCTGGACGCCGTCCCAGGGGATGACCTGGAACTCGTCACGCAGCAAGCCGGCGTCCAGCGCGAACAGGCTGTGCGGGATCTTGAAAGTGGACGCCGGTGTGTAGCGGCGGCTGGCGCGTTGCGTGTCGTAGACCAGCACGGCTTCCTGGTGGGCGCGGGCATCTGCCACGACGATGGTGCCGGACACACCTGCACTGGAGAAGTAGTGCGCCCAGTCCGCCTGCTCTTGCGGCACCGGCTCGGCCCCCGCACGGGACGCTGCAACGAGGGACAAGGCGGAGAGGAGCAGATGGCGTCGGTGCATCCGTCAAATTTTATCGTCGCAAGCTGAAGCAAGCGGCCTGTAGGGTTGCACGGTGGCGCTATGCTTTGCAGCCCCAGCCCTTGTGGCATCTCAGGAACCCGCACATGACCCAGCCAGACAGCAAGCCCGGCCTGCCGGCCCCGGACCTCATCTCCAAACGCATTGCCGACCTGGCCGACTGGCGCGGCGACACGCTGGCCCGCATGCGCCAACTGATCCACGCCGCAGTCCCGGACGTTGTCGAAACCTGGAAATGGATGGGCACGCCGGTGTGGGAGCACAACGGCGTCCTGTGCACCGGCGAAACCTACAAGGACAAGGTGAAGTTGACTTTCATGAAGGGCGCCGCTCTGTCCGACCCGGCAAAGCTTTTCAACGCCAGCCTGGACGGCAATGCCCGCCGTGCGATCGATATCTTTGAAGGGCAGCCGGTGGATGCCGCGGCGTTCAAGGCGCTGATTCGGCAGGCAGTGACGTTGAATGGGGCAGGGAAGGGGGCAAAGAAGGGGAAGTGAGCGCAGTTGCGAACCCGGGCGAATTCACGAAGCGTACGGGGTACGTTGGGTCTTGGTCGTACCTGCCTGGTTATTGGTATTTTTTGAATAATCGTGCCTTGGTCCCATCGGTCTCCATGTCGTGGATCGCCTTGTTCATCTTGTCAATGAGGGCGTCATCCACGCTCACATTGCAGGCCAGGAAGAGCTTGGTCTTCTTGAAGGTCAGCAAGGACTTGACTTCAACCTTGTGCTTGGCGGCAACAAAGGGCCCGGTACGGCTTCCCGAGGCCCACAGGTCTACCCGGTCCATGTTCAGCATCTTGACGTCGTTCTCATCGCTGTTGGCCTCGTACACCTTGTAGCCCAAGTCCATGAGATAGGTGCTGACGGCCGAGCCGTGGTAGGTGGCGATGCTGAAGGTTTTGGCGTCTTCCAGCGCATTGAGCGTGATCTTGCTGCTGGCCTTGGCGAACAGCATCCAGTCGTCGTCGGACAAAGGGCCGACCCATTTGAAAAGCTTTTCACGCTGCTCGATACGGGGGGCGGAATAGACGCAGGTGTCGGCCTGTTCCAGGCCCAGCTTGTAGGCCCGTGCCCACGGATACAGCGTGACGCTGGCCTTGATGCCGGTGCGCCTCAGCATTTCATGCAGGATGTCGGTGGCTCCGCCGGTGACGGTGGTGCCGCCGTCCAAACTGTAGTTATAGGGCGGGTTGTCTTCGGTGGTGAACGTCAGTTCGCCAGCGAAGCCCGTGGATGCAGCGAAGGCTGAGAGGAACAGGCTCGCCGGTAGGTGGCGATTCCACAAGCCAGGGAGCCGGAGCAAGTTTGCGATCGCAGCCATGACCAGGTCCCGCTATTTCTCTTTGGCAGGGACGTAGGAGAACACGGGAACAAAGTCATTGGGCGCGATGGTCGCGTCGTATTTGTAGTTGGACATGTTCCCTTGGGTAACCAAGCCGAGCTTGATCAAAATAGTGTGAGGGGACTTGCCAGCGCGGCTTTCCAGGTAATTCACAGCGGTACCCATGACCACTCTGGCCTGGCTGACGGCCTTGGTATCGACCGAAGCGGCAATGTCCCCTCGCTGGATCAGGTCCATGATGTCTCGGGTCAAGTCGTAGGCGACGACTTTGATATGACGCTGCTGCCCTGCGTTCTTGAGTTCGACGCTCGCCGGGGGGGCGCAGCCGGTGCACCCGATGATGTAGTCCAGCGTCTTGCCATGTTCCTGCAGCATCTGTTTGGCCAGTTGTCCCTGCACCTGGCGGTCACTGTCGCCATACTTCACGTCGACGATGTTGACGGCATAGGGGGCTTTGCTGAAGACCTCACGCGTACCGTCCACTTCGCCATTGACCCAGCCCGCACCCTTGGGGCCAGGCAGCAGGCCCACATTCACCGACTTCAGCCCCTGTTGGGCTGCGTCCAGGAGAACCCAGCGTGCAGCCTCATAACCCATGCCTTTGAGTGAGGTCGTGACCTTGACCGCCAAGTCGTCACTGGTGCTGTCATTTGCCAGTTCAAAGACCGGAATGCCTTTTGATTTCGCCAAGGCGATCGAAGCGTTGTTGGCCGTCAGATGGATGGGCGAGACGACGATGGCATCGTATTTTTCGGCGATCGCCTCGGACATTTGACCCAGCTGCCCCTTGATATCGTCATAGCCGTTAGCTACGAAGATCTTGACCTCTACGCCAAGGCGTCTGGCCTCTGCGATGACACCGTAATTGCACCCGACCCAATAGGGATCCTTGATATGGGGAAACAGGAACGCAATGCGCCACGGTTTGCGCGCCCGCTCTGCGGGGTGAAAATAGCCTGGTTTCACATTGCCGGTGGCCAGGGCATCGTCCGCGGTACCGTTGGGTTTCAGAGGCGCAAAGATGGAATAGGTGCCGATGGGGTCGTAGGCCTCTTTGCCGGGACTGGTGAGCGCAGCGGTGGGCAAGGCAAAAAGGCCGAACAAAGCAATTGTTTTCAGTGTATTGAATGCCATAGCACCCACGTGGAATTCTTTGGTTCGTGGAACCGACTTCTGGTGCCCACCCCGATAGTGGTGATTTTCATCACACCCCCCCAAAACCGCAAGCTCAACTGCTGGCGGGGCCGTGCAGACGAGGGGCGACGCCCATCTCTGCAAGCCTGTTCAGCACAATCCGCGCCACCAGAGCGCTGGACGGCAGCAGCGTGTGCACGACGGGAATTTGAACCTGGTGCGTGAGCCAGGGGGCCACGACTTCAGAAACCGCAACCACGCCATCGTTGGCTTCGGTGCAGAAGGGGCCCAGAGGCCCCTGGATGCCGCGGATGCCGGCCACCCCGGTCGCCGGCACCGCCAGCGCACCAATGGCCTGCATGCGCGCTGGTGAAGCGAGCAACTGCCCGCAATCCCCGGCGAACACCCTGAACAGCAGATTGCGCTGCAGCCGCGTGGCAATGCGGGAGTTCTTCAGCGGCGAGCCCAGCAGAAAGACGTGGCACGGCGCAGGAATGCCTGCGGGCTGCTGCTGCAGTGCCGCGCGCAACAGCACGCCGCCGAGGGAGTGTCCGATGACGACGTAGTCACCGGCTGCGGCGAGCACGGACAACCGCTGCTTCAGGCGCGCAACGATGGCGTCGAATTTTTCCAGGGCGCACGAATAGCCAAATGTTTCTGTCCTGCAGCCCGCGCGGCGCAGGCGGCGCAACAGGGGCCAGGCGGATAGCGGGGAACGCCCCATGCCGTGTACGAAGAGAACTAGCAAGAGGCTCCAATCACCGTGCGCATCACTGTTCTGCTGGGGGTGGGTCCAGGGGGAATGGCGCTTGTTCGCCCGCAGGCGCCGCATACATGACCAAGGGCGAACGCGACCATTCCTTGGCGCGCAAAACCTGGGCCTCGAGGCACTGCTTTTTCTGTTGAAGGAATCGGACCTGGTCTTCGGCTATCACATGGGCTTCTGTGAGGGCGGCTGACTCTTCCAGGGTCCTGTCCAGTTCCTGGAGCTCCGCCTGAATGGCGGCGATGCGCTCATACAGGGGGCGAAGCCCGTCCTCCACGGGCTGAATCGTCTGCGCACCTGCACCCGTGGCACACAGTGCCGCAAAAGTCCATGCGGCGAGATGCGGATACGGGCGCGGGGTTGGGTGTGGCATGCGGGCGATTTTCACGGTCCTGCGGGAATTTGCCAATCCCCCGTTCGGGTGGTCTTTACCGGCCGGGTGTTCCCCATGCATCTGCAAAAATGGCCTGCAGCCCCCGTGTACAGTGCGCCGGTAGCTATCAATCAGCTAGCGCGCTTCGCATCCCGCAGTTGCCAGGCCGCCACCACGGCCAGCGCGCACAGGCCGGCCAGCATCAGGAAGGACTCGTTGAAGGCGGTCAGCCGTTCCGGGCTGGTGCTGGGGTGGGTCAGGGACTGGCCATGCACGGCCAGACGCCATTCGAGGACGATGGCGCAGACGCTCACGCCGACGGCGCCGCCGACCATGCGCACAAAGTTGATGACGCTGGAGCCCTGCGGGATCAGCTGCTTGGACAGGCCGCGCATGGAGCCCAGGTTCAGCGAGGGAAGGATGAAGCCCAGCCCGACGCGGCCCACCAGCACCCAGGCCACGATGAGGGCGATGGCGCTGCCAATGCCGACGGTGACCATCAGCGCAAAGCCTGACGCCAGCAGCAACAGGCCTATGCTGACCAGGATGTGCGTGGGGTATTGGTCCGCCAGGCGGCCTACCAGCGGGATGGTGATGGCCAGCGCAATGCCGGCCGGCAGCATGATGGTGCCCACGTGCGCGGCGGAGATGCCCAGGCCCATCTGCAGGTACACCGGCAGCAGGTAGGTGGAGCCGAACAGCGCGGTGCCGTAGATGAAGGACACCAGGCTGCCCATGGCGAACTGGCGGTGCTTGAACAGCGCCAGGTTCATCAGCGGTGCCTGCTGGTGCGGCCCGCGATGCGTGTGGCTCAGGCGGCGCTGCCAGCGCACGAACACATACAGGGCCAGTGCCGCGGTGCCCAGCATGGCGGCAGAGTGCGCCAGGCCGCCGCTTTGCAGCGTCACCAGGCCGTTGAGCAGGCACAGCGTGACGGCAGTGGCCAGGCCCAGGCCGCGCCAGTCCAGTGTGGGCGGCGGGGGCGGGGCGCCGTCTTCGCTGGCGGCGGTGGCCGCCGTCAGCGCGGGAATGTATTGCCGCCCCATGTACAGCGAGGCCAGGCAGAAGGGCACCACCATGAAGAAGGTGGAACGCCAGCCAAACCAGTCCACCAGCAGGCCACCGATGCTGGGGCCTATGGCCGGTGCCAGCACCACGCCCATGCCGAAGACGCCGCTGGCGCGGCCCTGTTCGTTGGAGCTGAAGGCGTGCAGGATGATGATGGCGGGTATGGGCTGCACCACGCCGGAGGCCAGGCCTTCGGCCACGCGGGCCAGCAGCACCAGGTCGAAGTTGCGGCTGACGCCGCCGGCAATGCCGCCGGCCAGCAACAACAGCATGGCCCAGGCATAGGTCTGGCGGTAGCCGAAGCGCGACAGCAGCCATGGCGTGGTCAGCATGGACACGGTCATGGCCACCATGAAGCCGGACGAGACCCACTGCATGCGGTCCTGGCCCAGCGCAAAGTAGCGGCTCATGTCGGGCACCGCTACGTTGATGATGGTGGACGACATGATGGACGCCATGGTGCCAATCATCACGGACAGCAGCAACAGCCAGCGGTAGCGTTCGCCGTGGCGTTCTTGCAGGGAGGCGAGGGTGTCGGTACGGGTCATCCGGCCATTTTGACACCGTGTAGGACTCCGACTACGCCAAGTAGCGGCGCCATCCGCTAGGCGGGGCCGGCCGGTGGCTGCATGCTCCAGGCCATCATTGATCCCGAGGAAACCTCACCATGCCCACCCCCTTCAAACACCTGTTGGCCATCGCCGCGCTGGCCGGCGCAGCCCATGCCGGCGCCCAGATCGTCTTTTACGAGAACCAGGACTTTCAGGGGCGCAGCGTCTCTGCAGACCGGCAGATCGACGATTTCCGCCGTGCCGGCTTCAATGACCGGGCGACCTCGGTCATCGTGCTGCAGGACCGCTGGGAGGCCTGCGACGACATTTACTTCGGCGGGCGCTGCGTGGTGCTGCGCCCGGGGCGTTACCCTTCGCTGGGGGCCATGGGCATGAACGACCGCATTTCGTCGGTGCGCCGCATCCACCCTGACGCGCGCATTGACGAAGGCCGCTATGCGCCGGAGCCGCCGCAGCCGGTGTATGACAACCGCCGCCGCGGCCGAGAGCGCCTGTTTGAAGCCCCTGTGACCTCCGTGCGCGCCGTCGTGCAGACGCCGGAGAGGCGCTGCTGGATGGAGCGCGAACAGGTGCCTGCCACCCAAGGCAGTCCCAACGTGGCCGGTGCCGTGATCGGCGGCCTGATCGGTGGCATCCTGGGCCACCAGGTGGGCAGCGGTGGCGGGCGTGACCTGGTCACCGTAGGCGGCGCCGTTGCCGGTGCCGCCGTCGGGGCCAATGTGGGGCGTGAGGGCAGCCCGGCCACGACGCGTGAAGTGCAGCGCTGCACCAATGTCACCAGCCAGGTCAAGCCGGAATTCTGGGACGTGGCCTATAACTTCCGGGGCCAGGAACACCATGTGCAGATGACCACGCCGCCGCGCAGGACCATCACGGTCAATGCGCAGGGCGAGCCGCGCGCCTGATCAAGACCGCATGGCTGCCGCTATTTTTCCTGCGTCACCCACCAGATGCCCAGGCTCACCAGCAGCAGGGCCACCAGGTATTTCCATTCCAGCAGGGACTCGCCGAGGAACAGCGCGGAAAGGCAGGCGCCGAACAGCGGCACCAGGAAGTTGTAGACCGCCACGGTGCTGACGCGGTTGAACTTCAGCAGCACGCCCCACAGCGCAAAGGCCACGGCCGACAGCAGCGCCATGTAGGCCAGCAAGAGCGCCGGGGCCAGCGTGAACCTGCCGATGTGGCCGCCGGCCAGCACACCAATGGCCACCAGCACCGCGCCACCGACAGCGAGCTGGTAGCCGGTCATGACCACCGAGTCCATGCTCTGCGAGATGCGTTTGCCGTACAGCGACGCCGACGACAGCACCAGCGCCGCCAGCACGACAAAGCCTTCGCCCAGCAGCGAGAACTCGCTGCCCGTGGCGGCCGAACCATTGAGCAGCGCGCCGAAGTTGACCACCAGCACGCCGACAAAGCCCAGCGCGCAACCCATCAGCTTGCGCCAGGTGAGGGTGTCGTTGTGGTACACAAAGTGCGCCAGCAGCACGCTGAAGAACACGGCGGTGGCGTTGAGGATGGAGGCCTTCACGCCGGTGGTGTGGGCCAGGCCGATGTAGAAGAAGATGTACTGCAGCGTGGTCTGCAGCACGCCCAGCATTCCCAGTTGCCCGGCCTGCGCCGCGCGCAATGCCAGCGATTTGCCGGACAGGCGGGCAAACACCAGCAGCAGCGCACCGGCGCCAACAAAGCGGTAGCCGGCAAACAGCAGCTGTGCGGCCAGGTCATTGCGGTCTATGGCCAAGAGTGCATAGCCCTGCTTGATGGACGGGTAGGCGCTGCCCCACAGCAGGCAGCACAGCGTGGCCAGCAGGAAGACGACGCGCGGGCGGGTGAAAAAGGGCAGGGCGGCTGTGCTCATGCCTGCCCCGGTGGGGTGGCGGACTGCGCCAGCAGCGCGCTGATCTGTGCGTCCTTGTCACGCCACAGCTGCTGCACCCATTGCGAGAAGGCTTCGCGGAAGGCCGGGTCATTGGCGTAGTCGCCGCCCATCAGCTGCTGCGGCACCGACACACGGCGCACCCGCACGATGACGCGGTGCAGGTGGCCGCACAGGAAATGGCCGAAGGTGGGGATGCCGTCGGGGTAGACGATGGTCACGTCCAGGATGGACTGGAACTTGGCGCCCATGGCGTCCAGCGCCAGCGCCATGCCACCGGCCTTGGGCTTGAGCAGATGGCGGTACGGCGACTGCTGCTTCGCATGCTTGGCGGGGGTGAAGCGCGTGCCTTCCAGGAAGTTCATGACGCTGGTGGGGATCAGCGCAAACTTGGCGCAGGCCTTGCGCGTGGTCTCCTGGTCCTTGCCGCGCATTTCGGGGTGCTTTCGGAGGTAGTCCTCGGTGTGGCGGCGCATGAAGGGAAAGTCCAGCGCCCACCAGGCCACGCCCATCACCGGCACCCAGATCAGCTGCTGCTTGAGGAAGAATTTCAAGAGCGGGATGCGCCGGTTCAGGTGGTACTGCAGCACCAGGATGTCGACCCAGGACTGGTGGTTGCTGCTGACCATGTACCAGTTGTGCGGGTCCAGCCCTTCAACGCCCTGCACATCCCATTGGGTCTTCTGTGTCAGGTTCATCCAGCCCTTGTTGCCGGAGATCCAGCTTTCGGCGATGAACAGCAGGATGGGGTCCACCCACAGGCGTACGCGTTTGAACGGCAGCACCAGCTTGACTGCCGTGAACAGCAGCAGCACCGGCACCCAGCACAGCGCGTTGAGCACCATCAGCAGGGACGCGATCAGCCCCCGCAGAGGGGCGGGCAAAAAATGGAGCATTGGGTTGCTATTGTATTAATAGCTGCTTGCGCAGCTCGGGCGGGGTCTCAGGCCCTATTTTCCTCGTAAAACACCAGGGTGTTGCGGCCCCGGGCCTTGGCATGGTACATGGCCGTGTCGGCCTGCTTGAGGAGTTCCGCCGGTGGCACGACCGCGCCCTGGAACAGGGTGATGCCGATGCTGGGCGTGGTGCTGACCTGCAGCGCACCCAGCAGGTAGGGCTCGTTGAGGCTGGCCAGTATCTTGTGGCCCACGGTGCTGGCGTGCAGCCGCGCGTCGTCGGGCTCGGTGCTCAGGTCCTGGATCAGCACCACGAATTCGTCGCCGCCCAGCCGCGCGACGGTGTCGATGGCGCGCACGCAGGCTTTCAGGCGCAGCGCCACTTCCTTGAGCAGCAGGTCGCCCACGTCGTGGCCCTTGGAGTCGTTGAGTTCCTTGAAGCGGTCCAGGTCCAGGAACAGCAGGGCGCCGTACTGGTGCTGGCGCGTACTGGCGGACACCGCCTGTTGCAGCCGGTCGCCCAGCAGGCGGCGGTTGGGCAGGTCGGTCAGCGCGTCGTGGAAGGCCAGGTGGCGGATCGCCTCCTCGGCCAGCTTGCGCTCGGTGATGTCGCGTGCCACGGTGATCAGACGCTGTTCCTCGCCCGGCTCGGTCGGCTTGCGCACCACGGACAGTTCATACCAGATGTCGCCCTGGGGCCGCTGCACGCAGTACTGCCGGCCGAAGGAGTGGCCCGCCACCAGCGCCTCCTGCAAGGCGCTGATGATGGTGTCGGCGGCGTCCTTGTTGATGACCTGGTGCGGGGTCTTGCCGATCTGTTCTTCGATGGGCATGACCAGGGAGTCCAGCGTGTGGCAGTGCATGGCGCGGTAGTGGCCGTCGGCGCTGTATTCGATCAGCAGGTCGGGGATGGCATTGAGCGTGGCCTGCAGCTCGGCCTGCACGGCGCGGAAGCGCAGCTCGGCCTGCTTGCGTGCCGAGATGTCCATGATGGTGCCCACCATGCGCAGCGGCTGTTCGTCCTGCCCGGTCTGTACCACCTTGCCGCGGCTGCTGAGCCAGATCCAGCGGCCGTCGGTGTGGCGCGCGCGGTACTCGGCCTCATAGGCCGGCGTGTTGCCGCCCAGGTGCGAGCGCATGGAGCGCAGCGTGGTCTGCAGGTCGTCCGGGTGGACCAGGTGGCCCCAGGCGCGATAGAGCGTGCTTTCGCTGGGCGCGCGCCCCAGCATCTGGCAGGCGCGGGCGTCCAGGCGGTAGCCTTTTTCCTGGGTCAGGTCATGGTCCCAGCGGCCCAGGTCGGCGCCCATCAGGGCCAGCTCCAGCTGTTCCGAGGTGTCGCGCAGCTGGCGCTCGGCGTCCTTGCGTTCCTGGATGTTGCGGGCAATGCCCAGCACGCCGATGGTGTGGCCTTCGCTGTCGCGCACCGGGATGCGGTTGACTTCGAACCAGTCACCGCCCGGGTTGGAGGCGGTGACCAGGGCCTCTTCGTAGTGCAGGCCCTTGCCGCTCTGGATGGCGCGGCGGTCGGCGTCCAGGAACTGCTGCTCCAGCTCCGGGCTGACCCACAGCGCATCGGTGGTGCCGACCACGGACGCCGCGCGGGTGCGCATGTTGCCGGCAAACACGTCGTTGCAGGCCAGGTAGACGCCGTCCACGTCCTTCAGCCAGACCTGGTCGGGCAGGGTGTGCAGGATGCTTTGCAGGATGGCCTCGCGCTGCTGCAGCAGGGCCTTGGAGGTGCGTTCCTCGGTGATGTCTTCGATGGTGCCCTCAAAGTACAGCAGCTTGCCGGCATCGTCGCGCACAGCGTGGGCGTGCTCGCGCACCCACATGGTGTCGCTGCGGTTGAAGCGGACCATCTCGGACACGAAATTCTGCACATGGCCCATGCTTTCCAGCAGCGCCATGAACTGCTTGCGCCGTCCCGGGGCCACGTAGGGATCCTTGGCATGGGCCTGGGTGTCGGCGCGGAACTCGGCCTCGGTGGTATAGCCGTTGAGCCGCAGCAGCGCCGTATTGATGCGCAGCACCGTGCCGTCCGGTGCCGAGCGGTAGGCGCCGATGGGCAGCAGGTCGAACAGTGTCGATTCGTCGTGATGCGACACGGCCGGGGCTTTCGCTGCGCTTATTTGAGGCTGCCGGAGAGGAATTGCGCCAGACGTTCGCTCTTGGGGTTGGCCAGCACCTCGCGCGGATTGCCTTGCTCTTCGATCAGGCCCTTGTGCAGGAAGACCAGGTGGTTGGCTACCTCGCGGGCAAAGCCCATCTCGTGCGTGACGACGACCATGGTGCGGCCTTCCTGCGCCAGGTTCTTCATGACTTTGAGCACCTCGGACACCAGCTCCGGGTCCAGCGCGCTGGTGGGCTCGTCGAACAGCATGACCTCGGGCTCCATGGCCAGCGCGCGGGCAATCGCCACGCGCTGTTGCTGGCCGCCGGAGAGGTGTGCGGGGTAGCTGTCTTCCTTGCCCTCCAGGCCGACTTTGGCCAGGTATTTGCGCGCCGTGGCCACGGCCTGGTCCTTGGGTACACCCATGACATGCACCGGCGCTTCGATGATGTTCTGCAGCACCGTCATGTGGGCCCACAGGTTGAAGTGCTGGAACACCATGGCCAGCTTGGTGCGCATGCGTGCCAGCTGCTTGGGGTCGGCAGCGTGCAGTTCGCCGCTGCCGGTGCGGCTGAGCTTGAGTTCTTCGCC
>JACXTT010010077.1_pt1 | contig 12807 bp, 12 predicted proteins | sample 9270951 | NCBI WGS metagenome assembly JACXTT01 (sample SAMN15532306, study PRJNA645909) | rock metagenome | isolation source: weathered quartz diorite | place: Puerto Rico | collected 2017-06-21 | reverse complement strand
ATGCGGTTGTGAGTGCAGACGTTATCGATGGCGAAAAATCGCTCTCCGAGGTGAAAAACCGCCAGGCGTCTGCCGCCAGCGATGACGGGCACCCCGCGGCCTTCAGGGAAGTCCGAAAGAGTGCCTATGGGGATGCGGGTAGGCATAAGCAAGTTGAGAGTGAAGAGTGAAGAATTGAAAACGAGGTGATTTCCCTCTTCAACTCATCACTCATCACTGCTCATGCCGGTGGGAATCCGTACAGCCGCAGAGCGTTGTCGTGGACCATCTTGCGAGTGTCGGCCTCAGGGATCGAGGCAAAGTTTTGCGCCACCTGTTTGCGCGAGAACGGCCACACGCCTTCGGTATGCGGATAGTCCGAGCCCCACATCAGGTTATCCACGCCCATCAGTTCGCGGGTTAGGATGCCAGCCCGGTCGTCTTCGAATGTGGCGTAGAACTGGTGGTGAAAATAGGTGCTTGGCGGCTCGGGCAGGCGCGGCTCCATCCACCCTTTGTGATCGTGCCACCAGTGGTCCATGAAGCCCAAGGCTGCGCCGATCCAGCCAATCCCGCTTTCCACCAAAGCCCATTTGAGCTTGGGGAAACGTACCGGCGCACCGCCCCAGATGATGCGCTGGAGGGTGTCGTTCATCTCGAACTTGACGACGCCAATGATAATACCGCCAGCGCCGGGACCGTGCGCACGGCCGAACGGGTCGCGTCCGCCGATGTGCATGCTTGCCACCAGGTTCATGTCTTGCATCGCTGCCCACAAGGGGTCCCAGTGGGGGAGGTTATACGGCTGGTCATCGACCCAGGCCGGCAGCATGACACTGACCAAGCCGAGTTTGGCACAACGCTCGGTTTCGGCTATTGCCCACTCGATTGGTCCGCGGCACGGGATCATGCCCACACCTTTGAGGCGATCGGGATAGGGTTGGCAATACTCGGCCAGCCAGTCGTTATAGGCGCGGCAGCAGGCATGGAGATAGTCCGCGTCTGGGGCACGCACCAGGGTCAGACCAACACCCGGATAGAGGACTTCGCCGGCCACGCCATCCACATCCTGATCCTTGAGCCGTTCATGCGGGTCCCAGCAGCCGGGCCGGTTGTCGGCGTGGCGAAAGCCTTTAGGCTTGGGAATATCGAGTCCCTGCGCCTTCAAGTCAGCCATCGGACCCTCGAAGGCCATAGGACGTGGTCGCAGCCCGTCGATGACAATATAGTCTCCGGTTTCATCCAGGGCGGCGATGTGTGGGGCTTTGTCCCGCCACTTCTTGTCCATACGGGTGAGCCAGAGGTCTGCCGGTTCGACAATGTGCGAGTCCGCCGAGAGCAGACGTGCGTTGTAGGATTCGGTCATGAGATCTCCTTCAAACAGTTAAGAAGTAAGAATGAAGAGTGAAGAATGTGAAGAGAAGAATCTGGAATTTTCCACTCTTCACTCATAACTCTTCACTCTTCACTGTTTTCGCCGCTCACCCTGCGCGCATCTCGCCCGCGCCAAGAGCGATCTTGTTGCACGTGCAAGAGCCAACCTGGTGGAGTTCGATCACGTTGCCAAACGGATCTTGGACAAAGACCTGATCCGAGTTTGGTCCGACCAAGCCTTTAATGCCCCAGTGCCAGATGCCGCGGCGTTCCAACTCCTCACGCGCCTCCTGGATATTTTCTACGGCTAGGGCAACGTGGGGTAGGGTAGGATCTTCTTTCTCACTACGAGCCATCGGCGACTTGCCGGTTGCGCCCATGAGGTGGATCTGTGTCGTGTTCTCGCCCTGGCCGACGTACATCCAGAAGCCAGGGATACTGGGAATGTTCGGCCGATGCGAATCGGTATGCAGTCCCAGGACGTCAGTGTAGAACTGGCGTGCCTTCTCCACTTCCTCTGGTTTGGTTCCGATACGGATACCGTGGTGGTGTAGCTCGACAACTTTAATCGGCATATTTAAGCCCTCCTTACGTATGGTGTCTTCGTTACTGCGTGTTCATCCTATAGCACAAGACTCCCACACCAGAGAAGAGATAGCCACTCCAAAGGTTGTCGATTGCCCCGATCCGTGGTAGAGGCGTGGGAGTCTCTTCGCCCTATTCATAAGGAGGTTTTCCATGAACGCTGCTGAATCGACCACTGATCCCAAGGATCTCCTCGTCCGTTGTAAAGACCTGCCCTGGCATCCGTTAGGGCCGGGCACCTGGTTCAAGCTCCTGCGTGTCAGCGAGGAGACGGGTGTCTGGACTTCTCTGATCAAGATGGAAGCGGGCTCCCGCTTCGCTCCACATAAGCATCTGGGCGCAGCAGAATTCTTTGTTATCAAGGGCGAGTTCGACTATCGCGCCGGTACCGCCAAAGCTGGCGATTACGGGTACGAGCCGCTCGGCGCGATTCATGGTGCCACGACCTGTACGGTTGAGAGCGAGTACGTCATCACCACGTATGGTCCGATCGCCTTTCTGAATGAAGATGGCTCGGTGCAGATGATGTACGATTTTTCCGCCGCGAAGAAACTGTGGGAGGAACAACAAGCCGGGAAGGCGGGGAGTTTGACGCTCAGCGTTGCTGTGACGCCTGGACAACGCGGTTTCTGATCCATTCTTCAGACCTCACTCTGTGCTTCGGCGAGCAAAGGAGGGACGATGCTCGGGCCGATTCGCTACCGCATTGTCGGCATGATCTTTTTGTTGGCCCTCATCAACCACGTCGATCGGGCCAACATCTCGATTGCCGCGCCTGTCATGATTCGCGAACTGGGCTGGGATGAGGCCCGGTTCGGCATCATCTTCTCAGCCTTTCTGTGGGGATATACGGTCATCCAGTTGCCCGGTGGGTATTTCGCCGACCGCTTCGGCGGTCAGCTTATCCCCTGGTTGTGTCTGGGTTGGTCAGTCGCCACCTTGCTGACGCCATTTGGCGCAGCGACCTTTTTCTTGATGCTGGGGTTGCGTTTCCTGGTTGGCGGGTTTGAAGCGCCGATCGTGCCGGCCCTGAGCATCACCAACGCGGCCTGGGTACCGCGACACGAGTTGGCACGCGCACAGACGATCATCCCCGCGGCGCTGAATGCGGGCATCATGCTCGGCTATCCGTTGGTGACATTTGTGACCCTGGAATTCGGCTGGCCTTGGGTGTTCTACTTGTGCGGCGGAGTCGGCATTCTCTGGGCGTTCGGCTGGCTGTGGTACGGACGCGGCACGCCCGAGGAGCATACTTCGGTCTCGGCTGACGAACTTGCGTATATCCAAGCTGAGCGGGTGCAGCCGGCTTCTGAACATACAAGCTGGAGTCCTGTAGTACGTTCACCACAGGTATGGGCGCTGGTGATTTCTTACACGCTGTGGGTCTACCCCATGTGGTTGATGGCCGCTTGGCTCCCTACCTATCTAGTGCGTGGCCGAGGGTTCTCTGTGGGTGAGATGGGTGGTCTGGGCGGCATGATTACTGGTGCGGCCCTGGTCGGCACTGTGGGTGGTGGCTGGCTCTCTGATGCGTTGCTGCGGCGCGGGTTCGGCGCCGACACGGCGCGCCGGACTCTCTGTCTGCTGAGCATGCTAGCCGGGGTGCCGTTTTTGGTCGCGGCAGTGAGCGTTGAGTCCCCTTGGTTCTGTGTCGTCCTGTTGATGGGCGCGCGCCTATTCAATGACACCGCTCTGGCTGGCTACATGAGTCTGCCGACGGAACTGAGCCCGCGCCATCTGGGCGCGATCTGGGGCTGCATGAGTACCTTTGGCAGCTTAAGCGGGATGACTGCAACAATGCTGTCGGGGTTTATGGTCACCGCTACCGGCAATTGGGCGTTGCCTTTTTACACTGGGGCCGCTGCTATTCTCGTTGCTGCACTTGTCATGGCGATTGGGGTGTCAGCGCAACCGCTGTTTCTCGATCAATCTGAAAGCGTCCGAGTCGTTCTTCCCGTAGAGACGCCTCGCCAGGGCGTCTCTACCTCATGACGGGTGAACGGTCTTTACCGCCGTGTTGCCATCAGAATCCCACTAATGACGATCACCCCACCGACGAGGTGCGGCATGGTCAACGGCTCGTGCAGAAAGATATATGCAATGGCGATAGCCATCACCGGCACGAGGTTGAGAAACACACCGGCGCGGCTAGGACCGATCGTTGCCACGGCATCGTAGAACCAGAAGTGAGCTAACGTCCCCAGGGTGGTCTGATAAGCAATAGCCAGCCAAGAGGCCGGTGTTGTGCCTGCCAACGTCCATTGATCCCACTCCAGGAAACCAGCAGCGAATACCAGAAAGAAAGCACCGGCCACGTAGGTGTATGTGGTTGCGGCCAGCGGGGAAATGCGTTGCATGAGTTTGCGGCCATAAATAGTGTAGAGTCCCCAACTGAGCTGTGTCCCTAACAAGATCAGATCACCTGGGTTGTATTGGCTCTGGGTGATGACCGTCCACGAGCCGCGGGTGACGATCACCCCTACGCCCGCAACTGAGAGCGCGATACCAGCCAGGATTCTGGCCGGAAACCGCTCCTTCAGCACAACGGCGGAGAGGAGGGCCACAGAGGCGGGCGAAGCAGCGTTGAGCAATGAAGCATTGGTTACGGTCGTTTGGCGTAGACCATAGTAGCTGCCCCCTGTGCTGAGGAAGTATCCGGTGAACCCCAAAAACAGAAAGTTTCCTACTAATTGTGGGCTCCAGGTCACTAGGCTGAGCGTATCGCGGCGGAGATAGCAGTAGAGCATGAGGGACCCGAGCGTCGTCCGGATAGCAGCGATGGTCAGCGGTGGCACGCTGCGCAGGGCGACTTTGCCGGTAGGGAAGAGTCCTGCCCATACCAGCGTGACCAAGGTCAACAACACAAAGGCTCGAGTTTCGCGTGAAGAGCGCATGAAGAGGGGCACTGTAGCAGACTGACAGCGACAGAGACAGAGTCTCGCAGGTTGAGGAGTAGCCTGGATGGAGCGAAGCGAAATCCAGGACGCGAGATGGCGGTTTCCCCGGATTTCCTTCAGGCTACAACTGTAGCAGAAAGACAGAGAGCAGGAAGTGGAGGCACCGTGCTCAACCCCAGCTTGTCACACTTTCTACCGCTGGCTATCGGCGGTCAGTGTGTTTATCGTGAAGTGCTCCTGGCAAGAGTCATGGGCAGTGGCTTCAACTCTCGCTTCAAAGGGTCAAGCATGAGGCCCAAGGCTTCCAGGGTAAACGCGCCTAGCAAAGTACTGTCGTCTGTTTCGCCGAAGATAACATCTGCTCCACCAACCTTACCCGCGTACTTGAATAGGGCGATGCCCTTTTTCCGGACAATCTTCTCTCCATTTGCAAGGATGAATTTCTCTTCGGCGAGAGGCTTGATGCCGAGTTCGTCCAAAATCGGCGTTGGCACAACGGAGTAGATCGCGCCGGAGTCAACTAGAAATTCGATCGGCTTCGTCACTTCGGGATTGGCTGGATTACCGACTTCTATTTGTAAAAACGTGAGTCCCATAAGGCCTCCAGAAGGCGTATGGCACATAGCTCGCTCGCTACGCTCGCTCTATGGCATAGAGTCAGAGGGCTACGAGCGATCTGCCATTTGCTATAAGCCATACGCTATCTGCCATTTAAGGCTGACCGCTGATCGCTTATCGCTGACTGCTTCCTCCCCGAAACGCTGGCATAACCTCCTTGGCGAACAAGCGCACGCCCTCGCGGTCGTAGAGTCCGGGGCGGCGCAGATTGATGATGAAGTGGGTTACCCCGACGTCGATGTAGGCTTGGAGCTGTTGACGGATCGCCGCTGGATCGCCGACCAGAATGGTTTTGCGTGCCTGTTCTATACTTATCCCTCGCACCTGAGCCACCCGCTGCAACAGTGCTTGCGCGCCAGCCGGGTCGGCATTGATGAAGACCGGCGTGAGGTATGAGTGTTCGATTTCCGCGCAGTTCCGCTTGATCTTGCGGCAGTCCTTTTCCAGTGCTTTGGTCTTGGCCGCAATCTCGTCTGGAGCCATGCTGGGGATGTTCCACATCTGTGCGTAGCGGGCCACTAACGGCAGGAGGCGCTTCTCGCCGGTGCCACCGATCATGATCGGTGGGTAAGGTTTCTGCACGGGCTTGGGAGCAAAGGGGGCATCCACCAGCGTGTAGTATTGTCCCTTGAATGAAACGGTCGGTTCGGCCGCCCACAATTTGGTGATGACCTCAAGCGCTTCTTCTAACCGGTCGATCCGTTCTTTGACCGGAGGAAGCGTAATCCCGTACGCTTTATGCTCGGACTCGAGATACCCGGTGCCAATGCCCAAGATGAGGCGACCGTTGCTCAGATGGTCGATGGTTGTGGCCATCTTGGCCAGCACGACGGGGTGACGAAAAGTGTTGCTCGTGACCATCGCGCCGATCTTGACCCGAGAGGTTGCAGTTGCCATTGCCGCTAACAAGGTCCAGCTTTCGAGATTTGGCGCGTCTTCCGGACCGAAGCTCGGCAGCAAATGATCGTTGACCCACAATGTATCGAATCCCAGAGCTTCCGCTTCTTTCCACACCTCCTTCATTTCCTCGATCGTGGTTTGTTGCGGAGCAACCTGCAAGCCGAAGCGGATGGTGGGTTTTGCCTCCTGCGCTGAGGCTGACGCAATCAGAAAGAGGCTACAAAAAGTAAGCAACCAGAGAACGTGGCGTTTCATGCAGTCCCTCCTTTCCCGCACGCCTACCATCTCCATAGCTTGGGAACAAGTCATCATCAGGATGTAGGAGCGATCCTTGTGATCGCCCGACAGAGGGCTGGAATGGCAGGGCGAATACGAGATTCGCCCCTACCGAAGGGGTAGCCAAAAGATAAGAAATGAGAAGAAAGGGTTACCGAAAAAGAACGTGTGTTGCATGTTGCCCGCACTCTACACAGGCCAGAGGCCTATGCCACCAAAAGAGTGGATTTAAGAATAGTAGCACGGCCATCCTGGCTGTGCATCGGTTTACGCCGCCCAGGTAAACGATGAGAAGTGACCGTTGGTGCCGCTGGTGTTCCACGCCAGATTATGATCGGTGTATTTATATACCTTGGATTGGGCTAACGCGAGTTTCTGCGATACTGGATGTGAGGCGTTTGTCGCCCAGATAGGCTCGTTCCCATCCCGACCGGTAACCGCTGAGATGTCAATCTCCAAAATATTCGGAATGGTCAACCGTCGCTCGTTCCCTTTCACTTCGAAGGTGATGGGTGCAGGTTTAACACCGAGGAATTTGGTGACGAGGCCGGCAAATATTGCGCCTAGTGCTCCGCCCGCTTTGCCGGAGAAGATATCGCCGAGGGCATCTCGTTGGGCTGCAGATCCTTTCTCATCGACATACACCGCTGCGGTCCAATTGCCATCCCGCATCTTGCCCGGCCCAGGAAAGGAAACCACGAGCACAGCGTTCAGCCCGTTCAGGCTGGTCTGCCCATAGGTGCCGTTGTTAATGTGAAAGGCCAAGGCTGCGTCGCAACGGTCGCGCGGAGTCGGCGCCTGGACGAGGCAGGCGCAGATCAAGTCACAATTGCAGGACTCGAAATACTCACCAGACAGGTTCCATTTCTCAGCCATGAGATCCTCCTCTATTATCGCTTGCCCGGTCTACCACTTTGGCTACTCTGCAACAAGGTATGTACAAGGTCACTGTTCATTTGCGGCCGCAATTCGCGGACAGTGGGAACCGTGGTATCGTTCCAAATAGAAACAAAAAGGCAGCTCATCACGCGCATAGACCGGGAGTTGGTGAGAACAGTCTTCGCTCTCTTGCAATAGCGAGACACACCTGTAGCCAGGTCCTGGCGCCATTTGACATCCCTGCAACATTCGCAGGATAATTACCCCCGAGGAGGTGAGTATGGAACGCAAACTCACCGCTATCCTTAGTGCCGATGTCAAAGGCTACAGCCGCCTCATGGGTGAGGATGAGGTAGCGACTATCCGCACCTTAACTGCCTACCGGCAAGTAATGACCACTCTCATCCAGCAGCACCGGGGCAGAGTAGTGGACTCGCCGGGAGATAACCTGCTGGCGGAGTTTGCCAGTGTGGTAGATGCAGTGCAGGGTGCGGTGGAGATCCAAAGGGAACTCAAAGCCAGGAACGCTGACCTCCCTCCCGATCGTAAGATGGAGTTTCGCATTGGTATTAACGTAGGAGATGTGATCGTGGAGGGGGAGAGAATCTACGGGGACGGGGTTAACATAGCAGCGCGGTTGGAGGGTCTGGCGGAACCTGGAGGCATCTGCGTCTCTGGGACCGTTTATGAGCAGGTCTATAACAAGCTGGCCTTAGGGTATGAGTACCAAGGCGAGCAAACGGTCAAGAACATTGCGCAGCCGGTACGGGTGTACCGGGTGATGGAGCCCGGGGTATCCGCCCCGAGGGTAAGCAGAAAGAAGAAGGTTGAACCGAAATACTGGCAGAGAGCTGCCCTGGCTATTGTGGTCGTGCTGCTTGCGGGAGCAGGGGCCGTGGCGATCAAGAGCTTCTACCGGCGTCTTCCCCCTGTTCCGGCCCTCCCCTCCACGAACCGGCTTGCCATCGCCGTCCTACCCATTCAGAATGAGTCGAGTGACCCGGAGCTTGAGCGTGTGGGCATCGGGCGCATCCTGACGGACGCATTCGTTCAGATTCTTTTCGATTTCCCCAATTTCTACGTCGTTTCGCCTATCCGCCTCGACGGGGTTTCTCGGTCCCTTGGTAGGCCTTTCGAAGACACCAGCAAAGACCTCCAATTCGCACGTGCCGTGAGCGAGAAGGCCGACGCGAATGCCATGCTGTCCGGAAAACTCGCCCGAGTTGGCAGAACGTACATCTTGAACACCGCGCTGACGGAGCTCCCTTCGGAGCGGCTCCTCGGGACCTTCCAGGCGCAATCGGACAACTCCGAACAATTGCTCAAGGATCTCACCTCGGGAGTCAGCGAGAGTATCCGGACCAAACTTGGCTTGTCTGCTTCCTCTGCCGTCAACAAAAGCGTTGATCAGGTTGCTACAGGGTCACTCGAGGCCTACGCCCACTCGGTTCGAGGTCTTGAGTTGAACTGGGAAGGGGATTGGCAAGCGGCGATTTCGGAGCTCAATAAAGCCCTTGAGGGCGACCCCCAGATGGGGCTTGCCTGGTCGGGCCTTGCCTGCGCTTATTCCTGGGCCGGCGATGATGCCCGCTCCAAAGCGGCACTGAGAAAGGCCGAAGAGTTGTCAGATCGCATGAACCGTAAGGAACAGCGCTGGGTCGAGTTTGTCAGGCTCTGAGTCAATGGAAACGGCGCGCTATACCGTAAAGGCGGCGAAAAATATATCCAGGACTTTCCAGATGATCGCGAGGGATACTTTTACCTTGGGATGGGCGCTCAGTACCTCGAGAAAAACTGCCGCGATGCGCTCACTTGGTACGAGAAGGCGTATGCCCTGACTCCGAACTTCTATCCCGTCACCAAGGCGATCGTGGACTGCCATCTGAAGTTGAACAGCAAGGAGAGCGCGATTAGTGCCCTCGAGCGGTATCTCGAGGTCCCTCTGCTTGGTGAATACGGGCGAGCGAAGGCGCAGGGTCTCCTGGACAAGCTCAAAAAGAAGTCGTAGGCGTCCGCAAATCATCCTGGCATGCGGGAAGAGACCGTCGCCTTTTGCGAGTCGGACAGCCAGGTGACGCCGCTTCTGGCCTTCTCGCCTGGCTGCGCTTTGAAAAGCCGAAATAGAGCCGATCCGAAAAGGGCTTGGTTCATCAAGTTCCTACAAATCACATATGGTGACTCTACCAAGTTTTTGGCGACGGTCGTCGCAGCCGCACTTTTACCGGTTTTCCTTCAGTAAACAAGCGGGCACAGTCTTCATCAAAGAGACGATCCCAGGCTTCTGCTTCTTTCTTCAGCGCCTGTCTTTGTTGTGAGGTCAACTTCCGCGCCCTTGTTAGTATCTCCGTGCGGAAAGTAGAAAAAAAGCTCGCGAAGCTGTGATTCATTGAGATTAAAGGAGAGAATGCCGCAGACGTCCAACAAGTTAAAGAGCGTTGTGACTCCAGTGTGATTGCGAGTCAGGATATGGAGTGCGCCCGGGCGGGCCTGGTGGCTATCGGCGGGGAGTAAGGCCAAGGACGTTTTTTCTCCTTACTCCCGCACAGCTCAATCCTTCTTCATTTTCCCGTGCCGCGGCACGAAGGCGTGCTTGAACACGTAATCCGCCACGCGCCGGCCCTGGGCGATCCCCTCGGTCTTGTCGAACGCCCAGTGGATACCGAGGTAGATGCGGCTCTGGCCATTCTCTTCCTCGGCCTCGGAGAGCGACGAGAAGTGACGTGGAATGAGTGGGCGCACATGCCCGCTGTTGTCTTGTGTCACGCCGTTGAACTCGTCCGACACGAACGTGAAGGTGATGTCGTCGGTCCCGTAAAAGTTGCGCAGAGTCTGGAAGAGGGCGCCCCCGAACCCAGCATGCCCGGACGGGTAGGCCGGGAAGGGCGGCGTAAAATTCGGCCCTGTGAGGTTGCTGGCCGGCGCGCCGAGCGGCATGAAGGTCGGATCTCCGACCGTAGCAGGATTGCCATCGCCGGCGCCGGTGGGGCCGGTCCCCTCGTCAGCCTCGCGGATGCCGGTGACCGGGCGCCAGAACTCGTAGTAATACTTCGACTCCCAGATGGCGATGGCGGCGTCAGCCATCGCTGTGTTCACCAGCGCCAAGAGCCGCGCTAGCTCGACGACGTCCGAGCCCATCTGGTCGGCGAGGTGCACCGCGATCTGGTTGTACAGTCGGGGCGGCGCGCACAGGCTCGGCGTGCCGTCGTAGGCCCAATAGATGCCGATCTCGGTCTGTTCCGGGGTACGCACCGTCGGTGTGACGATCCCGTCGCCGCCGATGGCCTTCACCTCGTTGAACGCGACTGCATACTCCGGGCTGGCCAGGGCAGGGGGAGGTGGCACCCGGAACTGGTCGGCCGACTTCATCACAAATGGCCTGACCTCGCCCCAGTAGGCGCCCAGCGCAAGCGGGATCAAGCTGATCGGGTCTTGGCGCCACTCCCCCGGCTCATCACCGGTGATGAAATCGACGCCAACGCGAGGCTCGACCTGCTGTGAGCCATCGGCGGCTCTGAGTGCGAGGATGGCGGCGGCCGCCCGCTGCCCCAGCTCAATCCCTTTCGCCTTGGCGAGGCCGTCCGGGACCTGGCTGAGGTCTGCGACAAGCTGCGCGTCGCAGCTCGCCGTCTGCGAAGGGAAGAGTGCAACCAGTGTATCGTGCGCCGCCTGGGCGATGGCGGCATCCATAGACGTGTTGTTAGGGACAGAGGGTAGGCCGGTGTAGCTCTGGTAGCCGCCGGCGATTGCGTTCACCGCCTCGAAGACCGCGATGTGGACGATGGCCATCGCCCGGCTCGCGCGCGTGGGACCGTACTGCTCACCGATGACCCGCTGCCCGCCGGCCGCCACGGGCGGGTGATCGAGTCCGCTGACGTTGAGGGCGACTTCGTTCCAGTGGTGGAGCCGGGCCGTCGAGCCGCCCCTGTGCCGCAGTGGCTGGCTCGGCGCGGCGCGGAGTTGCGGCGCGGCGTTGTAGCGCGGCCCCAACACGTCATCGACACCGCCGGAGAATCCGCCCGCCCAGGCCTGGAGGGCCAGGCTCAGGGTGAGCAGAGCCAGTGTTGGAACCATCACCTTGCGGTTTTGCTTCGCGGCCATGCGTAGTCCTCCTTCTCTGCCATTTAAGAGCCACTGCAGTCCTTCGCCCGAACAGGCGGGTGGGCAGTGCCCACCCTGCAGCTCTCGTTCACGGGATGTTAAAGATGACAATGGCGTTGGGAGTGAATAACTGCCCATCCGCTGTGATGCCCAGGCCCGGCGCCCCGGCGAACGGATCTTCCGGCGTCAGGAGCTGGCGCGCGAGACGGCGTTTGTCGTTCGTGACTGCCGGCCCGTCGGTGTAGAAGACAAGCAAGACCTGCGACCCGCTGGAGAGGCGCAGGCCACCTACCCGGCCCGAGAAGTTCTCCTTGCCGTTCTCGTCCGCCACAGTCGAGTCCAGGCGCCCGAAGACCCCCAAGGGATCAGCCGAGGCATCCCCCGAGGGCGCAAGAACGCCGAAGTCCACAGGGGTACAGACTCCCGGGCCCATGGCGCAGAGATCGGGCCGGTCAATGTACGCAAACCAGATCGTGTAGGTGTTGCCGGGCGTCAAGTTCCTCATCTTCATCTTCGCGTCCACGCCGTCGGTGTTGACGCAGAGGGTTGCCTGTCCCTGGACTCCGGAGTCCTCTAGTTCGACGACGGGTTGGTGCACGCAGTCGGCCGTTGCCTCGGCCAGCGGGTACATCATCCCTAGGCTCAAGAGCAGTATAAAATTGACCGACGTTGATAGAATTCTTTTCATAGCAGTCTCCTTTCTTCACAGGAGCAGTGTTGTGCTGTGGTGCAGACAGTTCCTTTCACCATCTCTGGATTCATCTCCCGCCTTGTAGAGGTACCTCGACATTCAAGGGACATCACCTCCTTTCCAGTTGCCCAGTGCACGGGGACCGCTGGCTTAGCTGCTGCTTCTCGGTCTCCGGCGCGGTGGGGCACGCACCGCGGTCAGCACCCGCGCCATGAACGCCAGTAGTTCCTCCAGCGACTGAAAATGTGTGGCCTGCCCCGACACCACATGCTCGACTCGGCCTGCACAGCGCCCTTGCCTCACATCCGCCTCTGCGCGGAACTGCACGACAAACGCCCGGTGCGGTGATAGTGGGGATTCGTTCTCCAGTTGCTGCTTCACGGTTGCTCTTCGCCTCCCTGCCGGTGCCTCTTGCGCTCCGCCCCGGCGGTGTGCCAGAAGCATAGCGAGGGGAAAGGCAAGAAGTCCTGAGAAAGTTCTGAGATTTCTCTGAGATTTCTCTGAGATGGT
>JACXTT010010076.1_pt1 | contig 12808 bp, 10 predicted proteins | sample 9270951 | NCBI WGS metagenome assembly JACXTT01 (sample SAMN15532306, study PRJNA645909) | rock metagenome | isolation source: weathered quartz diorite | place: Puerto Rico | collected 2017-06-21 | reverse complement strand
GGCGCGGTGGAGGCGCTCAATGCCCTCGTGGCGCTCCTGCCCTCACCGGTGGAACGCGCCGCGGCCCATCCGGCTCAGGCTACCAAGGCGGAAGGGAAAGAGACCGTGTCCTTGGTGCCTGACCCTGGAGCGCCCTTTGCGGCGTACGTCTTCAAAACGATCATCGACCCGTTCATGGGACGGCTCAATTACCTGCGGGTGTACGCCGGGGCGCTGGCGCCGGATACCGGCTTTCTCAATGCCACGCGCAATGTCAAGGAGAAGGGCGGGCGGCTCTTTCACGCGGTGGGGAAGAAATACACTCCCATCGAGAAGGCGGTGGCCGGCGACATCGTGGCGATCGCCAAGCTCAAGGATACCCAGACCGGCGACACGCTCACCAGCGACAGTGCCCCGCTCCTGATCCCCAAGCCCCCGTTGCCCCGGCCGCTCCTGTCGTTCGCCCTTGAACCCAAATCCAAGGCGGATGTGGAAAAGGTGAGCCTAGGGCTCCACAAACTCGTCGAGGAGGACCCCTCCCTCGAGTTCGTCCGCAACATCGAGACGCATGAGATGATCCTCAGCGCCATGGGGCAGCTGCATGGGGATATCGCGTTCGAGAAACTGAAACGAAGATACGGCATCGAGGTGAACGTCCATACCCCGAAGGTGCCGTACAAGGAGACCATCCGCAAAACCTCCTCTGCGCAGGGGAAGTACAAAAAGCAGACCGGGGGGCACGGCCAGTACGGCGACGCGTGGCTGAAACTCGAACCGCTCAAACGCGGCGCCGGGTTTCAGTTCGTGGATGAGATCGTCGGCGGGGCCATCCCACGGAACTTCATTCCCGCGGTCGAAAAGGGAGTCGTCGAGGCGTTGCACGAAGGCATCCTTGGAGGCTTTCCCGTGGTCGACCTCCGCGTGACCCTCTATGACGGGTCCTACCATGACGTGGATTCGTCGGAAATGGCGTTCAAGATCGCGGCTTCCATGGGGTTCAAGAAGGCCATGGAGCAGGCCGCGCCGGTTCTTCTTGAGCCGATCATGACGGTGGAGGTCAGCACGCCGGACGAATTCATGGGGGCGGTGATCGGGGATCTGAACGGCCGGCGTGGGCGGATCCAAGACACCGTGCCGAAGGCCCACGGCACCATCATCAAGGCCGCCGTCCCGCTGGCGGAGATGCTGAAATACTCCTCGGCCTTGAACTCCTTGACGGGCGGGCGCGCGACCTATTCGATGGATTTCTTGACGTATGAGGAAGTGCCCCGCGAGCTGGCGGCGCGGATTCTGGAAGAGCAGAAGCTAGCCAAAGCGGCGACGCCCGCACACTGAGCGGGGCGTGTTGTGGCGTTATTTCTCTCTGGGGATCAGGACGGAATAGAACGCGCGATTTTCCCGCACCACGCGGAGGAGCACCGAGTCACCTGTCTTGGTGTGGGCCACCGCCGTCTTAAACTCCTCCGCTGACGTGATGATCTGGCGGTTGACTTCCTTGATTAGGTCGCCTTCCCGCAGGCCCTGCTCCTGGGCCACGCTCCCCGAGTCCACCTTGCTCACCAACACGCCTTTCTGGTCCTTGATCTTGAACTTTTCAGCAAGTTCGGGGGTGAGATCCTGCACGGTGAGCCCGAGTTTGACCTCCGGCTGAAGAGGCGGGGAGGGGATCGACGCGACGATGGTCTCTTCCTTGCGCTCGCCCAAGTCGACAGTCAGGGCGCGGCGTTCGCCGTTCCGGATGATCTCCAGTTCCACCTTGGTGCCCGGGGCCAGACCGGCCACGCTACGAGACAGGGCGGAGGGCGTCTCCAGGCGGCGCCCGTCCACCTTCGCGATGATGTCGCCCGGCTTCAGACCGGCGCGCGCGGCGGGCTCGTTCTCGAAGACGTCGTTCACCAGGACGCCGTCGGTTTCCTTGATGCCAAACTTGGCAGCCAGTTCCGCGGTGACCTCCTGAATGCCGATGCCCAGCCAGCCGCGTACGACCTTCCCCTTGGCACGAAGCTGGCTGACGACCTGCTGCGCCATATTGGAGGGAATGGCGAACCCGATGCCTTGGGCGTAGTTGATGATGGCGGTGTTAATGCCGATCACCTCACCTTTGATGTTGAACAGCGGTCCGCCGCTGTTGCCGGGGTTGATCGAGGCGTCGGTCTGGATGAAGGCCTCGTAGCGGGACAGCCGGACGGCGTCGCGTTCGAGACCGCTGACTACCCCCACGGTGACGGTTCGATCGAGGGAGAATGGATTGCCGACCGCCATGACCCACTGGCCGACACGGACCTTGGAGGAGTCGCCGAACGGCACCGTGGGGAGCGCCCGATCGGCCGTGACCTTCACAACGGCCAGATCGGTATCAGGATCGCGGCCGATCACCTGGCCGACGTACTTGCTCTTGTCGGAGAGCCGCACCTCAACCTCCTTGGCGTCACCGACGACGTGATTGTTGGTCACCACGATCCCGTCTTTGTCCACGATAACCCCCGAGCCGGTCCCTGGATAGTTCGGGCCTCGCTCCCTCGGGCTTTCGCTTGATTTGGTGGAAACGGACACCGGGCTGATATTGACCACGGCCGGCTTGACTCGTTCGGCCAGGTTGATGAAGACGTTCTGAATTTCCTCGAGCAGGCGGACGCCAGTCAGCTCTTCAGCGAAGGTCACGCCAGAAAACGGGGTGACGGCCAGGAGTCCGAGTAAGAGGACAACTCCGAGAACCTGATAGGCCACAGAACGGTCTCGAAACGTCATGGGGCGCTCCTCATGGTTGGGGCATGTTCACTCCTATCCTAACAAATGGGCACACGCGTTTACAACGTCTGATCGTGATCGGTGGGTGGCTTAGGCGCGAAGGGATTGGAGCGCGGCGGGCATGGCGGATCGGCGGCCGACGAGGGTGACCTGATCGCCAGCCTTCAGCACCGTCTCTGCATGGGGAAACAGCAGTGACTCGTCGCGCCGGATCAGGACAATCTCCACGCTTTCCGGCAAGGTCATGTCGGCGAGCCGCCGGCCATCGGCCCTGACGCCCGGAGCGATGGTGACGCGCTCGACCGTGCCGCCCCCGGCTTGGAGGTCTTCGTGGAGCCGGATCAAGGGGACGGTGAGGGCATCCTCATCATATTGGGAGGACAACCGGTCCCGTATGGTTTGGAGCGTGCGTTGCTCGGCTCGAATGCTTTCACACACGGGGAGCGCCGCATCGATGACCTTGAGGGTCTCCGGCGTCTGAGCGGAGTGGGTGGTGTACAGGCATTGCCCCAGAGATTCGTAGGCCTGTCGGAGCCGTGCCTCGGTATCGTCAGCTTGGAACTGGAGCTTCGCCACTTGGATCCGACGGGTAACCCGCTCCGCGACGGCCATGACGGCTTCTTTAAGCCCTTCCAGGGTGATTGATAGGGCCCGGGTGGATGATTGCAAGAGCTTCATGATGTCGGATAAGTTGGATTATGTAAACTATTAAGCTCCAAGAAACTTACTCGTTGAACCGTGGAAACCTGAACTTGAGCATGAAAAATAGTACGGATCACCCCGTCCCTATTCTTGTTTCAGCACCCGCCAGGAGACGAGCGATATTGTCACGATGCCGATACGCGATCAAGACGGTCGTGCCGATGGCGAACATCGCCATGGGCGCGTTGGGGTGGAAGAGCCACACCCAGAGCGGAAGGCTCCCGAAGGCGAGCAAGGCCGCCAGAGACGAGATCCGCCAGATCGCTGCGCTCATGAGCCACACGACCACCAAGCTGCCCCCTACGGTCCAGTCGACGGCCAGGAGCACGCCCAGGGCGGTCGCCACGCCTTTGCCCCCTTTGAAACGCAGAAACACGGGAAACATGTGCCCCAGGATGGCAGCACCGCCTGCCGCCAGCTCCCAATCACTGCCTGTCGCCCCGAGAAGGTGCCGGGCGATCAGCACCGCCAAAGCCCCCTTCCCCATGTCGCCGATCAGCGTGACGATCCCGGCGGCTTTGCCGGCCACCCTGAGCACGTTGCTAAATCCGATGTTGCGACTGCCAGCTTCGCGCGGGTCAATCCCTCCCAACGCCCGTCCCGCGAAGATGCCGACGGGAATGACTCCGAGGAGATAGCCGATTACGAGCGAAGAGGCGAGGTCCGTGTCCATCAGGAGGAGCGGGAATTCGCGCCGTTACGCGGGTGCACGGACGTGACGAACTGCCGAACGTATTGGGCGGCAGAGACCAGCGAGAGCACCAGGGACACTAGCAGGATGACCGTCCCCCAGTAATCAAGGTTGAGCACACTGGGCACAGCTTCATCCAGGATCAACAATAAGATCGCCGCGACTTGGGCCGCCATCTTGAGCTTGCCGGTCGTCTCGGCGGCCAGGACGATCCCCTCGCGGGCAGCGACGGCCCGCAAGCCGGTGACGGCCAGTTCGCGGCCGGCCAGCACGATGGCGATCCAGGCGTCGACCCGATCCTGGTCCACCAGGAGGAAAAGCGCAGTCAGGACCAGCAGCTTGTCGGCAATCGGGTCCAACAGCTTGCCCAGTCTGGTGATCTGGCCCCACCGTCGGGCGATGTAGCCGTCCACCGCGTCGGTCAACGCCGCCAATCCGAAGACGGCCGCCGCAGCCAGCGCGCGATTGGGCGTCGGCTCCAAGAAGACGATGACAAAGACAGGAATCAATAGAATTCGGCTGACGGTGATCGCATTCGGCACATGTCTCAGCAGACCAGCCCGCCCCTGCGGAGCCGTCTGCCCGCGCGCCTGAGCCAAGAGTGTCTGTTGCTCTGAGAGAGCGATGGCCCGCCTCCATCCTTCTACACCGGCACGCGTCCGATGGCCGCCGCCACGCGGACGAGCTGTTCGAGCAGAGCCCTGACTTCCTTCAAGGGAACCATGTTGGGTCCATCGGAGAGAGCCTTATCGGGTTCCGGATGGACTTCCATGAAGAGTCCTTCGCACCCGACGGCCACGGCGGCCCGGGCGAGCGGCGCCACGAACTCCCGCTGCCCGGACGAGTGCGTGCCCGCCCCGCCCGGCAGCTGGACGCTGTGGGTCGCATCGAAGATGACCGGATAGCCGAGCTGGCGCATAATCGGCAGCGAGCGGAAGTCCGTGACGAGGTTGTTGTACCCGAACGAGGCACCGCGTTCGGTCAGAAGGATCCGCCGGTTGCCCGCCGCCTCGATTTTCTGCACCACATTGGCCATGTCCCACGGGGCCAGGAATTGTCCCTTTTTGACGTTCACCACCCGCCCCGTCCGCGCGGCGGCGACGATCAGGTCGGTTTGCCGGCACAGAAAGGCCGGGATCTGGAGGATGTCCAAGACGTGCCCCGCCTCGGCAGCTTCTTCGGGCGTATGCACGTCAGAAAGGATGGGAGCACCCAGCTCCTCCCGCACGCGGCGCAGCATCTCCAGCCCCTTCTTGAGCCCAGGTCCGCGGAACGACTGGCCAGAACTGCGGTTGGCCTTGTCGTAGGACGACTTGAAGATAAAGGGGAGCTTTAAGTCTCCGGTGATCCGCTTCAGCTCCTTGGCGGTCTCCATAACCAGGCCTGCGTCCTCGATGACGCACGGGCCGGCGATCACGAGATGGGGCAGCCCCTCCCCGACCTTGAGCCCGGCGATCTCGATCGTCTGCATGGGCTGGGTCACCCGCCGACCTTATGCTGCAGCGCCGCTCGCATGAATCCCTGGAACAAAGGATGGGGCCGACGCGGGCGCGAGTTGAACTCCGGATGGAATTGCGTGGCGACGAACCAGGGATGGTGCGGCAGCTCGATGATCTCCACCAGCCGCCCGTCGGGTGACAGCCCGCTGAACACCAACCCGTGCTTGGTCAGCCGGTCCCGGTAGGCGTTGTTGAACTCAAACCGGTGTCGGTGGCGTTCCAGAACCTCCGTGCGGCCGTACGCCTCGTGGGCGCGGGAGCCCTTTTCCAGCACGCAGGGATAGGCTCCCAAGCGCATGGTCCCCCCCTTCTCCTCGACCTTGCGCTGGTCGGACATGAGGTCAATGACGGAGGTCGGCCCGTCCGGGACGAATTCCGAACTGTTGGCGTCGCGGAGGCCGGCCACGTTCCGGGCGAACTCGATCACAGCGCACTGCATCCCGAGGCACAGACCGAGGAAGGGCACCTGCTTCTCCCGTGCGTGGCGGATCGCCGAGACCTTGCCTTCGATGCCCCGCCCGCCGAAGCCACCGGGCACGATGATGCCGTCCACGTCGGCCAGCACGCGCTCGGCGCCCCGACGCTCGATGTCCTCGGACTCCACCCAGTGAATGATCGGACGCGTCGCCGAGTCGATGCCGCCGTGCACGAGGGCTTCGGTCAGGCTCTTATAGGATTCCTTGAGGCCGACGTACTTCCCGACCAAGGCGATGGTCGCTTCGTGCTGGGGGTACTTGATCCGCTGGACCAGGCTGTCCCATTCCCGCAGATCGGGGTCACCAAGCTGCAACCGGAGCTGCTCCACGATCAGGCGATCGAGCCCCTCTTTGTGGAAGACGAGCGGCACCTCGTAGGGCGTGTCCACGTCCTTCGCCGTGATCACTTCATCTTTCTGGAGGTTGCAGAAGAGCGCGATCTTCTGTTTCAGCTCGGGGGGCAGGTACCGATCCGTCCGGCAGAGGAGGATGTGGGGCTGGATACCGATCTCCCGCAGTTTGTTGACGCTGTGCTGGGTCGGCTTGGTCTTGAGCTCGCCGGCGGCGCCGAGATAGGGCACTAGCGTGACGTGGATGTACAGGACGTTCTCCCGCCCCACGTCGTAGGGAAGCTGGCGGATGGCCTCCAGGAACGGCAGGCTCTCGATGTCACCCACCGTCCCTCCGATCTCGGTGATGACAATGTCCACGCCGTCAGCCCGGGCGCGGATGGATTGCTTGATCTCGTCGGTGATGTGCGGCACCACCTGGACCGTCCCGCCCAGGTAATCGCCCCGGCGCTCCTTCACGATGACGTCGTAGTAGATACGCCCGGTCGTGAAATTATTGCGCCGCCCGACGGTCACGGAGGTGAATCGCTCGTAGTGTCCAAGGTCGAGGTCGGTCTCCGCGCCGTCCTCCGTCACGTAAACCTCGCCGTGCTGGTAGGGATTCATCGTCCCCGGATCCACGTTGATGTAGGGGTCGATCTTGAGGAACGTGAGGCGAGCGCCGCGACTCTCCAGGAGATTCCCGATGGACGCGGACGCGAGGCCCTTCCCCAGCGACGACACTACTCCGCCGGTCACAAAGATGAATTTCGCCATGCCGGCTTCCCTCCTGTGAGAATGTGTTCCGCGCGCTCAAGATCCCCCGGGGTGTCCACCCGCAGTGAGGCCTGTTTGGTCTCCCAGACTCGGATGCGCACTCCGGCTTCCAACAGCCGCAACTGCTCCAACTGTTCGGTCACCTCCAACGTCCCGGACGGCATCTCGGCAAAGCGGGCCAGGGCCGCCTTCGTATAGATGTAGAGGCCCAGATGCTTCCAGTGCAGGCCCGGCACCAGGCTGCCGCGCCCGATGTTCCGTTCTCTCAGATATGGAACGGGACTGCGCGAGAAGTACAGTGCGTCCCCGTTGCGGTCCGTGATGACCTTGACCACGTTCGGATCCAGTAGCTCGCGCTCTTCGGTGATGGCCTGCTTGAGCGTTCCGACCTCGGCATCGGAATGGGTGAAAGGGTGGATCAGATCTTCCAACAGGCCAGGGGCCAGCGGAATTTCATCCCCCTGGAGATTCACATAGGCGTCCGCCGGAACCTCGCGGGCGACGGCCGCCACCCGATCCGAGCCAGTCCGCAGGTCGCTCCCCGTGAGGATCGCCTCGCCGCCGAATCCAATCACGCAGTCCCGAATGCGCACATCGTCCGTGGCGACAACGATCCGGCTGACGCCGCGCGCCGCACACACCCGTTCGTAGACGTGCTGGACCAGGGGCTTGTCGCCCAGCCGCGCGAGCGGTTTGCCTGGAAACCGGCTGGAGCCGTAGCGCACCGGGATGACGACGGCCACCGTGGCCCTGGGAGGCGGTTGTCGCACGGCATCACCCATGGAGAATGGCCTCTTCGAGTTGGACGGCAGTCACGGCGGCGGTGCCCACCATGCCGACGACAATCCCGGCGGCGTGGTTGGCCAGGATCGCCGCCTGCCGCATGGTCGCGCCGGCGGCCAGGGCCAGCGCCATGGTGGCGACCACGGTGTCACCCGCGCCGGTCACGTCGAAGACCTGGCGCGCCACGGTCGGGATGTGCGCGACCCGCCCGCGGTCTTCAAAGAGGCTCATCCCCCGCTCTCCACGCGTGATCAGGACGGCCTGGCAGCCGAGCCTTTGGTAGAGCTGGCGCCCGGCCTCCAGCAGGGTCGTCTCGTCCTCGCCGTGGAGCCCCGCCGCCTGGACGGCTTCCAGGTGGTTCGGTGTGATGACTGTCGCGCCCTTGTACCGGCTGATGTGGGCGACCTTGGGGTCCACGATCACGGGCACGTTGTGCCGGTGGGCGAGGTCAATGATGTCGGTCATGACGCGGGGGGTTACCACGCCCTTGGCGTAATCCGAGACCACCAGGGCTGACGCCGAGCGGATGCACGCCGCTACATAGCGGGTGATCCGCGCCTCCAACGCGCCATTGATCGACTCGCAGCGCTCGAGGTCGAATCGCACCAGTTGCTGATTGTGCGCCACGATCCGCGTTTTCTTTGTCGTGGGCCGTGCATGGTCGGTCAGGATGCCGTCGCGCCCAATCCCCTGGTTCTCCAGTACCTGGAAGAATAGCCGGCTGCCCTCGTCCGTGCCGACCACCCCGCAGAGATCGACCCGCCCGCCGAGCGCCTTGATGTTGTTGGACACGTTGGCCGCGCCGCCGAGCTGGAGCGTCTCAGACGCCACCGCCACTACCGGCACCGGCGCTTCAGGCGAGATCCGGCTGACCTGTCCCCAGATGTAATGGTCCAGGATCAGGTCGCCGACGACCAGGACCTTCCCGTTCTTGAACTTCTTGATATAGGCCCGCAGGGCGTCGCTCTTCATTGGATCGTCTTTCCCAGGCGCTCCCAGCGGACCCAGTGGGCGAGCGCTCCCTGCCCGTTCCAGGACCAGTAGATCAGGAACGCCTTGCCTTTGATCTTCTCCAGCTTGACGAAGCCCCAGAAGCGGCTGTCGAGACTCTGGTCGCGGTTGTCGCCCATGACAAAGTAGGAGTCCGGAGGGACTTTCATCGGACCGAGATTATCACGTGGTTGGACCTGGTGGGGAAGTATGTTCGGGTCCAGGTGCTGGACATAGGGCTCCACCAGGGGTTCCCCGTTGATCAAGACCCGCTTGTTGCGGATCTCCACCGTGTCGCCGGGCAGGCCGATCACGCGTTTGATGAAGTCCTTGCTCTCGTCCTCCGGAAACTTGAACACGATGATGTCGCCCCGCTGGGGCTCGGAGAACCGGACCAGGATCGTGTCCCAGTACGGCAGTTTGAAGTCGTACAGGAACTTCGTGACCAGGATGTGGTCGCCGATCGTCAGGGTCGGCACCATGGAGCCGGAGGGGATTTTGAATGCCTGAACGACGAAAGTCCGAATAAACAGGGCCAGGATGATGGCGATGAGGATCGCCTCGCCGTACTCGCGCCAGAGGGGCTTGCTGCGGATAGACTCGGTCCGCTCTCCCTCGGCGGGGGACGCGGTGATCGGCGCCGGCTCGATCGACGGGACGGCTACTCCGTCACTTTCAGCAGAGCCAGGAAGGCCTCCTGCGGCACTTCCACCCGCCCGACCTGCTTCATCCTTTTCTTGCCTTCCTTCTGTTTCTCCCATAGTTTCCTTTTGCGAGTAATGTCGCCCCCGTAGCACTTCGCCGTGACGTTCTTGCGCATGGCTCCCACGGTCTCCCGCGCGATGATCTTGCTGCCGATGGCGGCTTGAATGGCCACCTCGAACATCTGGCGTGGGATGTACTCTTTCATCTTCTTGGCCACCTGCCTTCCGCGGGCGACCGCCTTGTCGCGATGGATGATGAAGGACAGCGCGTCCACATTCTCCCCGTTCAACAAGATGTCCACTTTCACAAGGTCCGAGGGCTGATAGCCGATGATCTCATAGTCCAGGGAGGCATAACCCTGCGTCTTGGACTTCAGGCGATCATAGAAGTCTAGCACGATCTCGTTCAGCGGCATCTCGTACGTCATCATGACCCGCGTGGGGTTCAGGTAGGTCAGGCCCTTCTGGGTGCCTCGCCGCTCCTGACACAAGGCTAATAGATTGCCGACGTACGCTTCGGGTGTGATGATCGTGGCTTTGATGAACGGCTCCTCAAACCGTTCGATATGGTTGGGCTCCGGCAGCTTGGTCGGATTGTCGATGTACAGCACTTCGCCCTTGGTCGTCGTGACTCGGTACACCACCGTGGGTGTCGTGCTGATGAGCTCCAGCCCGTACTCCCGCTCCAGCCGCTCCTGGATGATCTCCATGTGGAGCAGCCCCAGGAACCCGCAGCGGAAGCCGAAGCCGAGCGCCAGCGACGTTTCAGACTCGTAAACAAAACTGGCGTCATTCAGCCGTAGCTTCTCGAGCGCGTCCCGCAAATCCTCGAACAGATCGCTGTCCGTGGGGTACAGTCCGCAGAAAACCATCGGCTTGGAATCCTTGTATCCAGGAAAGGGCTTCGACGTCGGCCTCTCAGCCGCCGTGATGGTGTCGCCAATGCGCGTGTCGCCGACGCGCTTGATGCCGGCCACCACGTAGCCGACCTCGCCGGTGACCAGCCGCTCCGCTTTCACTCGTTTCGGCGTGAAGGTCCCGACCTCCTGGATCTCGAACACCTTGCCGCTGCCCATCATGCAGACCTTCATGGCCGGCTCGATGGCGCCGTCCCCCACGCGCGCCAGGACCGTCACGCCCTGGTAATTGTCGAACCAAGAATCGAACACGAGCGCCCTGAGCGGCCCGCCCGGATCGCCCGACGGCGGCGGGATGCGTTTCACGATCGCCTCCAGCACATCTTTGGTACCGATCCCAGCTTTGGCGCTTGTCAGGACGGCGTCATGCGCGTCCAGCCCCAGCACATCCTCGATCTGTCGCTTGGTCCCTTCGATGTCAGCGCTGGCCAAGTCCACCTTGTTGATGACCGGGATGACGGTGAGGTGATTCTCGATCGCCAAGTGGGCATTCGCGATCGTTTGCGCCTCGACCCCTTGGGAGGCATCCACTAGGAGCAACGCGCCCTCGCAGGCGGCCAGACTTCGCGAGACCTCATAGGTGAAATCCACGTGGCCCGGTGTGTCGATGAGGTTCAGGAGATACTCGTTCCCATCGTCGGCCTCGTACCGGATGGTGACCGTGTGGGCCTTGATGGTGATCCCCCGCTCGCGCTCCAAGTCCATCGCGTCCAGGATCTGCTCGCGCGATTCCCGGGCGCTGATGGCCCCAGTGTATTCGAGCAACCGATCCGCGAGTGTCGACTTCCCGTGGTCTATGTGGGCGATAATAGAAAAGTTCCGGATCAGTACCTGCAAAATGGGGGTCCTTTTGAACTCCGAACCTCGCTGATTATAATAATTTTCCCGCAGATTGTCAAAGACGAATCCCCTCCCTATAATGTCCCATCTTCATGGCTTCCCCGACCCGCACCGCAAGGCTTCAGACGGAGGATCACCGCCATCTCTGGCATCCCTTCACCCAGCAGCGTGAGTGGGAACGAGAGCGGCCCCTCATCATCGAACGGGGCCGGGGCGTCTATCTGGAAGACACCGACGGGCACCGCTACCTGGACGGGATTTCCTCGCTCTGGGTCAATCTCCACGGCCATCGCAAGCCGGAGCTGGACCGCGCGCTGGCGGCGCAGGTGAAGAAAATTGCGCACTCCACGCTGCTGGGGCTGGCCAATGTCCCTTCCATCGAGCTGGCGCGCCGCTTGGTGTCCCTCTCGCCACGCGGGCTCACGCGGGTCTTCTACTCGGACGACGGATCCACGGCGGTGGAAGTGGCCCTGAAGATGGCCTACCAGTACTGGCAGTTACGGGGCGGCGCCTTCCGGTCCAAGCAGAGTTTCCTGCACCTGGGGTTGGCCTATCACGGCGACACGCTTGGGGCCGTCAGCGTGGGTGGCATCCCGCTCTTTCACGAGCGGTTCAAGCCCCTCCTCTTCCCGACCTACGAAGCCCACGCCCCCTACTGCTACCGCTGCCCGCTGAACCTGACCTACCCGCAATGCCGGCTGGCCTGCGTGGATGCGGTGGAAGACGTGCTCAAACAGCATCATCGGCACATCGCCGCGCTCATCGTGGAGCCGATGCTGCTGGCAGCCGGGGGCATGATCACGATGCCGCCAGGCTACCTGACCAGGCTCCGCCGGTTGTGCTCCCGGCATCGGGTGCTGCTGATCGCCGACGAGGTGGCCACCGGCTTCGGTCGCACCGGCCGGATGTTCGCCTGCGACCACGAGGGCGTGAAGCCGGACCTCATGGCGATCAGCAAGGGGTTGACCGGCGGATATCTGCCCCTTGCCGCCACGTTGACGACCGAGCGCATTTACCGGGCGTTCCTCGGCCGCCATGAGGAGTTCAAGACCTTCTTCCACGGTCATAGCTATACGGGCAACCCGCTGGGCTGCGCCGTGGCGCTCGCCAACCTGGACGTTTTTGCGCGGGAGCGCACACTCCAGACGCTCCAGCCGAAGATCGTCGCGCTGCGTCGCCTGCTGCGTCCGCTTGGCACGCATCCGTCCGTTGGCGACATCCGCCAACTCGGCTTTATCGTTGGGATCGAGCTCGTGCGGGACCGTGAGGCGAAGGAGCCCTACCCGCAGACCGAGCGCATCGGCATGCGCGTCACGGCGGAGGCCAGGCGGCTTGGCCTGCTCATCCGGCCGCTCGGGAACGTCATCGTCCTG
>JACXTT010010075.1_pt1 | contig 12808 bp, 14 predicted proteins | sample 9270951 | NCBI WGS metagenome assembly JACXTT01 (sample SAMN15532306, study PRJNA645909) | rock metagenome | isolation source: weathered quartz diorite | place: Puerto Rico | collected 2017-06-21 | reverse complement strand
CTACCGCGGCCCGCTCCATGCCGCTCTCAGCACAATTGGTATCCCCTTGTGCCGGGCCGTACCGCCCCTCATGGGCTAGGCCATGAGACGTACCTCGGGATGGCGGGCTTGGGCCTGGCCGGCCCGCTGCGTCGTCGTCGCGTTCATCGTCATCCTTGTCGCCTACCTCGCGACCTCACCGCTCGGTCTCGGTGGGCTGATGGAAAGACTTTTGGCTGCCTTCGGCGCCGCAACCATCGGGACCTTCGCATGGCGCATCTCGACCAGGCGTCGTGTGGGGCTTGCTTCGGAGTCCAGCGGGGATTCTGAGGCGGTGCCGGAATCTTGACTGTTGACCGCCATCCTGTACTGGTCGCCAGTCTGTGGCTCGGCGCGCTCACCGTTTCATTCCTGATTCTTCTCATCCTCGTACTGCTACATCCAGGCCCCCTCCCAACCGATCTGGGAATCACGCGGGATGTGCAGAGCGTGCTCGGAGTACTTCCTTCTTCCGACGCGGAGGGCTGGATCCAGGTACTCGGACCGGTCGTCGTCGTGATTCTGGCTCTGCTTTACGAGCGAAGGTGGGCTGCCGCAGGGTGGTATTTCGCATCCGTGCTGACCTGCATTTTGGGATCGGGGGTGCTTCAAGTGAGCATCGGCAGACCAGGTCCGCCACAGTCCTACGGAGACTCGTTCCCCAGCGTGAGTGTCGCGGAGTCTGTTGTCGTGGCCACACTCGGGGTCTTCCTCGGCTGGAAACGGTTTCCGTCCGGACGCTATGTAGTCCTCTTCATCGGCATCTCTTATGTTGCGCTCGCGTGCGTTTTGCCGATCGACACCGAAGGGCATTGGCCGACCGACGTCCTCGGCGGTCTGATTTTCGGAGCAGGCTGGACGATCGTTGCGCTGATGGTCGCGGCTAGATGGGCCAGACGCCTTAGTCGGCCGACCTAAGCCTGACCGATTCGTCGCTCGGTATGCTCACACCCGTCGAGTTTGATGCTCGACGTCGTGAGCCAACGACAGCAGGCTTAGGAAGCATTGAGCGCCGCGTCGGTCCAGGTGTCTCGCAGCAATTCGTTGAACTGGGAGGGCTCCTCAGCCTGCGGGTTGTGTGCCGACCTGTCGAAGACGACGAGGCGGGCGTTGATCAGGTTAGCAATTGTCTCCGCGACCGCCCGCAAGGCCCGACCGGAGGCCTGTCGCCCTGGGAACAGGTCCGCAGGCCACCCACCCACCACTACCAGTTTCGGCACTGTCAACCCCGCGAGGGCGGCTACCTGCAGCGGCGCGTCTCCTGGCCAGCGCTCTTGTCTGGTCGTCTCTGCCGCCGCCCAGTCCTTCGGCGTCCAGCTCGCGGTCCACTTCTCGATCCCCGCCGGATCCCGGCCCATAACCTCGGCCGCCCAAGCGCGAACGAACTGTGCAGTCGTCATCTCGTGCGCACCTTCGCGAAGCCGCCGCTCCGACGCCAGCACGGCCTGCACGGCGGGCTTATCCGCCGCAATGCTGTACAGGGGCGGTTCGATCGCGACGAGCGAACGCACCAGGTCAGGTCGCTGCCCTGCGGCCAGCAAAGAGACGACAGCTCCGTAGGACTGCCCAACCAGATGAGCTCCGTTGTACTCGGCTAGCACCTCGATTACGTCGTCCACGTCGGTCGGCCAGCCGATCGCTTCCTCAGCAGGACTGTCGCCGTATCCGGCGCGGTCCATCAACACGACATGGAACTGATCGGCCAACGCCCGTTGATCAGGGAAGGTGTCGAGTTCCCATCCGAAAGACCCATGCACGAAAACGGCGTGATCACCAATGCCAAACTCCTCACGGTGGATTCTCACGTTTCAGATCATCCGGAAAACGCTCGCCGCTTGTACCACAATCGATGGGGCGCGCAGCTGATTGATCCCGTCGGACCACCGTATTTTGCTGTGGACCACTACATGAACTCGTGCCCACAGCGCGCACAGTTCGTGCAGCTACTGATACGTACGGCCTCCGTCGATGAGCAGGATCTGGCCTGTGATGTAGCTCGCCCAGTCCGACGCCAGAAAGGCGACCGCATCGGCGATGTCTTCGGGCTGTCCGACACGCCTCAATGGGATCTGGTTGACCACCTTCTCCTGCTCGAGTGGCGCGTGGGCGTAGCGCGCCTGAAAAAGGTCGGTATCGATGGTGCGCGGCTGTATCGAGTTGACGCGGATTCCGGGCGCGAGCTCGCGCGCCAGGTGTCTCGTCAGTCCGTCGATTCCGGCTTTTGACGCCGCGTAGTGTCCGCCGCCACCGCCACCGACAAGCGCCGAACTGGATGAGATGTTGACAATCGCCGCTCCAGGCTTTCGCTTCAAATAAGGAATTGCGGCGCGACAGCAGTAGAACGTTCCGGTCAGGTTGATGCTGATGGTTCGCTCCCACACCTCGAGCGGCATGGTCTCGATCTGCTGGACGCTGGTCGTCCCCGCGTTGTTGACGAGCACGTCAAGTCCGTCCGACGAGGCGATTTGCTCCATCGTCCGCTGCACCGACTCAGGGTCGGTGATGTCGACCTGCTGCCACTCGAGATGACTGGGCCGGCCCTGCTTCGCAAGCATTTCTCGGAGCTCGGCAGCAGTTTGCTCGGCGACTTCTCCATCAAGGTCCCATATCACCGCCCGGGCGCCCAGGCCCGCCATCCGATAGGCCACCGCACGACCGATACCCCGAGCTCCCCCCGTCACGACCGCGGAACGATCGCGGAAAGAAAGCTCCCTCCAGCCGTCTCTGCCAGCCATCAGCGCTGACCGTACTTGTGGTGGATGAAGTCGTTCATCCGGGCGACCTCCGATTTGGAGACGAGCCGTGGCTCGCCGAGCTGGAGCGCAATGAACGCCACATGAGCGCTCTCCTCCACCGCCATGGCGGCGCCAAACGCCTTCTTCAAGTCCTCGCCTACAGCCACAACTCCGTGGTTCGGAAGCAGGACCGCGCGGTCCCGACCGAGTCCAGCAGCAACGAGATCGCCGGTGTCGGCCTGCGCCGGAGGCACGTAGTGCATCACGCGAACCGCTCCACCGATGTAGCCGGCCGACTCGGTGATCAACGGCGGGATCTCATGGCCCAAGGTCGAGAACGCCGCCGCATAGATCGAGTGGGTGTGGATCACCGCGCCGACGTCCGGTCGAGCGCGATAGATTGCGACATGGATCGGCGTATCGACGGACGGCTTCATGCCGGCGGTGACCGGTTGGCCGGTCAGGTCGACGAGCACCGCGTCCTCAGGCCTCATGGTGTCGTAATCGACACCCGAAGGCGTGACCAGCGCTTGATCTGCGCCCGGCTCGCGCGTACTGACGTTTCCTGAGGTGCCCCGGACGAGACCGGTGCTGATCATCTGGCGGGCAAAGCGCACCAACTGCTCGCGCAGCTCCGTATCGCTCATGCCAGCTGCCTCATCGCGGCCCACTCGGTATCGCCGCGCGGTTGGTACTTCTCAGGCTTGAATGACCTCCTCACCAGCTCTCGTCCCTCCTCGAGGTTGGCGATCAAGCCCAGCGCGATCGCCTGCACGAGCAGATTGCCAATCGCCGTAGCCTCTGTCGGGCCGGCCACGACCGCGCAGCCACATGCATCTGCAGTCATCTGGCACAGAAGCCGGTTGCGCGCCCCGCCTCCGACCACGTGAATGGTGTGGATCTTCGACCCGGTGACCTCTTCGAGCTGCAGCACGGTCAGCCGGTATTTGGTCGCAAGGCTCTCGAGGATGCAGCGAACGATCGGACCCGGCTCACGAGGCAGCGACCGCCCGGCCTTCGCCGCGACCTTGACAATGCGTGCCGGCATGTCTCCTGGGTGAAGCAACGATTCGTCGTCCGGATCGATGAGGGCGACGAAGGGCGTCGCGGCTTCAGCCCCACGCAGAAGCTCTTCATAGCTCAGCTCCATCCCTGCTTTCGCCCACGTTCGCCTGCATTCCTGGAGGAGCCAGAGGCCCATTACGTTCTTCAGCACTCGGAACGTGCCGGCGACGCCGCCTTCGTTGGTGAGGTTGGTTTCCAGCGCGCGGCTGTCAATGACCGGCCCGTCGGTCTCCACGCCGACGAGCGACCACGTGCCCGAGCTGATGTACGCGGCGCCCTGCCTGGATTCAAGCGGTACGGCTGCCACCGCTGAGGCGGTGTCGTGCGTGCCCGGCGCGATCACTCGGTCTACCTCGGGAGCGAGGTCGGCTCGTGGCTTACCCAGGTCGGTTCCTGGTTGGACGACCTCGCCGAAGATTCGGCTCGGGATACCGAGCCGTTCCAGCAAGTCCGTGGCCCATTTGCCTGCGCGCGGGTCGAAGCATTGCGTCGTGGTCGCGTCGGTGAACTCGTCTGCCTTGACACCGGTGGTCCAGAAGGCGAGAAGTGCCGGGATCATCAGGAGGCGATCGGCTTGCGCGAGCTGGGGATTGTTGGACGTTGCAAGCGCGAGCAGCTGGTAGAGCGTGTTGATGGGGATGAACTGAATGCCGGTGCGCGAGTAGATCTCCTCGCGCGGAACGATGCGAAACGCGTGCTCGATCATGCCGTCAGTGCGGCGGTCCCGGTAGTGGACCGGGTTACCAACAAGCTGGCCCTCGCGGTCGATGAGCCCGAAGTCGACTCCCCAGGCATCGATTCCGACCGACGCCACCTTGCCCGCGGCGCGGACTCCGGCCAGCACGTCTGCGTAGAGACGCAAGACGTCCCACTGCAGGGTGCCCCCTACCTTCACGGGCCGGTTTGGAAACCGGTGTACCTCTTCGAGCGAGATGCGGTCGCCGTCAAACACTCCACGCACGACGCGTCCGCTTTCGGCGCCAAGATCGACGGCCGCGAGACGCTCACCACGGGCCACGTCTAGGCTCCTGGATATCCACTGCCCGCGGCTGCTTTGCCTCGTTCGCGGGCAACGCGGTCGACATAACCGCTGCTGCGCAGCGCGGCAACGGGATCCGGATCGATGCCGAGGCGCTTCCTGGCCTCCGCGAGCAGTGGCCTGACATCGGATTCGTAGGCATCGTGCAGCACACGATTGGCGCCCAGCACGTCATGGGCAGCCTGGGCTGCCCTCAGCCGCGTTCGGTCGACCAGCAGTGCTTTGGCGTGCGCTGTCTGGATGTTGACCACGGACTGCACCATCGCCTCGAGCTTGGGCTCTATGTTGTGGGACTGGTCGATCATGTAGGCGACGTTGCGCGCGGTGCGGGCGACGTTCTGGTCGGGGTCATCCTCAGCAGCGACGAGCTCGTTGAAAATCAGGAACAACTCAAACGGGTTGGTCGAGCCGACGATCAGGTCGTCGTCGGCGTACTTGCGCGCATTGAAGTGAAATCCTCCTAGACGAGCCCGCGCGAGAAGCGTCGAGACTATCTGCTCGATGTTCACGCCCAGGGCGTGGTGGCCCGTATCGACGAGCACCTGCGCCTGTGGGCCAAGCTCGAGGCAGGTTGCGTATGCCGTCCCCCAGTCCGGAAGGTCCGTGGCGTAAAAGGCCGGCTCGAAGAACTTGTACTCGACCAGGAGACGCATGCCGCTCGGCAGCGCGCCATAGATCTCGCGGAGGCCTTCCAGCAACCGCTTGTTGCGTGAGCGCAGGTCGTCCTGGCCAGGGTAGTTGGTTCCGTCGGCGAGCCAGAGACTGAGGATCGTCGAGCCGACCGTCTGTGCGATTTCGATGCATTCGAGGGCATGGTTCACCGCACGACGCCTCACGGCTGCCGCCGGGTGCCCCAGGCTGCCCAGCATGTATTCGTCGTCCTGAAACAGGTTTGGATTGACCGCGCCAATCGCTACACCATGCTCGGCGGCGAATTGCTTCAAAGCCTTCCAGTCGTCGACGCGATCCCAAGGGATGTGGATGGCCACGGTTGGACAGACGCCAGTGAGGCGATTCACCATCCCGGCGTCGGCAAGCTTTTCCTCGATGGTGCGTGCAGCTCCGGGCTGGCCGAACACCTTGAACCGCGTCCCTGAGTTTCCGTAGCCCCAAGACGGTGTTTCAACTCGAAAGGCGTTGATGCGCTCCATCAAGCTCTGATCAGTCAAGGTGGAAGACCTCCGGCAGCACCTCATGGAATCCGGTTTGTGGCAGGATCGCGCGCTCCATGATGGGTGCCATCCTCTCTTCCCACCGTTGAGCGTCGCTGTTGGCCGACATCTGCCGCTTAAACCGTTCGAAGTCTTCCACTTCCATGTAGGCGAATAGCTCGCGTCCTGTCATATAGATGGAGTAGTTCGAGCATCCTGCACGCTTCAATGCCTTGAGCATTTCAGGCCAGACAGCCTCGTGGCGCCGTCGGTACTCGGCCTCCTGGCCTGGCTTCACCCGCATCACGAACGCGATCCTTTCCATGTCCTCTGATTCATAAGTCGGGCGGGGAGGCACAGGCTCCCCGCCCACGCGCGATTTAGAAGTTCAACTGATCGATGTTGTCCGCCTTGAAAACATACGGAGGTCCGAGCAAGACGACACCGTTGGGGTCGATCGTGTAGTCGCCGAGTCGACCTGCGGTGAACTTTTCACCCGGATTGCCCTTGATCTTGCCCTGCACCAGCAAGGCCGCCGTGTAGTAGGCGAGGTAGCCGAGATCCTTCACGTTCCAGAGCGCGAACTCTTTGCACGTCCCGTCCTTCACGAACTTGCGCATCAGGTTCGGTGTGCCGAGGCCGGTCAGCTGGACTTTGCCCGCCTTCCCGGTTTGCTCCAGCACCTGGGCGGCGGCCGAGATGCCTACGGTCGTCGGGGAGATGATGCCTTTCAGGTTGGGGTAGGACGTCAAAAGCGCCTGGGCCTCGGTCGTGCTCGTCTGTGGATCGTCGTTGCCGTAGGCGACCTTGACCAGTTTCAGGCCGCTGTATTTCGAGTTGCTGGCGAGCTCGTCCTTCATCGCCTGGATCCACGCGTTCTGGTTGGTCGCCGTGCTAGTCGCGGAGAGGACGGCGATATCTCCGGCGCAGCCTGGGATCTCGTCACACACCATCGCCACCTGGCTCTGTCCGATCGCCTTGGTGTCGGCCTGGTTGATGAAAACGTTGCGTGCGTCCTTGGCCGGAGAAGAGTCATAGCCGACGACTTTGATTCCCTTCTGCATCGCCTGCTTGAGTGCTGGAGCGATCGCGTCCGGGTCATCGGCCGAGACCACGATTGCGCTGACGTTCTGCTGCGTCAGGGTCTGGATGAACGGAATCTGGGCGGCACCCGTGGCTTCAGATGGGCCGACCTGCTTGAAGGTTCCGCTGAGAGCGGTGGCCGCCTCCTGGCCACCCGAAGCCGCCACGTCGAAGTACGGATTGTTCACCTGCTTCGGCAGGAAGGCGATGTCGAGCTTCGTGGTGCCGCCACCGCCACCTCCTCCTGAGCTGCCGCCACATGCGGCCAACACAAGGATCGCCATTCCCGCCATGGCGAACCGCGATCCACGCCTCCATCTCATTGCATCCAACCTCCTCAAGAATTGCCGGCCGTGGTTATCACCTGACGTCGCGGCCTTGCCGCGCTGATCCGGCGCACGAGGGTGGGGCCGGCGACCGAAAGAATCAGAAGCGCCCCCACCAGGACGCTCTGCGTATCTGGGCTCACGTCGGCCAGCGTGAGTCCGTTGCGCAACACACCGATCACGAAGATCGCGAGGACAATGCCAAGGATCGTGCCCTCGCCGCCGAAGATGTTCACCCCGCCCAGCAGGACCGAGGTGACGACGTCCAGCACGAATCCCTGACCGTTGTCGGCACGTGCGCTGGAGAAGCGCGCGGTCAGGATCACGCCGGCGAGTGCAGACAGAACCCCTGAGAGCACGAAGAGGTACGTCTTCACCTTCACCACGTCGATCCCGGCGTACCGCGCCGCCACTTTGTTCTTGCCGATGGCATAGATCTGCCGGCCGATCCAGGTGCGGTGCAGCACGAAGGCGAACGTGAGCGCCAGCACTATGAAGACCAGCAGGGGCCAGGGAATCAGCGTTCCAGGCACATCCCCGAACCCGAAATTGGTGAACCAGTCTGGCCAGCCGCTGATTGAACGCGGTCCCAGAACGACTGAGGCGAGGCCGCGGTAAAGGGCCAATGTGCCCAGGGTCACGACCAGCGACGGCAAGCCGGCGCGCGTCACGAGGAGCCCGTTCAGCAGTCCGCCCACCGCGCCGACAACGAGGACCAAAGGAATGTCGAGCCAGAGCGGCCAACCGAGCGCATAGGTGAAACCGAGCAGCGCGCCGGCGAGACCGAGCATGGATTCGACCGAGAGGTCGATCTCGCCGGCGATGATGATCAGGGCGAGGGGCAGCGCCATGATCGCCTTCTCCATCAAATTGCTGGTCAGATCCGAGAAGTTGGAGCCACTCAGGAAGTAAGGCGACAGCGAGGAGCCCAGGATGACGAAGACAACAAGGGCCGCCACCAGCAGCGATTCCCAACGCCGAAGCAGGACGATGGCTCGCTGCCTCATCTGCGCCCGGTCCTTGTCAAGATGCGCCGGAAGTAGCCGCGGATCGCGGCGTCGGTAAGAACCGCAAGCAGGATCACGGCACCGTCGATTGCGAGAAGCCAGAACTCAGAGAGGTGGAGGACGCGCAGCGCGTTCTCGATGGTGGCGAGCAGGATGGCCCCCAGCACCGCGCCGACGACAGTTCCCGAACCGCCGAATATGTTGACCCCGCCCACAACAACGGCCGCGATGACCTGCAGCTCGAGCCCGCTCGCCGCAAGCGCGTTCACACTGCCGAATCGCGAGCCCCAGAGGACACCGGCAATACCCGCGCACAAGCCGCATACGACGAAGGCGCCGAAGATCAGTCGCTGACTCGGGATGCCTACGACATCGGCCGCCGCCGGGTTGCTGCCGATGGCATACAGCTGTCGACCGACCTGAGAATTGCGAAGCAAATATGCGGCGACGATCGCAATAACCACGGCGGCAACGATCAGCGTCGGGATGCCGAGCACAGAGGACGAGCTGATTCCGAGGTAATCGCGTGGCAGGTCGATCGCACTGACCTGCTTGCCGCCGGCGATCAGGAAGTCAAGGCCTCGATAGACGTAAAGCGTGCCGAGCGTAGCGACGATCGCCGGCACCCGGGCCACGCTGACGAGCAGTCCGTTGAACGCCCCCAGCGTGAGGCCAAGCACACAACCGACAGCGATCGCCCCGACAACACCAAGGGTGTGCTCCTTGAGGAGGTCTCCGGTCGCGAAGGCGACGAGACCGACGGTCGACCCCACTGAGAGATCGACGTTGCGAGTCAGGACAACAGTCGTCTGCCCGACGGCGACGATCGCGATCAGAGAGACGTTGAGAAGAATCTGCTCAAAGTTGGAAACAGAAAAGAAGAGCGGCGCCTGGATCGAAACAACCAGAACAACCAAGAGGAGGACAAGAAGGATGCCGACCTCACGTAGGCGCGCGATCAGAAGGAGCGTCCGCTCCAGTCCAATGCGGCCGGCAAGGACGGATGTCGTCGGCGTGTCGATGGCTCGGACGCCCACTACTGGACCTGTCCTGTTGCGGCCGCCATGATTCGCTCTTGAGAGGCATCGCTGCGACTGAATTCGGCGGCCACGCGCCCCTCATGCAGCACTACCACCCTGTCGGCCATGCCCAACACCTCGGGCAGCTCGCTCGATATGAGGACGATCGCCATGCCCTGGCCGGCCAGCTGGGAGACGATCCGGTGCACCTCGGCTTTGGCGCCGATGTCTACTCCCTGTGTCGGTTCGTCGAGCAGAAGTATCGTCGGCCTGGTCGCCAACCACTTCGCGATGACGACCTTCTGCTGATTGCCCCCGGACAGGCCTGACGCCGCCTGATCCACGCCCGTAGATCGGACTTGAAGCTGCTTTGAGTAGTCGGCTGCAAGCCCTGATTCCTGCTTTCGATCTATGACAAGCCATCGGCTCAGTCGCTGGACGATCGGCAAGGAAACGTTCGCGGCAATCGAAAAGTCGAGCACCAGACCCTGTTCGTGGCGATCCTCGGGTACGTACACGATGCCAAGGCGCATCGCATCGTTCGGGCTTCGGATATCAGCCCGCTTGCCCGCGACGAGCACTTCTCCAGCGTCCGCGCGATCGATTCCAAACAGGACGCGTGCCACCTCGGAGCGTCCCGCACCGACGAGTCCGGCCAACCCGAGAATTTCGCCCCGTCGAACTTGAAAAGAAACGTCGCTGAAGAGGCCTTTACGACTGAGTCCTCTGACCTCGAGAGCGATGTCGCCGACGGTCGCTGTTGCTTTGGGAAAAAGCGCCTCCAGACGGCGGCCGACCATGTGCCGGATGGCATCGGCCGGCGTGAGTTCGGAGATCGGAGCAGTGATCACATGGCGTCCGTCCCGGAGAACGCTGAGTCGGTCCGCGATCGCGAAGACTTCTTCGATTCGGTGATCGACAAACAAGATCGCGACTCCGCGGCTCCTCAGCTGCCGGATGATCGCGAAGAGCCTGTCGACCTCCCGGCTCGACAACGAGGCGGTCGGCTCATCCATGACCAGCACCCTGGCATCGATCGAAAGCGCCTTCGCAATCTCGACCAACTGCTGGTCGGCCACCGAGAGTCCGCGCACCGGCACGCTGACGCTTTGCTTGACACCGAGATCCGCGAACAGCCGCTCAGCCTTCCGATTGAGAGCGCTCCAGTCAACCCCGCGCAATCGGTTGCGAGGCAGGCGCCCGACGAAAACGTTTTCGGCCACTGCGAGGTCAGGAAACAGGTTTGGATGCTGGTGGATGACCGCGATACCGAGATCGCGCGCAGCCGCCGGCCCGGACAGAACCAGATCCTGACCGTTCAGCTTCAAATGACCGGCGTCGGGTTGGTGAATGCCGGCCAGGATCTTGACGAGTGTGCTCTTGCCGGCGCCGTTCTCGCCGACGAGAGCGTGCACCTCCTTGGAGAAGAGCTGGAGATCGATACTGTGCAGTGCCTGAACAGCGCCAAATCTCTTTGAGACCCCGCTCACCTCGAGGATGGCCGCAGCTTGATTCATCGACTGCCCACCAGGCGCACGTCGATGCCTCGATTCGTGACAGCCTGCAAGTACTCGCTAGGCGCCCGATCGTCGCTGATGACGAGCTTCAGTCGATCGGTGGGACAGAACGTCGCCATCGCGACGCGGTTCCATTTGGTGTGATCGAACACGCCGATCACGTCCTTGGCGGCGACCACCATGGCCTTCTTGATTTCGGCTTCTTCCGCGTTGACGTCGGTCAGACCTTCGGCAAGAGTGAATCCGACAGCACCGACGAAGGCCTTCTGGATGTTCAGCTGGCGAAGCATCATGGTTCCCCACTTGCCGACGAGCGAGAACGCTTCCCACCGCACGGCGCCGCCCGGCATGAGGACAGTGATGCTCGGCTGCCCAGCGAGCTCTATCGCGACACGAATCCCGTTGGTGACGACGGTCAGCTCGCGGCGCGCCTTCAGGTGCCGCGCGATCTGGAGCGCTGTGGAACTGGCGTCGAGAGCGATGCTGTCGCCGTCGTCCACCAGGCGCGCGGCCTCGGCGCCGATCAACGCCTTTTCGGTCTTGTGGAGGCGAGCCCGAACCTCGAACGCCAGCTCCGCTCGGCTGCGACCGACACTGATGGCGCCTCCATGGGTGCGAAGAACGCTGCCCTGCTCCTCGAGGGCTGCGAGGTCCTTTCGGATCGTGACCTCCGATACGGCGAGGCGTTTGCTCAACTCGATGACGGAGGCGCGCGCGTTTTCCTCGATGACTCGGGCTATGGCCTCACGCCGCTCGGCGGCGTACTGGGCGCCTTCGATTGCTTTCGTTTCAGTTCGAATAGCGCGACTGTAACCGTAATCGAAAGGGGGGTCAACCCCCCGCTTGTAGCCGGAACCTTCCGTCGGCCACGCAGGTACGCCCTGCGTTACCGAGGCGGTGGTCTGCCTGTTCTGGACTTTACGACCCAGGCCGAATTCACCAGCCGAATCGGGAAGTCAGGCGCGAGCACATTCAAGACTCCGCCGGCGCCGGACCGGCGAGCTTACCGAGGCCTCTGAGCAGGGCCTTCAGGTCGGATTTGTTCATCGCCCGCAGGGCGACCGCCAGCCGCTTGAGGTCGAGCACGGAATCCGAACGCACGCGGGCCGTCCCCTTGGGAGTCAGCACGATCGCCAGGCGCCGTTCATCGGCGCGGTCGCGGCCGCGGATCAGGAACCCACGGCGTTCCAGGCTCTTGACCTGCTCCGAAGCTGAGCTCTTCGGAATCCCGAGATGTCGGGCCACGTCACCGAGGGGCACCTTCCGTCCCTCCTGGATGTGGTGCAGCAGCTGACGCTCGTGCTGTGAGAGGTCGTGCAAATCGGCCTTGAAGAAGGCGCGCCAGACTCGACCGTACAACTCATCGAACTGTTCGGCTTGCGATTGGTTCGCCATACCGTACAATATTAACCAACAGTCACAGGCTCAAGTTGGAGGTGGATGGTGATTGAGATCGTGAGAGAGCGCAGCATTCCCGCGAGCGCGCGTCAGGTTTGGGATGTCGTGTCCGACGCCCACCGCCTGCCCGAGTGGTACGCCCGCGCGGACAGGGTCGAGGTGCTCTCCGGCGAGGGCCTCGGCCGCCGCCAGCGTGTGATCAGTCGGTGGCACGGGCGCCCCTCCGAGAGCGATCAGGTGTTCCCCGTCTTCGAACCGGACCGCGAACTCGCTTGGCCGCAGCAGGCGGCGCGTCCCGAACGCCAGGCTGCTCCTCGCGTTACGCCCGAAAAAGCGGACGGCATCAGGCGGAACCCAGCAGCTCAACGGTTGACGGGTGCCACATGGCGACCGTGCCAGAGGGCTGCCCAAGACGGGAAACCGGCAGTTAATCGACGGCACCGGGAGGCC
>JACXTT010010074.1_pt1 | contig 12811 bp, 8 predicted proteins | sample 9270951 | NCBI WGS metagenome assembly JACXTT01 (sample SAMN15532306, study PRJNA645909) | rock metagenome | isolation source: weathered quartz diorite | place: Puerto Rico | collected 2017-06-21 | reverse complement strand
TTTGCCAGAGTCAGGCCGCTGTTCGAATGCATGGGCAGGAACATCGTGCACATCGGCGCCAACGGCGCAGGGCAGGTGGCCAAGGCCTGCAATCAGATCGTCGGCGCGGTGACGCTGGAAGCCGTGTCCGAGGGACTGACGCTCGCGCGCCGCAACGGCGTGGATCCGGCCAGGGTGCGCGACGCGCTCATGGGCGGTTTTGCCTACAGCAAGGTCCTGGAGGTCCACGGCAGGCGCATCCTGGAACGCGACTTCAAGCCCGGATTCAAGGCGAAACTTCACAGGAAAGATCTGAAGATCGTGACCGACACCGCCGCCCACCTGGGGCTCACGCTGCCGCAAGCGAGCCTGATCGCCTCGCACCTGAATGCGCTGGTCGGCCTGGGCTGCGGCGACGAAGACTCGGCAGCGGTGGTGAAAGTCATCGAGCGCGCCGCCGGAGAGCTTCGCTGACCAAGGCATTGCGGCACTAACCGCGGAGGACGCAGAGGACACGGAGGAAAGGCAAGGGCAAAAAGACATTCTCGGGTTAATACCGTTCATTTGGCTGATGATCCATCGCAGTGAAAGCGGGCGGAACAGGTTCGCGAATAGTTACGCCGCTTTTAAGCCCAGTTTGCTTTTCCTCGTTTTTGTTTTTCGTCCGCGTCCTTTGCGTCCTCCGCTGTGAGAGCTTTTTTGGGAAGATATTTAAAGAGAGTTCAGATGAAAGTGGGATTCATGGGGCTGGGATCGATGGGCGTGCCGATGGCAGCAAACCTGCTGAAGGGCGGCCATGAGCTTTTCGTGTGGGCACGCCGCGCGGAGGCCGCGCGGCCGCTGACCGGCAAGGGGGCGAAGCTGTGTGCATCGCCGAAGGAGGTCGGTGCCAGTGCCGACGTGATTTTCACCATCGTCACTACCGGTACCGATGTCGAACAGATCGTGCTGGGCGAGGGCGGCGTGATCCACGGTGCCAGGGCCGGATCGGTGCTGATCGATTGCAGTACCATCCCGCCTCGTACCGCGCGCGAGCTGGCCACGGAGCTGGCAGGCAGGGGCGTGGAGATGCTCGATGCCCCGGTATCGGGCGGCGAAGCCGGGGCACAGGCGGCAACGCTGTCGATCATGATCGGCGGCCGCGCCGAGGTGTTCGAGCGTATGAAACCGCTGCTGTCGCTGCTGGGCAAGACGCTGGTACATGTCGGTGAATCCGGCGCCGGGCAGGTGGCGAAGGCGGCGAACCAGTTGGTGTTGGTGGTTTCGATCCAGGGCATCGCCGAGGCGATGACTTTCGCCCGCGCCAACGGCGTGGACTTCAAGCCGGTGTGGGAAGCGCTCACCAAAGGCTTTGCCGCCAGCCGGATGCTCGAGGTGTTCGGCCCGCGCATGATGCAACGCCAATTCGTCGCCGGTCTGGATGCGCGCCTGCATCACAAGGATGCCAACATCGTGCTTCAGTGCGCGTACGAATCGAAGACGCCGGTACCGGGTGCCGGCCTTGCGGCGCAGTCCTTCAACGCGCTCATGGCGCGCGCCGGTACGCGCTGGGATTCGGCCGCGATCCTGCAGGTGATCGAGGACATGAACGGGCGCCTGGGGTGATCCGGGCAGCTTGCCTTCCAGACTGGAAGTGCAATACTTTGCCGAGTGGCATCTGCGGAAGCCGACTTCTGAAGTACCGCGCGGCGATCCGGCTGACGAACGGGTTTCATTTTTTGCAGGAGTGCGCAGATGAAAAGTATCGTTGCAGGCGTGGCTCTCTTTCTAGCGGTCAGCCCGGTGGCATGGGCCGACGTCGGGGTGCTGGTCAAGGCCGGGACACTAGGCGCCGGGCTGGATGTGAGCAAGGGCATCAGCGAGAAACTGGCGATTCGCCTGCAGGCGAATGCGCTAAACTACAACCACGACACCACCAAGAGCGACGTGGACTACAAGGCCGAGCTCGAGCTCAGGTCCGCCGGTGTACTTCTCGACTGGCATCCGTTCAGCGGCGTGTTCCGCGTAAGCGGCGGCGCTTATTGGAACGGCAACAAGGCAACCGTGACCGGCCAGCCGACCGGCGGCTCTTACACGATCAACGGCATGCCCTACACGGCTGCCGAGATCGGTTCGCTGAGCGGGCACGTGGGCTTTCCAAGCGTCGCGCCGTATCTCGGCTTTGGCTTTGGCTCGGCGCCCAAGGCAGGACGCGGCATTTCGCTCTCCTTCGACCTGGGAGTCCTCTACCAGCGCGAACCGAATGTTGCGTTGAGCGTGGCCTGCGGGACCACTGCCCGTTGTGCGCAATTGCAAAGCGACGTCGCGGCTGAGCAAGTATCCCTGCAACACGACCTGAAGGACTTCAAGTTCTATCCGGCCGTGTCGTTCGGTATCGGCTATCGCTTTTGAGGCTGACGGCGGGCCTTTGGCCGGTGATTGAGGCGTTTGACGCAAAGTGCGCAACGAAGAAAAAACGGCAGAGAAAGACAGGTCGGGCTCTTCGTAACCCGCAATACGTGGATCGGCGAGTGGTCCTTTTCAGGGGCGGTTTTCTCTGCGTCCTTTGCGACTTTGCGTTGAGATTTTCCTTTCCGTTGCGCTGAACGACCGCCTGCGTGGATTCCGCTGTTAGATACGGGGCAAGTCGTCTAAAATCGTGGCCTTGGCTGTCCCCGGCACCGCCGCCAAGTCCCCTCGATGGGTTCCATTCCCGCTGTCCCGAAATCCGTTCCTGAAACCGCCAGATGGCGCGAGCTGCGCGAGGCCATCGATCGCGGCATGCTGCGCACGCGCGGCCTTCTGCGCGCGCGTCTGAAGCAGCTCGAGGAATCGGCCCGTGCCGGCAGGGACGTGTCCGCCGAGCTGGACAGACTCGCCGCCGAGGCGCAGCGCTCCGTTGAACAGGCAGAACAGCGGCGGGCGAGGCTGCCGCGGGTCACGTTCCCCGAAGAATTGCCCATCAGCGAGAAACGCGGCGACATCGCAGAAGCGATTCGCGCGCACCAAGTGGTGATCGTTTGCGGCGAGACCGGTTCCGGTAAGACCACACAGCTGCCGAAGATCTGTCTCGAGCTCGGACGCGGCGTGCAGGGCATCATCGGCCACACCCAGCCGCGACGAATCGCCGCGCGCTCGGTGGCCTCCCGGATTGCCGCCGAGTTGCGGACTACGCTGGGAGCGGCGGTCGGCTACCAGGTGCGCTTCACCGACAAGACCAGCAGCGAAAACTTTCTGAAGGTGATGACCGACGGCATCCTGCTCGCCGAAACCCAGGGTGAGCACTGGCTGTGGCAGTACGACACCCTGATCATCGACGAGGCGCACGAACGCAGCCTGAACATCGATTTCCTGCTCGGTTACATCAAGCAATTGCTGCCGCGGCGGCCCGAACTGAAGCTGATCATCACTTCCGCGACTATCGATGCCGAACGTTTCTCCAGGCACTTCGGCAATGCGCCGGTGATCGAGGTGTCGGGACGGCTGTACCCGGTGGAGGTGTGGTATCGCCCGTTCGACGAGGACGACGAGGATGAGCACGAGATCGACCTGCCGCAGGCGATTATCGAGGCGGTGGACGAAGTCACCCGCATCGCAAACGGCGTAACGGGGAAAAGACAGGGCGCAGGAGGCGATGCGTTGGCGCGCTACCCGCAAACGGGCGACTCAGTCGCAAACGCGTCCGCGCGCCCAACGTCCTCCGGCGATGTGCTGGTGTTCCTGCCGGGGGAGCGGGAAATCCGCGAAGCCGCCGAGGCCCTGCGCAAGCATCATCCACAGGGCGTGGAAATCCTTCCGCTGTTCGCGCGGTTGTCGGCGCAGGAACAGGAGCGCATCTTCGCGCCCGGGGGCGGCACGCGCCGTATCGTGCTTGCTACCAACGTGGCGGAGACCTCGCTCACCGTTCCCGGCATCCGCTTCGTGATCGACTCGGGGCTCGCCCGGATCAACCGCTACAGTTATCGCAACAAAGTGGAGCTGCTGCAAGTCGAGAAGATCTCGCAGGCCTCGGCCAACCAGCGCGCGGGCCGTTGCGGCCGGGTGATGAACGGCATCTGTGTGCGCCTGTACAGCAAGGAGGATTTCAAGGCCCGCGCCGAATTTGGCGACCCCGAAATCCTGCGCTCTTCGCTCGCCTCGGTGATCCTGCGCATGAGCGCGCTGAAGCTCGGAGAGATCGAGAACTTTCCGTTCGTCGATGCGCCGGCCTCGAGAATGATCGCCGACGGCTATCAACTCCTGGCGGAGCTCGGCGCGGTGGACGAGATCCGCAAGCTCACGCCGGTCGGTAACCAACTGGCGAAGCTGCCGATCGATCCGCGGGTGGGGCGCATGCTGGTCGCGGCAAAACAGGAGGGCTGCCTGAATGAAGTGCTGATCATCGCCGCGGCGCTGTCGGTGCAGGATCCGCGCGAACGCCCGATGGACAAGCAGGAGGCGGTGACGCAGGCGCACGCGGAGTTTCTCGACGAACGCTCCGATTTTCTGTCCTATCTGGAAATCTGGAAATGGTTCGAGGAAGCGCTCAAGCACAAGAAGTCGAACCGCCTGCTGGTGCGCGAGTGCCACGAGCGTTTCCTGTCTTATCTCCGGCTGCGCGAATGGCGCGAGCTGCACGGCCAGTTGCACGCGCTGGTAGCGGAGATGGGCTGGCGGCTGAACGAGAAGGCGGCGCGCTACGAGGACATCCACCGCGCGTTGCTGGCCGGCTTGTTGGGCAACATCGGCTTCAAGTCGGAGGAAGCGGGAATCTACCTCGGCGCGCGCCAGATCAAGTTCGTGCTCAGTCCGGCCTCTGCGCTGAAGAAGAAAGGACCGAAATGGGTGATGGCGGCGGAACTCACCGAAACCACGCGCCTGTTTGCCCGTTGCGTCGCGGCGATCGAGCCGGAGTGGATCGAGAAACTGGGCCAGCACCTGGCCAAGCGCAGCTATCGCGAGCCGCACTGGTCGAAGGACTCGGGTAGCGTGGTCGCCTACGAGCAGGTAACAGTCTACGGCCTGGTGGTGGTTCCCAAACGGCGGGTGCAGTATGGCCCAGTCAACCCCAGGGAAGCGTGGGAACTGTTCATCCGCGGCGCGCTGGTCGCCGGCCACTACGCGGGGAACGCGCCGTTCATGGACCACAACCGCAGGCTGATCGAGGAGGTGCAGGAACTCGAGCACAAGTCGCGCCGCCACGATGTCCTGGTGGACGACGAAGCCATCTTTGCGTTCTACGCCGAACGCATTCCTCAGGGGATCTACACCGCGGTGGATTTCGAGAAATGGCGTAGGGAAGCCGAACGCGATAACCCGAAGCTGTTGTTCCTGGCCCGCGACTATCTCATGCGCCATTCCGCGGAGCAGGTGACCAAGGATCTTTTCCCGGATGCGCTGGCGGTGGGAATGCAGGCCTTCGATCTTGATTATCGATTCGAGCCCGGCCACGTGCTCGATGGGGTGACCATGATCGTGCCGCTGCACCTGCTCAACCAGCTCGACGAACGCCGCTGCGAGTGGCTGGTGCCGGGGCTGTTGCGCGACAAGATCACCTACCTGGTCAAGGGCCTGCCCAAAGGCATGCGCAAGCATTTCGTGCCGGTACCGCAGGTCGTCACCGATTGCATGGGGATTCTCGAGCCCGACAGCGGACCGCTCAATGAGGCCCTGTCGCAGGCGCTGTTCAAGAAGACCGGAGTGGAAGTGCCGGTCGAGGCGTGGGATCTGGCCGATTTGCCGCCGCACCTGCTGATGAATTTCAGCGTCGTGGACGAAAACGCCAGGGAAATCGCATCCGGACGCGATCTGCCGCAGCTACGCAGCCAGCTCGGCGTCAAGGCGCGGCGCACCTTCAGCGCGGCGGCGAGCGCCGGATTCGAGCGCAAGGCTCTGGCGTCCTGGGATTTCGACGAGTTGCCCGAGCAGGTCGAGGTAGATCGCGGCGGGCGCAAGCTGGTCGGCTATCCGGCGATCGCCGACGAGGGCAGGTCGGTGGCGTTGACGCTTCTGGACACCGAAGCCGAGGCCGAGGCAGCGACCCGCAAGGGGCTGCGCCGCTTGTTCCAGCTGGCGCTGCCGGAGCAGATGAAGTTCCTGGCGCGTAATCTCCCGGGATTCACCGAATTGCAGTTGCGTTACGCGCTGCTTGGCGAGCGCGATGGCGGCAAGCAGGACAAGGGCGGCCGGCATGACAGGAGCGAGGTGGCCGAACGCTTGCGCGAAGAGCTGATAAGCGCCATTTGCGATCGCGCTTTCTTCGTCGAGGACGAGCCGGTGCGCAACCGCAAGGCGTTCGAGGCGCGGGTGGCGAAAGGCAAGACGCGGCTGATGGATGTGGCACAGGAGATCGGCCGCATCGCCGCCGAGATCCTGGCCGAGCACCAGGCGCTCCGGTCCAGGCTTGCCCAGCCGCAGCACGCGGCCTGGCCGCGCGCCGTCGCGGACATCCGCAGCCAGTTGCGTGAGCTGCTCGGGCCCGGATTCCTCGCCTCGGTGCCGTTCGAAAGGCTCAAGCATTACCCGCGCTATCTGCGGGCGATCGCGGTACGCCTCGACAAGATCGCCTCCAACCCGGAGCGCGATGGCAACTGGCAGCAGCAGCTCACGCGCTACTGGCAGGCTTATCAGGCTCGGCTAGCCGCCGACCACTCTCGTGGATTGCGCAACCCGAAGGCGGAGGAAATGCGCTGGATGCTGGAGGAGTTGCGGGTGTCGCTGTGGGCGCAGCAGCTCAAAACGCCCTATCCTATTTCCTTCAGGCGCATCGAGAAATACTGGAGCGAGCTCTAGCGGGGGCTGATAGCATCGCCAGACACGGATTGAATGGGCGTCATGGAGAAGTCCTTCAAGAAAGAGATCGAGTTGCTGCGGCTGGGAAACGGACAGGTCTTCCACGGCGAAGGCATTCTCGCGATCACCAAGGCTTTGCTGCAATCCGGCGTGACCTACGTCGGCGGCTACCAGGGCGCGCCAGTCTCTCATCTGATCGACGTCATGGTCCAGGCTGAGGATTATCTGGGTGAGCTTGGCGTGCATGTCGAAGCCTGTTCCAACGAGGCCTCCGCCGCCGCCATGCTCGGCGCGTCGATTCACTATCCAGTGCGAGGCGCGGTGTCCTGGAAGTCCATCGTCGGTACCAACGTTGCCGCCGATGCGTTGTCGAATCTTGCCTCCCCGGGCGTCATCGGCGGCGCGCTGATCGTGGTCGGTGAAGATTACGGCGAAGGTGCCAGCGTGATCCAGGAGCGCACCCATGCCTACGCGCTCAAATCCTCGATGCTGATGCTGGATCCGCGGCCGGAACTCTCGAACATGGTGCGGATGGTCGAGGACGGTTTCCGGCTCTCCGAGGCTTCGAACATGCCGGCGCTGATGGAGCTGCGCATACGCGCCTGTCATGTCCGCGGCAGTTTCGTCTGCAAGAACAACGTGGCACCCGCGGTTTCGACCCGGCATCTGATGCAAGAACCGGCGAAATTCGATTACGCGCGGCTTGCGCATCCGCCGGTGACCTTCCGCCACGAAAAGCTCAAGGGCGAGGCGCGCATTCCGGCGGCCCGCCGCTACATCGCCGAGCACGGATTGAACGAGCTTTTTGCCGGCAGACGCGACGATGTCGGACTGATCGTACAGGGCGGGCTGTACAACTCGCTGATCCGCGCGCTGCAGCAGTTTGGAATGGCCGACGCGTTCGGTGAATCCGAGGTCCCGATCTTCGTGCTCAACGTGACCTTCCCGCTGGTGCCGGAGGAGATCGCGAAATTCTGTATCGGCAAGCGTGCGGTACTGATCGTCGAGGAAGGCCAGCCGGAATATATCGAACAGGAAATTCTGGCCGCATTGCGCCGGCTCGACGTCAACACGCCGATCCACGGCAAAGACATGCTGGTGGCGGCGGGCGAGTACACCGTGGAGGTCATGGCCGGCGGGCTGGAGAAATTCACCGACCGCTATCTGCCTGCCGGAGTTACCGAGACCGGAAAGCGCTGGCTGCAGAGTAACGCGCAGCGCCGCCGGGAGGTAATGCAGCAGCTTTCGGCGCCGCTGCCAGCGCGGCCGCCGCAGTTCTGCGTGGGCTGCCCGGAGCGCCCGGTATTTGCCGCGCTCAAGCTGTCGCAGCGCGATGTCGGCCCTACGCACATTGCCGCCGACATCGGCTGCCATTCGTTTTCCACGTTCGAGCCTTTTTTCTTCGGCCACTCGATCCTCGGCTATGGCATGAGCCTGGCGAGCCGCGCCGGAGTGTCACCCATGATGAAGCGCAGGGTGCTGTCGATCATGGGCGACGGCGGGTTCTGGCACAACGGACTGCTCACCGGCGTGCAATCGGCTTTGTTCAACGGCGACGATGAAGTGCTGATGATATTCAAGAACGGCTACACCTCGGCCACCGGCACGCAGGAACTGATCTCCACACCCGTCGAAGACGAAAAAGTCGCGGCTGACGACAAGCAACAAAGCCTGGTACACCGCAATCTCACCATCGAGAAGACGCTCACCGGCATCGGCGTGAAATGGATGCGTACCGTCCATACTTACCACGTGGACAAGATGCGCAAGACGCTCGACGAAGCCTTCACCACCGATTTCAGCGGGCTCAAGGTCATCATCGCCGAGGGCGAATGCCAGCTCGAACGACAACGCCGTATCAAGCCCTGGATCGCCGGCCTGCTCAAGGGGGGAAAACGCGTGGTGCGCGTGAAGTACGGTGTCGACGAGGACATCTGCACAGGCGATCATTCTTGCATCCGGCTGTCGGGCTGCCCGACGCTGACCCTGAAGGACAGCACCGATCCGTTGAGGGTCGATCCGGTGGCCACGGTGATTGACGGCTGCGTCGGTTGCGGCTTGTGCGGCGAGAACGCGCACGCGGCGACGCTGTGCCCGTCGTTCTACCGCGCCGAGGTGATACGCAATCCCAAGATGCACGAACGCTTCATCGACGGCCTGCGCAGGCCCATCATGCGCTGGCTGCAGATCGCATGAACCTTGCTGCCCGACGTCCGGTTACCTTGTTGATCTGCGCGCTCGGCGGCGAAGGTGGCGGGGTGCTGGCCGAATGGCTGGTGGAAGCGGCCAGGCAGTCCGGCTACAGCGCGCAGAGCACTTCGATTCCCGGCGTCGCCCAACGCACCGGCTCTACCACTTATTACTTCGAAGTATTTCCGGTGCCGATCGCGGAACTGACGGGCCGAAAGCCTGTGTTCAGCCTCTATCCGGTGCCGGGCGCGCTGGATGTGCTGGTGTCCTCGGAACTGCTGGAGACCGTGCGCCAGATCGGTAACGGCATGGCGTGCGCCGACCGAACGCTGGTCGTCACCTCCAGCGCCCGGACCCTGACCACGGCCGAGAAGCTCCATCTCGCGGATGGTCGCGCGCCGTCCGGAGAACTGTTGAATGTGGTGAAGCGTTACAGCCGCGACGCCCGCATTCTCGACATGGCGGCGGTGGCGCAAGAGACGGGCACCGTGTTGAGCGCAGTCCTGTTCGGCGCGATTGCAGGAAGCGGTGCATTGCCGTTTGCGCGCGAGGCCTTCGAGCGGACCATACGGGGTTCCGGCAAAGGTGTGGACGCGAGCGTGCGCGGCTTCACGCGTGCCTTCGAAATCGTGACCCTGGAACAGCCTGCCCCTATAGCGGCCGCCTCGAAGCCGCGGGCAACGGCTGCGACGCCTGCGGAACTCGCCAGCGAGTTTCCTGCAGCGACCCATGAGATGCTATGCGCCGGCTACGCGCGCATGTTGGAGTATCAGGATCAAGACTACGCGCAACTCTACGTGCAGCGGCTGAGGCGCATCCTGGCCGCCGAGCGGGCGGTCGATCCGGCCGGCCTGGGAAATCTTGCGGTCACCAGCGAGACGGCGCGTTACCTGGCGTTGTGGATGGCCTTCGACGACATCGTGCGCGTGGCTGATCTGAAGTGCCGCGCCAGCAGATACGAACGGCTGCGCACCGAGGTCAAGGCCGCGCCGGACGAGGTCCTGCGCATCTATGACTACTTCAAGCCGGGGGTGCCGGAATTTGCCGCGCTGTTGCCGGCCAGACTCGCGGCCGCACTGGTTCGCTGGGACCGGCGCCGCCAGCAGGCGGGCAAATCCGCGCTCGCGCTTCCGCTCAAGCTGGCTACGCACACGCTGTCCGGTTTTCTGATACTGCGCACCCTGGCCAGGCTCAAGTGGTTGCGCAGGCGCGGCAGCCGCTTCACAATCGAGCAGTCCACGATCGAACGCTGGCTGGCGGGCGTGGAACAGGGTACTTGCAGCCACTGGCAGCTCGGCCACGAAATTGCCCTGTGCGGCCGGCTCATCAAGGGCTACGGCACCACTAACGAACGCGGCAAGGAAAACCTGTTGCACGTTCTCGACCATCTGGCCGCGGGCGCACCTCTCCTGACCGCTGCGGCGCGTGCCGAGGCGATTCGGGCGGCGCGCGTGGCGGCGCTGGCCGACGACGCGGGCAGGGCGCTTGACCACACGCTGGTCCAGCATGGCGCGCCGGCGCGCCCGGTCAAGGCCCAACCCGTCATGTGGGTGAAGAAACGACCGGGCCAGGTTGCCTGAGCGCAAGGCCTGCTTGCCCGGCGCCCGGCGTTGACAAGTGCGGCTTGTAGTCTAAACTGGGCCGAAAATCATCGCCCAAGCAGCTGCTTCAGCGCGGGGGAAACATGAAAACAGTTCAACAATTGTTGGATTCGAAACGCCATCGCCTCCTCTCGGTGTCGCCCGATACCACGGTGCTGGACGCGCTCAAGCTGATGGCGGAGAAGGAGATCGGCGCGGTTTTGGTTTTGGAGGGCGACAGTCTGGCAGGAATTTTTTCCGAACGCGATTACGCGCGCAAGGTGGTTCTGCAAGGCAAGTCGTCGAAGGACACGCCGGTGCGCGAGATCATGACCGACAAGGTGGTGTGCGTGCGCCCGGAACAGAGCATCGAGGATTGCATGGGGCTGATGACGGACAAGCGCGTACGCCATCTGCCCGTGCTCGAGCACAACAAAGTGGTCGGCGTGATATCCATCGGCGACGTGGTCAAGGAAATGCTCTCCGAACAGGAGTTCGTCATCAAGCAGCTCGAAAGCTACATCCATAACTGAAGTCGTCACCGTAGCCCGCCCAGTACAGTTCCGGTCTTCGCGGCCCTCACCGGTATCCGGATCTCATGTTCAAACGGATGTTTCTGATCGCCGTGCTCGCGGGCGCAGTTGCGGGCTGCAAGACCCAGACCGGGCTCACCGCCGAAGCAACCGGCTGCGGGGTGACCGATGTAGACGTGATCAAGAGCCGGTATTCGAGAGAAGGCACAACCACCGCGTGGTGCGCGAAATGCAAGGGAAAGATCTATCACTGTCTGTCCAATCCTGAGCACAGCCGCGTGCAGTGCAGGCTGGCCAATTCCTCGGACCCCTGCGGCTGATTGCACCGCATTCCGGCAGTTCGCTGCAGGCCGCAATCGTCTAAAATCTCAGCTTCGTTCTTTTTGCCCGGGTCCGGGATCGGGCGCAAGCTGAGTGCATCCATACATTTTCAACTGATAGTGCCGGATTCATTGCGGTGCTCCACCGCCTTTCAACTGCTCGTCACCCTCCACTGGTCGGTCCCATGTTCGGCGCCTTTATCATCGGTGATGAAATCCTATCGGGAAAACGCCAGGACAAGCATTTTCCGAAGGTCGTTGCGCTTCTGAAGGCACGCGGCCTGAGCCTGGGCTGGAGCATGTATCTGCCGGACGAGCCCGAAGTGATCACCGCGGCGCTGTCCAGCACCCTGGCGCGCGAGGACATCGTGTTTTGTTTTGGCGGTATCGGTGCCACGCCCGACGACCACACGCGCCAGTGCGCGGCCAAAGCCGCAGGCGTAGAGCTCGCGTTGCATCCGGATGCCAAACGCGAAATCGAGGCGCGCTTCGGCGCCGAGGCCTATCCCAAGCGCATTGAGATGGGCGTGTTCCCGGCCGGCAGCCGTATCATTCCCCACCCCTACAAACCGGTTCCCGGCTTCAGTTACGCACACCACCATTTTTTCCCCGGATTTCCGGAGATGGCCTGGCCGATGATGGAATGGGTGCTCGACAACGAGTATCCGCAGCTTCATAACCAGCGACCGGCGGTGGATGTGGCAATCGTGGTGAAGGACGCCGGGGAGAGCCAGCTGATCGACCTGATGAATGCCTGCATCGCCCGCTATCCCGGCGTGAAACTTTTCAGCCTGCCCAGCTTCACGCCCGCCGGCCGCCGCATCGAGCTGGGCGTAAAGGGCGAGGCAAAACTCGCCAGTGACGCGCTGGCGTTCCTGCAGGAGGGTGTCGGCGCGCTCGGCTTTGCCTGGGAGCCCCGAACGTAAAGGTCTGAGGGCCGAGGACCGAGGTTCGAGTATTTTTGCTCGGCGCTCGCACCTCGGCCCTCGTTCCTGATCCTTAACCCCGTTTCCCCGCAGCGTCCGTTTATACGGGTGTCCCTCAAAGGAGAACACCATGCGACGCTTTCTGCCGTATTTCTGCCTTTTCCTGACCGTGACCCAGCTCTGGCGGCCGGCAACCTCGCCGATGTGCAGATTTACGATCGTGCCAGCGGCCGCACGCTGCCGATCTACGAGAGCGGCGGGCGCTGGTTCATCGCCGGCAAACCCGGCAACGAGTACCAAGTCACGGTTCGCAACTGCGCTGGGGGCGACCTGCTCGCCGTAGTGTCGGTAGACGGTGTCAATGTCGTCACCGGCGAGACTGCCGCCGCGTCGCAGAGCGGCTACCTGATCGAGCGGGGCCGCACACTGTCGATCAAAGGTTGGCGGAGGAGTCTGGAAGAGGTGGCGGCATTCTGCTTCCCCGATCTGGGCGATTCCTCCGCGGCGCGCACCGGGGCCCCGGACAAACGGGG
>JACXTT010010073.1_pt1 | contig 12811 bp, 14 predicted proteins | sample 9270951 | NCBI WGS metagenome assembly JACXTT01 (sample SAMN15532306, study PRJNA645909) | rock metagenome | isolation source: weathered quartz diorite | place: Puerto Rico | collected 2017-06-21 | reverse complement strand
ACTGACTTCCAGGTCTTGCCGACGACACTGACGTTCCGGATGAGGTCGTAGAACCCGCCATCCCGCTTGCCGATCTCCTCGGCCACATCGTCCACGTCCGCGAGTCCGTCGGCGTAGAGATGCGGCCAGTTGGAGATCATCATGATGATGTCGGGGCCGGCCTTGGTCTCGATTGCCGAGGCGATCCGGGGGTTGAGGTCGTTCATGTTGATCAGGTCGGCGGTGACGTCGACCCCGGCCAGCTTCGCGAACTCCCCCGCGAGCCGTTTGAACTCGACGTCAGAGGCCGGCACAAAGCTCACCCACGTCAGGATGTTGAGCTTCGTGCCCTTCGGAAAGCTCGGGGCCTTCTGCGCCCCGACGATGTCCGGGATCCCGCCAACCGCCGCGGCCCCCGTCGCCGCGCCCGCTGTCCTGAGAAATGCCCGCCGACCGAGTCTCGTCACGCCGCCTGGCTGCTCTGCCATGGCCCACCCCCGGCGCACTGGACCGTTTACAACCCCGGGTGCCGCGCGCAACTAGCTCGCGGCCTGCACATCCTCGCCCGAGCCCTGTGAAACGGGGGCGATCACAGCATCCCCCATCGATGGTGTCAAGAGCCGTGTCGCTAGTAGCCCCGAGCCCAGTCGATCACGTTTGCCAGCGGTCGGCCGTCCAGATACGCGCCCAGATTGTCCGAGAACACCTCGACGACTCGATGCTGTGCGACGTCCGAGCCACCCGATACGTGGGGCGTGATCAACACGCGCTCGTCCTGCCAGAGACGGACATCCGGAGCGCGCTCGAATTCGCCGACGTAGACGTCCAGGCCGACGCCACGCAGCTTTCCCTGCGCCAGCGCGGCGAGCAGCGCCTCTTCGTCGATGATCTCGCCACGGGCCACGTTGACCAGCACCGTGCCGGGGCGCATGGCCGAAAACGCCGAGCGACCGATCAAGCCGGTCGTCTCCGGGGTCCACTGGCAGCAGACGGCCACGAACTCGCAGTCTGCCAGCAGCGAATCAAGCTGCTCCGGGCCTTCGAGCCGACTGAACCCTGAGGGCAACGCCTCACCGGCCGTAACGTGCCGCCGGGTGCCGACGACACGCATCCCGGCCCCGGCGCAGAGTCGGCCGACCGCCTGCCCGATCCCACCGGCACCGACGACGCACACCGTCTTACCCTCGATGAGGATCGGCTTGTAGCTTCCGTGCTCGAAGCGCTGCCGCTCGCGGTCGCGGGACGCCCGATGCAGGCCGCGGGCGAAGTGGAGAAAGCAGGCCAGGACGTACTCGGCCATCGCGCGGGTATTGCCGTGGCCGCGCGACGTGGTGACGGTGACGTCGCTGCCCCACAGATCGCCGCGGAGCAAATTGCTGGCGCCCGCCGGGCGTTGATGGAACCACTTGAGCCGCGGCGACCGCGCTCTGAGATCGAGTGGAAAAGGCCAGCCGCCCAGGATCACCTCGGCCTGAGCCAGGAGGCGATCGCGCTCCTCACGCGTGCTCCGCGGGCCGGGACGCGTTCCCAGGTAGCGCTCGACGGTCCATTGCGGCCAGGTTTGCCGGATCTCGTCGTCGAACCAGCCGCGCGCGTCGACGACCCGGAGCCGCGAGTCGACGCGCGCGATCTGCGCCAGCTCCTCATCCGCGATGGGCTGGATGACGAGAACGTTGACGGTCCGCACCTCGACGATCAGCTCGCGAGGAACCGAACGCCTTCCCGCGAGAATTGCCCATCGTATTCGAGCTGATGAAGGCGCGGGTGGCTGCGGCCTGATTTGTCGACGATGGTGGCCTTCACCTCGAAGACACCCCACGTCCAGATCGGGAGCTTGCATCGCGGGTTGCTCACCGAGCGCTGCACGCGCCGGACGGGATCTGGAAACGTCGAGTGCAGCTCGTATATCACGCTCTCGACGAAGGGCAGGTCCGGTCCGTCGAGGTAGAGGAATACCTGATAGAGCGGCAGATCGGTCTTCGGATTGCGGGTGCGGATCACGCGGCTGGACTCGTCGTCCAGGTCGAACGGCGAGTCTTTCACTTCGACGGAGAGATGGTCCATCACGCTCCGCCGCCGGGCTGGCCCGCGATGGGCGGTTTGGCGGCGGCGCGGATGCCGGCCGCCGGGGCTCCCTGGTCTGGCGACGTCTGCATCGCGGGTTGGGGTGACGACGCCGACGGCATACGAGGCTCTTGCTCCTTCTTTGTGGCTGCCGATTCACCAAAATAGTACCCGATGATGGAACCGATGAGGCCCGCCAGTGCCGCGGCGACGGCCTGAAGGCCGTCCTTGATTGTCGCCATGTCGCGACTGATCAGGCCCGGCAGCATCGCGGCGAACAGAGCCAGCGCGAACATGAAGACGACGACCAGGGCCAGCAGATGACGGAAGTCGTTGATGAGCCGAACGAAGAACTCCGCGATCACGAAGCGCAGCGGGCTCGGCGACCGCGTCGGTGAGATACTCTGGTCGCGGCGGAATCGACCCAGTCGGAAGATCCAGCAGAGCCACTGCACGGCCACGCACAGCGCCCCGAGCGTTGCGATGAGAAGCCAGACTCCCGCGCGATGCTCCGCGAGAAACGCCAGGAAGCTACCCACGTTGCTCCTCGTCGGCCGTGGCTAACCTGCCGTCGAGGATTCTACCGCACGATCGAGCCTTCGGCGCTGCGGTCTCCCGCGCAACGCCAGCTACGGCACGGTCACCTGCACCGTCGTCGCCGAGGCGCGACAGTTATTGGTCTCGTCGCTCTCGGTGATGGTCATGGTGTTATCGGCGCAGGCGATCAAGTACGCCGAGAGATCCGCACTTGTCCGCTCATGTTCTCATTCCGGCCACGTCACCCGTCGAGCAGTGACGAAGCCGCGCCCGGGCGTGGCGACGAAGGTCACCCCAGCGCGAGCCGCAGGAGAACGACGGCGGAGACGCCCACGGCCAGGGTGCCGAGCAGTGGCAGGCGAAAGGCCGCTATGATCGTGACGAGGCCGGCGAGGCTCTCCGCCACGCTGGATGTCAGCAGAGTGGGCGCGATCACCGCGGTGAGCACGGCGATCGGGATGCCGTCGAACGCTGCTCGCGCTCGCCCTCCGAGCTGGAAGCGGCCGGCGATCGAGAGCCCGGCGACCCGGGTGAGGTAGGTGACGAGGCCCATGAGCGCGATCGCCAGAAGCGTCGGGCCGTCGACCTTCATCGCGCGTCGCGTGCGTCGGTGGGGAGGATCGCCGCCGCCGCGATGCCCGCCAGAGCGCCCGACAGGACGTGCCACGGCGAGCCGATCAGCGCGCGGACCAGCGCGGCCGTCACGCCACTCGTGGCGACAACGCCAGCGCTCCGCCGACCCGTGCGCAGCGATACGATGAGGGCGATGAAGATCGCGGTGAACGCGAAGTCCGCGCCGAACCGCCGCGGATCACCCAGGACGGGGCCGAGCAGCGCACCGACGAGCGACCACACGACCCAGTTCGCCCAGAACACCACGCCCATCACCAGGAAATAGGTCGGCGAGACGACCCGGGCGGTCGCGCGGCGCTCGGTAAGCGCCCAGTTCTCGTCCGCTAGCGTGAAGCCGCCGAGCACGCGCTGCGTCGCGCTCAGCACATGGAGCTTCGGACGGAGCGAGATTCCCATCAGGACGTGGCGGGTGTTGATCAGCAAGGTGGACACGACGAGCGCGAACACCGGCACGGGAAACGTCCAGATCTCGATCGCGGCGAACTGCGCCCCGCCGGCGAAAACCATGGCCGACATTGCGACGACCTCGGCTGGGGACAAGCCCTTCGCGACGGCCAGCGCACCACACAGCATGGCGAACGGCATGCCGGCGACCATGGCGGGAGTGATGTCGGTGAGGGCGGCCCACCACTCGGAGTCGGTGGACGTCATGCGGCGACGATGACCGATGGGGGCCGCACCGGTCTTGAACGAAATTGCCATGCGCCGATCAGGCGCGCAGTGCTCGCCGATACGCTCCGGGCGCCACACCGATGCGCGCCTTGAACGCCCGCGTGAGATGCGCTTGGTCGGCGAACCCCACGCAGAGCGCGACCTCGGCGGGCGCCAGGTCCGCCCGAAGCAGCTGCCGCGCGCGGCGCACTCGCACGTCGACCAGGTATGCGTGCGGCGTAAGGCCGATCTCGGCACGGAACGCGCGGATGAGGTGATACGTGGAGAGCCTCGCGACGTTCGCCAACTCTGCCAGGGTCAGGGACTCCGCGTAACGTTGCTCGATGGCGTCACGCACGCGAGCTGCCGCACGCGGCTCGCGACCCAGCGGTGCGGGTGTGATCTCGGCGTGCCGCGCGAGCATCCGCGCATAGGCTCGGAGCAGCAGCTCCTCGCCCGCCAGCGCATCACGGTCGTGCTCGAGGGCGGCGTGCGCCTCGGCGAAGAGTCGCGCACCGGCGGGATCACGGACCACCGACGCGGGGAACGTCGGCGTGGCCGTCACGGTGCGTCCGCGGACCAGGCTCGCCACATGCTGCATGAAGGGGACGGACGGATAGGTCATGCGGTACGTGTAGCCGTCACCGAACGGCGCGCCGTCGTGAACGACGAGGGGCAAATTGAAGAGTACGTCGCCTGGGCTCGCGTAGTGTCGCGCCCCGCGCGCCGTCCATGTCTCGCACCCGGCGTCGATGGTGCCGACGACGTACGTCTCGTGCGTGTGCGGCGCATAGACGTGCGTGCGGAACGTCGCGGTCAGGCAATCGAGGCTCGGGAACCGAGCGGCGGAGAAGAACCGTGCCTCCTCACCCGAGGTGAGCGGCACCGTCCCGAACGCCTCGGCTTGGGTGACGGGAGGAGTCACACGCCAATCCTACCGGGCGACGGCCAGACGTCTTGAACGAAGTTCCTTCCCGGCCGGGACGTCCTGGATCCCTCGATTGCCGCGCCCCCATTCGGTCCATCCGGGCCTGGATGGTCTCACGCGGCAGATCAGCAGGCTGAACTTGTCCATTCGCGGAGTTGCCATCCGCGGGCTCAACAGTAGGTCCGGAGCTGCTCCAGCTGTGCGCTCGGATCCTGATCAGGAGTGGAGACTCGGCCGTAGACTGCGGCTTTCATGCGCCACGCCGCGTAGGTTCAGCAGACGATCGTCAGCTCGGTCGGGAAGACCCATCGGGCCGTCGTGGTCGAGTCGGGCGCCGGCTTCGCCGGCCGGCGCGCCGATGCCCTACGCGCAGAACCTCGAGCACCTGAAGACCCCGACGCAAGAGAAGATCGTGGCCGCGGTGCGCCGCGTCTGCTACGGAACCCGGCGCTGAGCGCTACATCAATTCCTTGATGAGTGCCTGCGCGATGTCCGAGGCGACGCCCAGCGGACGGTGCGCGAGTGGACCACCTTCACCGAGGATTGGTTCCAGTTGATCAAGCGCCGGCAGGTTCTCACGCCTCCAGAAGAGGCCAATCGGGATGACGTCGCCCCACATCCAGCCCTTCTCCAGGGCGCCATGCAAGTCGGTCGGATCATGACCCATGTCTTCCAGTTTGCGGGTCTTCTGCTTGAAGAATTCGTGGGTGTTGTCGTGGTTGTAGGTCACGCAAGGGCTGAAGGTGTCGATCAAGGCGAAGCCTCTGTGCTGCAAACCTCCCTTGATAAGCTCGACCAGCTGCCGCTGCTGACCGGTGAATCCTCGGGCGACGTACGAGGCTCCGGCCGCGATGGCCAACGGGATCGGGTTGATGGGGTTTTCGACGCTGCCGAAGGGCGTGCTCTTGGTGTTCATCCCCTTGATGCTGGTGGGTGAGAGCTGGCCGGTCGTCAGCCCGTAGATCTGATTGTTCATCACGATATAGGTCAGATCGACATTGCGGCGCATGGCGTGGACGAAGTGATTGCCGCCGATGCCGTACCCGTCGCCGTCTCCGCCCGTCACGACGATCTTCAAGTCGTGATTCGCGAGCTGGGCGCCGGTAGCCACCGCCAGGGCGCGGCCATGCAAGGTATGCATGCCATACGTGTTGAGATAGCCGGGCAAATTCGACGAGCAGCCGATGCCACTGATGGTCAAGACCATGTGGGGCTCGAGCCCCGCCTCGACGATCGCCTGCTTCAGGGCGGCGAGCACGCCGAAGTCGCCACATCCTGGACACCAGTCGGGGTCGACCTTGCCTTTGAGCTCCTTGACCGTCAGCTTCACCCGTTCCGCCTGGACCATGGTGGCCAATGTCGTCTCCCTCAGACCTGGATCTCGTGCACGGGCACGTAGAGCTTGGTCGAGCCTGCCAGAATGGCGTTGATCCCGTTCACGATATGGTGCGGCATGAACGGCTCCCCGTCGTATTTTCGAATGTGACCGTCGGCGGCGAACCCGGTCTCCGATCTCAGGTAGCGCGCGAACTGCCCGCTGTAGTTGTTCTCGACGACGACGACCTTCTGACACTTCGACAGGATCGAAAGAATCGCGTCGGCATGCAGCGGGACCAGCCATCTAACCTGGAGGTTGTTGGCCACGATGCCTGCGTCGGCCAGCTGTTCGATGGCCTCGCGAATGACGCCTTCGGTCGAGCCCCACCCCAGCAGCGTGACTTGCGCGTCCGCGGCTCCATGAAGTTCCGGCGGCGGCAGAAGCGGCAGGACCCCGTCCATCTTGCGCATCCGCTTCTCATGGATGGCTTGACGCTTGTGCGGATCGGTGAATTCGTCACTGATCAACACGCCGGCCTCGTCGTGTTCGTCGGTCGCCACGACGTGGAGGTATCCGGGGGTTCCCGGCACGGCCCGCGGTGAGATACCGCTCTCGGTGATCAGGTAGCGCTTGAAGTCTCCGTTGGCGGACGCGCCATGACCGTTGAGGCCGATAAGCTCGCCGCGGTCGATGGGCACGCTGAAGTCCAGCTCGGCGGGGTCGATGCTGGACCGGCCTTCGGACAGCAACAGGTCGGACAGAATGATGCCCGGGCACTGGAATTTGTCGACCAGATTGAAGAGCTTCGGGACGAGCTTGAAGCAATCGACGATGTTCGTCGGCGCGACGATGATCCTGGGATAGTCTCCCTGGCCGGCGCCCAGCACTTGCCAGAGGTCGCCCTGCTCGGTCTTGGTGGGCACGCCGGTGGCCGGTCCCGCCCGCTGGACGTTGATGCACACGACCGGGATCTCCATCATGGCGGCCGCGCCCAGGGCTTCAGTCATGAGGGCAAAGCCCCCGCCGGAGGTCGCGCACATGGCGCGGCAGCCAGTGTGCGCTGCACCGATCGCCATGTTGATCACGCCGATTTCGTCCTCGACCTGGCGAACCATGATGCCGAGCTGGCGCGCGTGCCGCGACATCCAGTGAAGCACTCCCGACGCCGGGCTCATGGGATAGGCGCAGTAAAAGCGCACGCCGGCGGCGGCGGCGCCCATCGCCAGGGCTTGATTGCCCTCGAAGAACGCCAGGCGTTTACCCATGTCGGGCAGCGAGAACGGAAAGGCCGTAAAGTGCGCTGCCGCGTAGTCGTAACCTGCTCGGGCGACGCCCACGTTTTCGGCCACGGCAGCCGCGCCGCGACGCCGGAACTGGATCGCCAGGATCTCCTCGAGAATCTTGAAGTCGACCTCGATCAAGCGAAGGATTGCGGCGAGTGCGATGGTGTTCTGGACGAGATCGCCCCTGACCGTGGGCGCCAGGGCCTTGACTGAAAACGGGCAGAGCTGCACGCCATCGGGAACGACACCAGGCTTGATCGTGTCGCTGTTGAACAGCACCGCCGAGCCCGCGCGCATCAGCCTCAGGTGTCGATTCATCGTGTCCTGATTCAACGGCATGAGCACGTCGATCTTGTCGCCCTGACTGAGAACGGGCAGGTCACTCGTGCGTAGGGTCAGGAAAATGTGGCCGCCGCGAATGATGGACTGGTAGGCATTGTAGGCGTTCACGTGAAGCCCGCGGCGAACGAAGATCCGCGCCAGAATGTCGCCAGGAGTGGCAATACCCTGGCCCGCCGCGCCGCCAATACCAATGGCAAGGTCGATTCTGCGCACACAATTCTCCCGTCGGAGTGCAGCGGTCTTAGTCGTCGCCGCGCACTCCGTGCGGCGAGCGCCTGCAGCCGCGACCTGCGACAGCCGCGCCAATCCTGCGCCGAACCCGGCGCGCGGTCAAGGCGCCGGGCCAGCGGCAGCTTCCCAAGCTAAGCCATCGAGCCGCGCGCGCAGATACGTCGGCTAAGGCCCATCGGAAGGCGCGCGCAGTGACAGTCGCGGGATACGCGTCGCAGAAAACGGTCGTTTTGCTGGTGCGCCTGGCAGGAGTCGAACCTGCGACCCTCGGATTGGAAGTTCTCGGTGCGCTTGGTCCACGATGCCAGCATTCTTGCCTACTTCAACACTCAAGAGCATCTTGCTCTCACTGCGCCAAAGTGCGAGAGAGCACGTCTGGTTGCGGCCGGTTGGTGACACTTTCAGTGACACCGTATGGAGCCGCGCCACCGATCCAGGGCGGAATCCACTCTTGGCCCGCGACAATCGTCTATAGTCGCCTGGTGAGCCGGTCCGGTTCGGTCGCGTGCCCGATCCTCTGGGTCATGGCGCTGGTTCTGGGGTGGCAGACGAGGGCGGCGTCGCCAGGGGTTCGACCCATTCAACTTGAGTTCGCCTGGAGCGTCGATCGCGCGCGGCGTATTCTCGACGACTGGAACACGAACTTGGTTCAACAGTCCGTGGCCTCGCTGGGATGGGATTACGGTTTCATTCTCGCGTACGGTGCCGCCAGTGCGACTACGCTCTGGTTAGTCTATCGATCGGCGCCTCTGTCGCGGCGGCAGCGGCAATTGATCTTGATGATCCCAGTCACCGCCGCTTTTTGCGACTACGTTGAGAACTGCGCCCTCGTGATCGCCCTAGCCACTGTCCCAAATCCGAGCTCAGCAACTTTGGCCGTCGCCGGCATCGCCGCGTCCACTAAGTTCCTACTGCTCGGCCTGAGCCTGGTCCTCTTGATCGGCGCACTGGCGTGGCGGTTGGGCCCCTTGCGGCAACGGAGCCCGACGGGATGAATGACGATCACTGACCGTGATCTCAGGCACGGTGGTGCCTCGTCTGTTCCTCCGACCGCGGCCGGGCGATAGCACCCGCTAACACATGAGTCCCCGCAGTGTGCGGGTGTCCATCGTGGCTCGGGCGTTCGTCGTAGCCAGCGCGGTGCCAGCGTGGCCCCTCGAGTGATCTTGGACACCGGAGGTCGGGGCGACAGAAGCGGAGAAGGGGCGGGTCGCCGGGGCCCAAAACGGAGGTCCCGTCAACCAGGCCTCATGCCGCCTATGCTTGCCCCTTAATGAACATCATCTACTCGGTGCCCTCGACCCTTCAACCGAACTTGCGGCACCTTGGAGGAATGGTGGTATGCTCCCAGCACCTCATCGCCGAGAGATCGACCATCGAACCATGAAGCTCATCGTCGGCATAATCGCGTTAAGTCTCGCTACCCTTACCGATCTCTTCGCAAAAACTCACCTAACGTCGATCAGCGCATCCTACTACGCCGGTGGGTGGTCACAGAGCATCTTCGTTGGTTTTCTCTTCGCCATCGCGGCGTTCTTGCTCGCGTACAACGGTTTGTCGCGAGCCGAGATGATTCTCGGCAAAGTTGCGTCTGGGGCGGGGCTCGGCGTTGCTCTTTTTCCCTGTCGATGTGACGGTCACACTGAAGTCGTCCCATTCGTACACGGCGCGTCGGCGTCGGTGATGTTCCTAGTCCTCGCGTACTTTTGCTACGGCTTCTTGCGCAGAGCCAAGAGCAAGCCGCATCCGCAAGCCCAAGCACGTGTCATGATTTATGCCGTGTGTGGCATCGCAATACTTTTGTCGATACTCATACTGACCGTCGACAACTTTTCTGGCCACGCTCTGAGTGCCAGGAGATCTGACCTCACCTTTTGGGGTGAAGCCATAGCCCTCGTCGCCTTTGGAATCTCATGGCTGACCGCAAGCCGCGTGCTCCCCGTTGTGACGCGCGAAGACGAACGCTTTTCGCCGCTTCGTGAGCATAACCCGGCGTGAGCTGCCAAGTCGCGGATGGATTCTGCTCGTCCGGTGCTTCAGTGACCATGTGCGCCGTACTGGCGACAGTCCAAACAGTGGGGTCTCGGAAGTCCGGATTGGAAGTCCGGATTGGATGGTGCGCCTGGCAGGAGTCGAACCTGCGACCCTCGGATTAGAAGTCCGATGCTCTATCCAACTGAGCTACAGGCGCGTCAGGCACTTACGATACACCAGCGGCTGAGTGCCCTGAGCCGTTCAAGTTCTGTTCAAGTTTCACCGCAGCGGTTGGGACGGCGGCCTCGGGAGCCAACCGAGAACTTGCTACCGTGCCGTCCGTCCGGGCGCCTGGGGTTGTGGTCGGGACTAAACGCTCAACCGCCTCTCGGAGATGAGCCGGAGCTAGATGGCTGTAGCGTTGAACCATCGTCAGGGTGCGCCAGCCGCCAAGTACCTGTACCGTTCTGAGGTCCACTCCTGCCATCACCAGCCTCGAGGCAAACGTATGACGGTTCGAGTGCCATGTATATCCATCCAAGCGGCTAGCATCCAAACCAGCAGCCAACAGCGCCTTCCTCGCCAGGTCCACAGCCCGAGGAAAGAACTTGTCTGCCTGCGTATAGGAGCACCGGAAGACGGGCTCCCTAGGGTCGTCGAGCCGCTGGCGCTGGCCAGCGAGGTCCATCAGCGCCGCCCGGACTACGGAGTTCATCGGCACCTGCCGCGAGTACCCGCTCTTTGAGCGCTTCACGGTGATGAGGCCCGTCAGGAAGTCCACGTCCCGCCACTCGAGGGCGATCTGCTCGCTCCATCGAAGACCTGTGTGGACCGAGACGGTGAACAGGGATCGCAAGTCAGATCGTAGGGCTTCCCGAATGGTTCCCTCCTGCTCTGGGACCACAAACTTGATCCGGCCCTCCGGCTCCTTGAACTTGGCGACCGCCTTAACCGGGTTGGAAGACACAAGCCCGTGTCGCGTTGCTCGACTGAACATAGCGTTGAGAAGCGCACGGTATCGGTTCCGCGTGGACTGAGAGCGTTGCTCCAGAAGTTGGTCGAGGAACCGCTCTACGTCGGCTGGCGTGATGGCGTCGAGCTTCATGTCTCTGAAGGCGGCCACCATCTTGCCGATCCGCGATTCCTCCGTCTTCCACCCATGGTGATGGAGCTTCGCCCACGCCAGGTACCCCGCCCCATACTGGCGAAACGTCACTTGTCGAGCCTCCTCCGCCTTTGCCTGCAGGCGCTTCGCCCTCGGGCACCAGCGGGGCTCATCGTGGGCTTGAGCTCGCCGCTCATAGCAGACGCGGATGGCCGCGCTCTTGATCGTCCCAACGCGCTCCTGATGCCTGTGGCCAGCACCACAGAAGAATCGCGCGGCCCAGACGCCCGAGGGGTGGCGGAAGACACCGCGCGGAGCAGGATCCTTCTTCCGGCGGCTCCAGGTTGGGCGGCTCGTCGTCTGCTGATCACTCATCGCGTTCCCCCTGGCCGCCCGACTCTGGGGCGGCGCTCGATCTTGAGATTCGCACGCCCAGTCTCGCGGCGCTTACGACGGACGTAGGCTCCATGCGCCAGGTCGCGAACACGCTGAGCGTTTCGCTTTCGCCAGGCAGTGACCCGCGCTTTTTGAAGTGCCTCAGCACATTCCGCGCAATACCGCTGCCCCTTCACCGCTACGAACGCGCGCCCGCAATCCTCTCGCTGGCACATCCGCAGCCGATCGCCTAGAGCTGCGAGCAGGTCCATGGCGTTGACAACGTATCGGTCCCAAGGGTCCCTTGTCTCGAAGCGACCTATCAGCGGCCCGCTGAGCCCCTGGGCCCCGGGAACTAACACGTGCTCGCCCGGCACCTCATACCTCCAGGGCCGGCGCTCGCGTAGAGCCCGAAGCCCCTCTCGGACGTGCCGATGAACGTGTTGCAACTCGCCCCACTGGAGGAGTCGTCCGCCACCCGAATCCACGTGGCGCTGCGCTTCGAGCCGGAGCTGACGGTCATCCCAGAGACGCGCCCCAAGATCCATTTCCGCGAACTTGAGGAGCCACGCGGCGCGCTCGCGCAACCCCACCCCGTTTCGCCCTATGAGCCTCGTATTGCCTCCCCAAGTCGTTAGAACTAGCGCCATCACTGTAGGTGCACTCAAGTAGTCTTGTCAATGCCAGATAAATTATTGAAGTTGACTTAACTCAGGTGGCTCCCTACCGTGGTGTCGAGAGTGAAAATGTCATCAAGTAGCAGTAGCAAGGAAGACATGAGCGAGAGGCATCTGTCCATCGTAGAAGCGGCCGCGCAGGTCGGCGTGTCGAAGTTCACGGTTCGCACCTGGGTCCGCCAGCGGCGGCTCGGCCACTTCCGGCTCGGACGTCGCATCGTGATCTCCCAAGGGGATCTCGGTCGATTTCTTGCTGCGCATCACGTCGAACCTCGCAATGGCGATGGAGCCTGAGCCAAAGAACGCAGTGAGGCGCCGACGGGTACGGTGCCTTCTGGCGTTCCATGAGCCGTCGCGGCTCGCCGGAATCGTGGAGCCTGGTTTGTGATCCCCGGAGGCGCGCTGGGAACCGACTATCGTCGCGAGAAACGGAGGAACCAAAATAGGCGATGGTGCTGCTAGGTGGTGCTGATTTGGCCTGGAGCGGTCGCAAAGTGGTCGCATCTTCAAAGCCCTCTTTCCCGAGGCGTGAGCAGGATCCCTCGTGACTCTCACGACACCGGGGGCCAATTCGAGTCCCGAGGACCCCTTGTTGTCCCTCCTCCGCTTCAACCTCACTCGTCGAGAACAGATGGTGGTGTTCACCATCCTGCTCTCCCCGACCCCGCTGACTGTGAGGACGATTGCGAAGCGGACTCGGCGCGCCTACTCGCA
>JACXTT010010072.1_pt1 | contig 12813 bp, 13 predicted proteins | sample 9270951 | NCBI WGS metagenome assembly JACXTT01 (sample SAMN15532306, study PRJNA645909) | rock metagenome | isolation source: weathered quartz diorite | place: Puerto Rico | collected 2017-06-21 | reverse complement strand
TTTCGGAAATGGCCATGGTGCCGGACAGGCTGTGCAGCACACCTACCTTGATGGTGTCAGCAGCAAACGCGGGCACGGCGGACAGGGTGGTCAGGGCGACGGCAGCCGTCAGCGCCTTCAGGGTAAATCGGCGTGAATTCAGGTCTTTCATGGATGCTTCTCCGGCAAAGGGGTAAGGGGGTACTTTTTTTGCTGCGCCGGCCCCGTTGCCAGGGTTGCGTTGCAGACAAATCAATACTAGGGATTACCCGGAAAGCCGGAAATACGCCGAGTGGCGTATGTTGTTCCTCGGGGACCGCGCCGGCTAGCGCGCCGGTGGCACTTCCTGCAGTTGCACCTGGTCCAGCCGGACAAAGACAAACCCGCGCCGCAGCAGCTGCACCAGGCCTGCGGACAGGCCCTCCGCAGAGTCCGACGCCGGTTTGTTCATATGGGCAATGATCACGTCGCCCGCCTTGACATGACGCAGCCGCTCCTCAATGGCCAGCCTGCCCAGCGTGGCACCGGCATCCGCGTTCACCGAGAAACCGGCGATGCCGTAGCCCAGCTTCTCGATCTCCTGAACCGCCTGCGAGTCGTACTCTGCGGTCGCCCCGCGGTACCAGTGCGGCGGTACGCCGATCATGCGGGTGATGGCGTTGGCACCTTCCGTGACTTCCCGGCGCAGGTGAATGACATCTGGTTCGCCGGGGATGCCGTACACCGTCTTGCCGGCCCCGATCACGGCGGGAATATGGTTCTCGCCGTGGTCCTCTACGTCAAACAAGTCCAGATGCGCCTTGATGATGGAAACGCCCAAGGGATTCTTGTTGAGCCATTTCTCGGTCGCGAAGATCGTGGCCGGTATGCGGTTGCGGATCAGGAATTCAATCAGGTCATCGTCGAATTTTCCGGAGCAGGCATCCAGCGTGAGCGCAATGCTTTGGGATGCTCCGCCGGCATCCTTCAGACGGTCATGGATTTCCACGGGCTTCTGCTGTGCCCAAGCCGACAGGGACAACCCCAGCAGCAGACACGACCACCCGTACCGCAGGAACACTCTCACTCAGGGCCCGCAGCAGTCGGTCAAATAGGTACTGGCAAACCAGACCAGCAAGCCGCAAAAAATCACCGACAAGGCGCAGACCAGCAACAAACGCCCGAAGCGGGGTTGGTATTCCTTGACGGGCTGGGGTTCGGCGGGGGCGTTGGGGTCTTCCATGGCAGGGGGATTATGGCGCTGACAGGGCGTCGAAGCGCTGTGGGCTGGGAAAAGTTGAGCGTGCGTCGAGAGTTTTCCAAAAATTCGTCTTAGGGACATTTCCATCCTGAGGTCGCACTGACCGCGGCATCGCCACGATGGCTTGCTGGTGGTTTGAATAGATCAAGGCAAAGCACACTTTTGGCAGCTTTGGGCCAATAGTGCTCGCGGTGAGTTGACGATTAATGAGCTGCAGTTGAACAGAGCCGATCTCGTAGAGCGACGAGATATGCGAATTAGATCTATCAACAAGGCACTCAACGCGGCTACCAGGGCACCAAATGCAGCGGTGAGACAATCCGCTCTAACCGAGATTCGATTGGAAGTCGCTCCGGACAAGGAGTACTCTGCGATCATCGAGGCATTCCTGCGATTCCAGGGCGTCCTCCCGTAGTCTGGCCGTCCGCTGCCCTTGAGCGACGCCAATTTTTCATCCGTAGGTCCCCTTCGTTCCGCCACTTCGGACTTCTGGGGAAGATTAACGATGGTCCGCTTTTGGCCGAGTTGTGCAGATCCGGGGGACGTCTCTGGAGCAGCAGTCATTAAGGTTGGCGATGTTGGCCTGTAATGCAACGTCTGTTTCACCTCCAATACCGGTCGCCCGTTCAAATTGCTTGTGGTTGGCACGGGTGCCATCGGCACGGAATTCCGCGCACAAACCTGTTGGGTTAACGCAAAGCTGCTCCTGACTGGACGCCAACGAAAGTTTCCACACAGCCTCGGTCGACAGCCGCTGAATGCCCGTTGCCGTCGGTCGCTAATGACTGCTTCTGCAACAGTCAACTACTCCGTCGTGCGCGGTACGCCACACCCAGCATGCGTCGGCAGCCACTGCATCGGAATCGTCCGTACTGGCCCTGTCCACGCCGAGCCTCTCAGTCCTTGGTCGCGGCCTTGCCCTTGGGCTTGAAGATATGCACGGTCTCGCCACGCGCGAGCATCTCCACCAGTTGGACTATTCGCCTCGCACGCGTCTCGGCTCTCACGGCCGTTTGAATGCGCCACAAGATGGCGTAGCGATTGGAGGCATTGATCTCCGAGAAGAACGCTTTCGCTTTCGGTGCGGCGTCGAGCGCCGCGATCAGGTCCTCGGGTACTGCGGACGTGCGCGCGCCGTCGTACGCGCGTGCCCACCGGCCGTCGGTCTTTGCGGCCTCAACCTGGGCCAGGCCAGGTGCCTGCATACGGCCCTCCGCGATGAGCGTCGCGACCTTTTCGACATTGACCTTGGACCATATGCTACGGGCACGCCTGGGCGTGAACCGCTGGAGGAAATATTGCGCGTCCAGGCCCTTCTTTTGGCTGTCGATCCAGCCCCAGCAGAGCGCGATTTCCACCGCTTCCAGGTAGGTGACGCTGGCTTCGTCGGCATCGCGCTTTGCAAGCTTGAGCCAGAGGCCTGGGGACATGGCATGGTGCTGTTTCAACCAGGCTTCAAACGCCTTGGCGCTCTTGAACAAGGTTGCAGTGTCGGCAGATTTTTCGATGGCCATGCGCGAAGTCTGCATTATGGGAAGCAATGTCGGCACACGGGGTGTTCGTCGAAAACCGGCTTGTGGCGGGTAAGCAGGTCTAGACAGGCTACGGTAAGAAACGGAAGGCGTTGTCAAGGAAGCAACACAATTTTCCCGATGACTTGGCGCCCCTCCAACTGCTGGTGGGCCATGGCACCGTCTTTCAAAGGATAGGTTTGCGAAATCCGGACCTTGACTGCGCCGGCCCGAATCCATTCGAACAACTCCGCAGCCCGGCTGCGTCGCTGTTCGGCCGTCGTCAGCACGTTCCAAAGGTCACCGCCCACCAAGTTCAGCGACCGGTCCATCAGCAATCGTGGGTTGACGGGTGCAGGGTCACCATCCGCCATGCCGTAAAAAACCACTGTTCCCCCCGTACAGGCAACATCCAGGCTGGCACCGAGTGTCGTGCCCACAGAGTCGTAGACCACATCCACACCCCGCCCCTCAGTCAGGGACTTCACTGCCTGTACCCAGCCTTCCGTCGGCAACACAAACTCCGCGCCTGCCTCTCGCACGGCCAGACGCTTCTGTTCCGTGGAAGCGGTACCAATGACCCGGGCCCCCAGATGACGCAGTATCTGGGTGAGCAACAGCCCCACCCCACCAGCAGCCGCATGGACGACGGCCCAGTCTCCGCGCCGGACTGCATAGCTGTCACGGCACAGGTACTGTGCAGTAAGCCCTTGCAGCAGACTGGCACCGGCTGTCTCAAAGGAAATGTCCTCCGGCAATGGAATGAGCCGGTCCACGTCTACCGCACACAGCTCGGCGTTGGAAAACGGGCTGTCAGCAAAGCCGACCCGCTGGCCAGGGGTGAAGCCGCTGTTTGCGGGCGCCGAAACCACCTCGCCAGCACCTTCATAGCCCAGGATCCAAGGGGGTGTTCCTGCCAGGTGGTAGTTGCCCTTTCGGCGGTACACGTCTGCGAAATTGAGCCCGATGGCACGCACGCGCACCAGCGCTTGATGCGGTGCAGGGCTGGGGTCTGGCAATTGTTCGTACCGAAGAACGTCGGCGTTGCCGAATTCATGAAATACAAGTGCGTGCATGTTGGAATAATTTTTGAGCGGCTGGTACACACATTATTGCCCGGTGGCATTCCAGCCAATACTCGGTAAAGTCATGCCTTTGTCACACCCCCATCTGGATAATGGCGGGTTTAGCCTTTCCTGCCACGCCCCACGTCCATGAAAATCCAGACCACATTCTTTCCGCGCCAGGTGGTCGAAGCCGGTGGCAACCGGTGGGACTGGGCCCTGTTGCCCCTGGTGCTGGCGCTATTGGTATTGATTGCCTTCGGCGCGCGGCAGATGGCCACGCCCTACCAGTTGGGTACCGAGCTGCCGATCTCGCTGGACGTGGCCTACCTGCCGTATTACCTGCTGCGCACCACGCTGCGCATGTTCATGGCGCTGGCAGCGTCGCTGGTGTTCAGCATCGCCTTTGCCGTGCTGGCCACCCAGTACCGCGCCGCCGAAAAAGTACTGGTACCGCTGCTGGACATCCTGCAGTCCATCCCCATCCTGGGCTTTCTGTCCATCACCGTAACCGGCTTCATTGCGCTGTTCCCCGGCAGCTTGCTGGGCGTGGAGTGCGCGGCCATCTTCGCCATTTTTACCTCGCAGGCCTGGAACATGGCGTTCAGCCTGTACCAGTCGTTCAAGACCGTGCCGCCGGAGCTGAAAGAGGCCAGCCAGGTATTCCAGCTCTCGGGCTGGCAGCGCTTCTGGAAGCTGGACCTGCCCTACGCCATGCCGGCATTGCTGTGGAACATGATGATGTCCATGTCCGGCGGCTGGTTTTTTGTGGTGGCGTCCGAGGCTATCTCGGTATCCAACCAGGACATCAAGCTGCCCGGCATAGGCTCCTACATTGCATTGGCCATTGAAACCAAAAACCTGGGGGCCATTGGCTGGGCGGTGGGTGCCATGTTGTTGGGCGTGCTGCTGTACGACCAGTTGTTCTTCCGCCCGCTGCTGGCCTGGGCCGACAAATTTCGCTTTGAAGAAATCGGCGGCACGCAGGAGCAACACTCCTGGCTGTTGACCTGGCTGCGCCGCACCGAACGCCTGCAGACGCTGGGCAACGGCTTTGTGCGGCTGCTGAACCACAGCTTCACCCTGTTCCGGCGCAAGCACGACGGCACCTCCATCCGTGCACGCCAGACCATGCCATCACGCACCGCCAACCGCATTGGTGACGCCGTGCTGGCCGCGCTGTTGATGTTTGCCGTGTGGCGCCTGCTGAACTTCATCCACGGTGAAGTGGGCTGGGGTGAAGTGGCGCATGTGTTTGTACTGGGCTTTTACACGCTGATCCGGGTCATCGTGCTGATTGCGCTGGCGGCGCTGCTGTGGGTGCCGGTGGGCATCTGGGTTGGCATGCACCCGTCTATCGCCGCACGCATCCAGGCGCTGGCGCAGTTTTTGGCGGCCTTCCCGGCCAACCTGATGTTCCCGTTGTTTGTGCTGGGCATCGTGCACTTCCATATGACGCCCGATATCTGGCTGTCACCGCTGATGATTTTCGGGACCCAGTGGTATCTGCTGTTCAACGTCATTGCCGGTGCGTCTACCGTGCCGACCGAATTGCGGTATGCCGCCAAAAACCTGGAACTCAAGGGCACACTGAAATGGCGTCGCTACCTGTTGCCGGCCGTATTCCCCAGCTTTGTCACCGGCGCCATCACCGCCAGCGGTGGTTCGTGGAACGCGAGCATCGTGTCCGAATATGTCACCTGGGGCGACACCACAGTCAAGGCCCACGGCATTGGCAGCTACATCGCCGAGATGACAGCCATTGGCGACTTTCCACGCATTGCACTGGGCATCGGTGTGATGTGCGTGTACGTCATGGCGCTCAACCATTTTGTCTGGCGCCGGCTCTACCGCCTGGCCGAAGACCGCATGCATTTCTGAGGTACCCATGGGCCCATCCATTGTTGAACTCAAAGCCGTCGGCAAGTCGTTCCGCTCCGCCGACGGAGCCCCCCGCACCGTGCTGGACGATGTGGACTTCACATTGCGCGAGCGCGAGATCGTCGCCCTGCTGGGCCAATCCGGCTCGGGCAAATCCACACTGTTGCGCATCATGGCCGGCCTGGTCGAGGCCGACCGTGGTGATGTCCTGTACCGCGGCCAGCCGCTGTACGGACCGGCACGCGGCATCAGCATGGTGTTCCAGTCGTTCGCGCTGTTTCCGTGGCTCACCGTGCAGCACAACGTGGAAATCGGCCTGGAAGCGCGCGGCGTGCCGGCGGAAGAACGCGAACGCCGCGCCGCCCAGGTAATCGAACTGATCGGCCTGTCCGGCTTTGAGGGCGCGCTGCCACGCGAACTCTCGGGCGGTATGCGCCAGCGCGTGGGCATTGCACGGGCACTGGTGGTGGACCCGGATGTGCTGCTGATGGACGAAGCCTTCTCTGCGCTCGATGTGCTGACGGGCGAGCGCCTGCGCGACGACATTCTGGAGCTGTGGGAGGCCGAGCAGATTTCCACCAAGGCCATTTTGGTGGTGTCGCACAACATCGAAGAGGCCGTGATGATGGCCGACCGGGTGCTGATATTCGCCAGCGACCCAGGCCGCGTGCGCTTTGAGATGGAGGTCAATTTGCCGCGCCCGCGCGACGCGGACAGCCCGGAGGTGCGCGCACTGATCGACGAGATCTACGCCGTGATGACTGCCGGCCGCGTGCGCGATGGCCGGGCCACCGAGGAACCGGAACGCTTGCGCCTGGACGACCGCCTGCCCGAAGCCGACATCAGCCGCATGGAAGGTCTGCTGGAGCGCCTGCTGGAAGAGCCGTTCCTGGGCCGCGCCGACCTGCCGCAACTGGGCGAAGAGACCGAGCTGACCGACGAGGAACTGCTGCCGGTGGCCGAGGCCCTGGCGCTGCTGGACTTTGCGAAACTGGCGGGCGGCGACCTGTCCATCACCCCGCTGGGCGAACAGTATGTGGCGGCCGAATACGGCGAGCGCCAAGCGCTGTTTGGCCGGCAACTGCTGGCGCGGGTGCCACTGGCGGCGCACATCCGCCACAGCCTGTTGCAGGAGCCCTCAGGCCAACTGCGCGAAGAGCCTTTCCTGGATTTGCTGCGCGAAAGCCTGGATGCCGAAGAGGCCGAACGGGTGCTGGATGTGGCAATCGAATGGGGGCGCCATGGCGAGGCCTATGGCTACAACTACAACACCAAGATGATCCAGTTGCCGGAAGCCGACCAGGCAGAAGGCTCTTAGCGCTTGCCGCGGATCGGGGAGTCTGTGGCAATACCCCAGGAAGTGTCAGCCGGGGGTTTGGGCAATCCGCCCTGCTGCGATTCTGCGTACTTCAGAAGCATGCCTACACCGCCAATCAATATCGCTGCGCCGACCACCAACTTCAGCACGATTACCCAGACCTTGGGCTCTTCATCGCGTTTCATTTTTTGTTTCTCCAACAGATAAAGGCCATTTTAAGTCTTAAGTCAGCACCGCTGCCTCAGGTTGACACGGCTGGCAGTACCGCCAGGAAAGGCTTCACCCCGCACTCAAAAGCGCTACTTTTTTTATAGCTTCTTACGCAGACACTGCAAAGGCCAGAGACCTAAAAGGCTTGTAAATGCGCGCTGGCCACTGTGACCAGCCAGTCCATCACCACGCGCACGCGCTTGGACAGGTTGCGTCGGTTTGCGTACAGCAAGTTCAGAGGCATGGGCGGCGCTGTGTGGGCTGGCAACACCTCCACCAGTTGGCCGCTGTCCAGCAGCTCCCGCACGCCGACCGCGGGCACCTGGATCAGCCCCAAGCCCGCCAAGCAAGCGGCGGTATAGGCCTCGGCGTTGTTCACGGTCACGGCGCCCGGCATGGCCAGGCTGTGGACCTGCCCAGCTTGCTCGTACTCAAACCCGCCGGGTTTGGCGCCCAGGGTGTTGGCATAGTGCACCAGCCGGTGTGTGGCCAGGTTCGCCAGGGACTGCGGCCTGCCGTGCGCCTGCAGGTAGGCCGGGCTCACCACGTTGACCATGCGCATGGCACCCACCGGCCGCGCAATCAGCCCGGCATCGACCACGGCGCCAGCGCGCAGCACGCAGTCAAAGCCTTCGCGCACCAGGTCCACCCGGCGCTCGGTGCTGCTGATCTCCAGCTCCAGCAGTGGATGCAGCGCCAGCAGCTCGGGCAGGCACGGGATGATGGCGTGGCGCGCCATGCCGGTACTCATGTCGATGCGCACCCTTCCCCGCAGGTTCTGCACGCCCTGCTGCTGGAACATGGTCTGCACCTCGTCCACATCGGCCAGCAGGTCCTTGCAACGCTCGTAAAACGCCTGGCCGTCCTGCGTGGGCTGCACCTTGCGCGTAGTGCGGTGCAAGAGCCGCGTACCCAGCTCGGCCTCCAGCTGCTGCACCGCAGTGGACACACTGGCCTTGGGCAGGCCCAGCGCGTCGGCCGCCTGCGTAAAGCTGGCCAGCTCGGCCACGCGGGTGAAGATTTGCATGCGGCCCAAGGTGCTCATTGTTCAATTATTACAAACAATTAAATCATTATTTTGATATTTATCAATCTAACATCGCCCAATAGACTCGCTTCCATCACCAACCCACCAAGGAAGCCGCATGAACTCCAGCACATCCACCCACTCCAATACCTCCATCGCCCTGGTCACCGGCGGCAGTCGTGGTCTGGGCAAAAACACCGCGCTGCATCTGGCCAAGAACGGCAGCGACATCATCCTCACCTACCGCAGCCAGGCCGCAGAAGCGCAGGCTGTGGTGGCCGAAATCACCGCACTGGGCCGCCGCGCCGTGGCCCTGCAGCTCGACACCGGCGACAACAGCAGTTTTGCGGGCTTTGCAGAGCAGGTGAAAGCCGCGCTGGCCGCCACCTGGCAGCGCGAGCGCTTTGACTTTCTCGTGAACAACGCCGGTGTGGGTGTGCATGCCAGCCTGATGGAAACCACCGAAACCCAGTTCGACACGCTGATGAACATCCACTTGAAGGGCGTGTTCTTCCTCACGCAAAAACTGCTGCCGCTGATGAATGACGGTGGGCGCATCGTCAACCTTTCCAGCGGCCTGGCCCGCTTTGCGCTGCCCGGCTACGCGGCCTATGGTGCGATGAAGGGTGCGATTGAGACGCTCACGCGCTATATGGCCAAGGAGCTGGGCCCGCGCGACATTGCCGTCAACGTGGTGGCCCCCGGTGCGATTGAGACCGACTTTGGCGGTGGTGCAGTGCGCGACAACGCCCAACTCAACGCCTTTGTAGCCAGCAACACCGCGCTGGGCCGCGCCGGCGTGCCGGACGACATTGGCGGTGTGATTGCCACACTGCTGACACCCGCCAACCGCTGGATCAACGCGCAACGCATCGAAGCGTCGGGCGGCATGTTCCTCTGATCGGGGGCTGTCAGGCGACGGCGTCGAAGCGAAAGCTGGACGCCGTCACGCCGCCAAAAATTGCGTCCTCGTGATACACGCAGGTCGCGGTGTCGGCTTCGGCGGCACCCAGCGCCACCATCAGCGGCAGCAGATGCTCTTCGCGCGGGTGGCACTGGCGCGCGGCGGGCGCCTGCTCCCAGTCCAGCAGATACTGGGTACGCTGAGCGGGCTCGGCCACCAGTGCCGCCTGCAGCCAGGCATCAAACGCCTGCGAGGGCGCACGCCCGGCTTGGCCAAAGGCGCGCAGGTTGTGGTAACTCAGCCCACTGCCCACGATGAGCACCCCCTCATCGCGCAACGGTGCCAGCGCACGGCCCAGCGCCAGGTGTGCGGCCGGGTCCAGCCCTGCGCGCAACGACATCTGCAACACCGGCACCTGGGCCTCGGGGTACATCACCGCCAGCGGCACAAAGGTGCCATGGTCATAGCCCCGCTGGCTGTCCAGCGCAGCGGGAATGCCCGCCGCTTCCAACAAGCCTTGCACACGCTGCGCCAGCACGGGTGCACCCGGCGCAGGGTAGACAATTTGGTAGGTATGGGGCGGGAAGCCGCCATAGTCGTACACCATGCCCGGCTGCGGGTGGGTGCCCAGCGTGAACACACGCGCCTCCCAGTGGGCCGTGACCATCAGGACCGCCTTTGGCGTCTGCCCCAGTTGGCGCGGAATATCGGCCAGCGACTGGGCCAGTGGCTGCATGGCCGGCGCCATTTCCGGCATCCAGGGCCAGGGACCGCCACCGTGCGAGATGAAATAAGTGGGCAAGCGTTGGGACATGCGGGTCTCCTCGAAAATTCAATCACCCAGATCGATAGTCTGCGCCAGCGGCACGCCGGGCGGGGCTTCGTAGTCGGCCACCACCCACGCGCGACGGGTGTGCGTGGCCGCCTCTTGCAAAAAATCCAGCACGCAGTGGATGGAGGTTTTGTCCAGCGCGGCAAACGGCTCGTCCAGCAGCGTGAGCGCGGCACCCGACGCCAGCGCCGCCACCAGCCAGACCTTGCGCTTGGAGCCGGTGGACAGCATGTACAGCGGCTTGTCCAGATGCAGGCCCAGACCCAGCGCTTCGCACAAATGCGTCTGCAAGCTGGCGTCCCACGCGGCACAGCGTGCGGCGGTGGTTGCAAAAAACTGAAGTGCTGTCACCTGGTCATGCGCACTGGTACGCGGGTCCATCCAGAAAGTTTGCTGGCGGTAGGCTGTGGCTTGGCCGGGCAGCGCCGCGCCGGGCAACTGCAGCGTGCCACCGGCAGCAGGCAGATCACCCGCCAGCAGGCGCAGCAAGCTGGTTTTGCCGCGCCCTTCGCCACCACCCACCCAGGTCACGCCGGGTGGAATCTGCAATGCAGGCAGGTCCAGCAGCACCTGGCGGCCTACGGCGTAACGCAGGCCCTGGGCCTGCAGCACAACCGCCCGGGACTGCATGGTTTGCGTGGTGCCAGCCTGCACAGCGCTCACCCGCGGTGCCCCGCACGGCGGGCTTCGCGCAACGTGAAGAGGTACAGCCCCTCCACCTTCTCGCGCGCCCAAGGCGTCTTGCGCAGAAACTTGAGGCTGGACGCCACGCTGGGGTTGTGCGTGAAGCAGCGCACCGGAATGCGCTGGCCCAGCTCTTCCCAGCCATAGTGCTCGGCCAACTGCGTGACCATGGCCTCCAGTGTCACCCCATGCAGGGGGTTGCGTGGCTGGGCCGGCGGTGATGGAGGTGCGGAAGGTTCGCTCATGTGCTTCTGCGTGCCAGCATGCCGCTCACGCGGCGCAGCAGCCATTTGGGGGTCCCGCGCGAAGCCAGCATGGCCGCACGGTTGACGATGCCCGGAATACAAACCACCTCGCCACGCAGGCAAGCCTCCATGCCCTGGCGCGCAACATCCTCCACATCACCCACCAGAAAGCCGGGTAACTGGGCCAACTGCGCGTTGGCCTGGGTCGCGCTGCTGAGCATCTGCGTGGCGGTAATGCCCGGGCACAGCGCGGTGGCAGTCACGCCCGTGCCCTTGAGTTCTTCGGACAGGGATTCGGTAAGCGACAGTACATAGGCCTTGCTGGCCGCATAGGTGGCCAACAGCGGAATCGGCTGGAACGCCGCAATGGAGGCCACATTGAGCAGCCGCCCCGAACCGCGCGCCACCATCAGTGGCAAAAAATGCGCGGTCATGGCGGTCACCGCTGCAACGTTCAGATCGACGATGGCCTGGTGCGCCGCTGGCTTCATCTGCACAAATGGCTTTTGCTCCAGTACGCCGGCGCAATTGACCAGCACATCCGGCACGCGCTTGCGGCGCTTGCAGGTGGCGGCCAGTTGCCCTGCGGCGGACGGATCGGACAAATCGCTGGGCAGCACCAGCACCTGAATGGAGTGTTTGGCCTCCAATTGCGCGGCCAGGGCCTGCAGCTTGTCGGCACTGCGCGCCACCAGCACGAGGTCGTGGCCAGCCTCGGCAAAACACCGCGCAAGCGCTTCACCAATGCCGGACGAGGCGCCGGTGACCAGGGCAATGGGGCGGGAAGTGGCAGCCGATGGCATAGAAATCCTCCTGAGAAACAGGATTCAATCACAGATCGAGAACGGGGATCAGCCCTCAAACTGCGGGTGCAGCTGGCGTATGCGGCCCATGGCCATGCCGGCGGCGGCGGTACGGGTTTCCACACCCAGCTTCACAAACACACGCTCCAGATGCTTCTTGACCGTCATCGGGCTACTGCCCAGGATGTCGCCGATGTCCTTGTTGGTCTTGCCCTTGACCACCCAGTACAGCACCTCCGCCTCCTTGGCGGTGAGTTTGAACGACAGGCTCATGGCTTCGATGACAGCCGTATCCGACACCTCGCGCATCACGATGAGCCAGTCGCCGCCCTCCAGAATGCCGTCGCTGTCGCCGGTGCGCTGGTGCAGGCGGAAGGTCAGACGCGTGGCACCGCGCTCGATAGTCAGCTTGGGTGGCTCGGCGTGGTCCATGCCACGCACGCAGGCGGCCAGCCACTCGCGCACCGCGCTGGGCGTGTGCGGTGCGTGGGTACCGCAGTAGCGCTCCAACAGATCGCGTGCCAGCGGGGTCTGCCACATCAGGCAGCCGTCGCTGGCGCGCACGGTGATGGTGGCGTAGCCAAAGGCGTCCAGCGCGCTGCGGGTCTGGCGCCGCTCGCGCGCACTCTGCAAATGCACCGCCATGCGCGCCATCACCTCCTTGGGTTTGATGGGCTTGGTCACATAGTCCACGCCACCGGACTCCAGTGCGGCGACCAGGTGTTCAGTCTCGGTCAGGCCCGTCATGAAGATGATGGGGATGTGCGCGGTCCGGGCGTTGGCTTTGAGGCGACGCGCCACCTCAAAGCCATCCATGCCGGGCATCATGGCGTCGAGCAGCACGATGTCAGGCAACGCCTGGGCGGCGCGGGCCAATGCCGTCTCGCCCGAGGTGGCGACCAGCACGGTGTAACCCGACTCGTCCAGCGCATCGTGCAGCACGGCCAGGTTGTCGGGCACGTCGTCGACGATCAGCACCACGTCGCTATTGGCACGGTCCAGCGTGCCATGCAACGCCTCGCGGTCGAGCGTACGGTCCATTCGGGAGGGGTCAGTGGATGGGAGTTGCATCCAGGGCTTTCTGCAGTTGGGCCAGCATGGTTTCAAACTGGTAC
>JACXTT010010071.1_pt1 | contig 12813 bp, 11 predicted proteins | sample 9270951 | NCBI WGS metagenome assembly JACXTT01 (sample SAMN15532306, study PRJNA645909) | rock metagenome | isolation source: weathered quartz diorite | place: Puerto Rico | collected 2017-06-21 | reverse complement strand
TACTAGGCAGATCTCTGACAATCTACTCGGACTGCCGGGCGAACGACATGAAGTCCCTTTCGGTCAAGATGCAACTGGGGTTCGCATTCGGTGTTCTGGTCGCGGTTGTTGCGGCAATCGCCGCGGTGTCGCTGCGCAGCCTGAGTCAGTCCAACGAACGCTTTGCCCGAGTGACGTCCGGTCAGGGACGTCAGACGGGTCGGGAATTCGTCCAGATGGACTGGATCAGGGACTCGAGGTCCGTTGCCAAGGCCTCGGCCTGTGGCAGGATTTGATCGCGCGGAGCGTTGTCGCGAATCGCGCAATCCAGTTTCTTGGCGGCTTCGTGCAAGCCGACTGCGCCAAGATTGCCTGCCGCGCCTTTCAGCGCATGGACGAGCGGGCGCAGGCGAGCCCGGTCGTCCTCGGCTGCCGCTCGGCGCATCTCGTCGGGGTCGCGGCCGTGTGTGCGGGCAAAGATTTCGAGCAGCTGCTGGTACTTTTCGGCCTTGCCCTGCACCACGGCCAGCCCATGCTGCAGATCGACGCCATGCCGTTGTGCCAGGCGCTCGAGGGGAGCGGCCGCACTTGGCGCACTACCGGTTGGCAACCAACGCAATAGGCACGGGTACAACACGTTGGCGTCGACCGGCTTGGAGATGAAGTCGTCCATGCCGGCGTCCAGACATGCCGCGCGATCCTCCGTGAACGCATTGGCCGTCATCGCCAGGATCGGCAGCCGTGCGCAGCCGGGCAGGCGCCGGATCGCGCGAGCGGCCGCCAGTCCGTCCAGGCGAGGCATTTGCACATCCATCAGCACCAGGTCGTAGGCGCCGGCGGCGACCTTGTCGATCGCTTGCTGGCCATCGGCGACCGTGTCGACCAACAGCCCAACGGCCTCGAGCTGTTCGACCGCCACCTCCCGATTGACCGGATGGTCTTCGGCCAGCAGTACGCGAGAGCCTGCATGTCGCGTTCGCAACAGAGCCTCGGCCTGCAATCCGGCCGGGCTGGTTTCCGCCAACGCCTCGCCTTCCTGTCCGCGTTCCAGCCACGCCGTGAACCAAAAGGTGCTACCGCGGCCGGGCTGGCTCAGGACGCCACTGTCTCCGCCCATCATCCGAGCCAGGCGCTGAGTGATTGCCAGTCCCAAGCCGGTACCGCCGAAGCGACGGGTGGTCGAAGGGTCGGCCTGCTCGAACGCTTCGAACAGGCGCGGCAGATGTTCCGGCGCAATGCCGACGCCGGTATCCTGCACCTCGAATCGCACCAGGAGCCGTTCTTCGTGCTCGGAGAGCAGCAGGCCGCGCAGGGTGATTTTTCCGTGCTCGGTGAACTTGACCGCGTTGGACGCGTAGTTCAGAAGCGCCTGCCGCAATCGGGTCGGGTCGCCCCGCAGCCATAGCGGCAGGTTGTCGGTATCGACTTCGATCGCCAGACCCTTGACGGCAGCCTGCTCGCTTATCAGCGATCGCACCTGGTCAAACAACGTGGCCAATGCGAAGTTGGCCCGCTCGAGCTCCAAACGACCCGACTCGATCTTCGACAGATCGAGTATGTCGTTGATGATCGACAGCAGATGGCGCGCGGAGTCGTCGATTTTGGCCAGGCGGTCAGACAGCCGGGTCGGCTCGGTCTCGCGTCGAAGAAGCCGGGTCAAGCCAAGAATCGCATTCATCGGGGTGCGGATCTCGTGGCTCATGTTGGCCAGGAACGCACTCTTGGCATAGCTGGCCGCATCGGCCCGGTCGCGCGCCTCTGCCAGCTGGGTGGTGCGCGAGCGCACCTCGGCTTCGAGCTGGTGGCGCCCGCGGTGCAGCCTTTCGCACAGCGCGCTCACGAGGATCCCGTCGACGATCAGAATCAGCCACTGCAGCAAGTCGTGGCCGGCGGCGATCGACAGGCTATAGCGGGGCGGAATGAATGCAATCTTGACGCCCAGTGCCACCAACGCAGTCGTCAGCAGACCCGGTCCGAGGCCTCCGATCGATGCACTCAGGATGATCGGCAGCACGAACAGCACCAGAAGCGGTCGATCGGCGTAAGCCACACCCAGCCCGGCCCGAGCGAGCAGAGCGCCCACGGCGAGCGCCACGGCAATTGCGTAGGCGCCTCGGCGCCCGATCGACGCGCCATCGCCATAGGACAACCATCGCTGCATCGAAGTCATCCGGCACCGCCTTTCGCCTGGTTCGGACCAGGCTGCTGCCGGAGGATACTTGCATAAGGGAGGTGCGACCGATGCCCAAGATCGTCTTGCATCAGTGGGAGATTTCTCCGTTTTGCGGAAAGGTCCGCAAAATATTGAAACGCAAAAACCTCGCCTACGAAACGGTCGACTACAGCGGCCTGCTGGCGGCGCGGGCAGCGGGGCTTTCTGACGTCGGCAAGCTGCCGGTCCTCGACTACGACGCCACCCGAGTCCAGGACAGCTCCGACATCGCAGCTTTCCTCGAGAAGCAGCACCCGGAGCCGAGACTGTTTCCGGCCGATCCGGTGGAGCGCGGACAAGCGCTGTTGCTGGAGGACTGGGCCGACGAGGCTCTCTATTGGCACGAGGTATTTCTCCGGGTGGAGTATCCGGAGGCGCTGTCGCATGCCGCTGCCCTCCTTTGTAAAGGCCGGCCGGCCTGGGAGCATGGCATCTTCCGCTCGATTTTCCGTCGGATGTACCGGGCGAAGCTGCGGGCACAAGGCATTGGACGGCAGGATCGTTCCGTCGTCGAGTCGCACCTGCTGCGCCTGGTTGACGGCCTCGATGCCATGCTCGCCGGCCGCGACTGGCTGGTCGGTTCCGCGATGTCGATTGCCGATATTGCCGTCTCCGCTCAAATCGATGAAATGATCCGCACCAGCGTCCTGGCCCCGCGTATCCAGGAGCGTGGTCGCGTGATGTCGTGGCTGGCTCGCTGCGCGGCGTGATTCGGGGCACGCGTGCGCGCAGCTTAAAGCGAAGCAACCAGCGGCGCAGGTGCTGCCAGGGTAGGATGTCACCGTGACGCACGATCACTCTGATGGCGATGGCGACCACAGCGAGCTCAGCCAGATCGAGCTCCGGGTCCGCGCGCTGCACACGGTGCTGGAGCAGAAGGGCTACATTGAGTCCGCGGCGCTCAATGCCCTGATCGATACCTACCAGACCAGGATTGGCCCGCGCAACGGCGCCCGCGTGGTCGCCAAGGCCTGGGTCGATCCGGCATTCCGCGAGTGGCTGCTGCGGGATGCGACCGCCGCCATCGTTTCGCTCGGCTATTCCGGGCGTCAAGGCGAGCACATGGTTGCTGTCGAAAACACCGAATCGCGCCACAACATGATCGTGTGCACGCTGTGCAGCTGCTACCCCTGGCCTGTCCTCGGCCTGCCTCCGACCTGGTACAAGAGCGCCCCTTACCGCGCGCGCGCCGTCAGAGATCCGCGCGGCGTGCTTGCCGACTTCGGCGTGACGCTGCCCGATTCGACCGAGATTCGCGTGTGGGACTCGACCGCTGAAGTACGCTATCTGGTCATTCCGCGGCGACCGCAGGGCAGCGAGAACCTGACCGAAGAACAACTGGCCGCTCTGGTCACGCGCGACTCGATGATCGGCACGGGACTGCCGCGGACGGGGGCGGCTGAATGACGGTGTACCGCACGCAGGCCGACCTGGGTGGCCAGGACGGACACGGCCGCGTCGTCCCTGAGCCTGAAGGCGAGTTGTTCCAGGCGGTCTGGGAGCCGCACGTGCTGTCGCTGACTCTGGCCATGGGAGCTACGGGCCAGTGGAACATCGATATGGGCCGCAGCGCGCGCGAGACGCTGCCCAACTACGCCGACCTCAGCTACTACGCGATCTGGCTCGAGGGGCTCCAGAAGCTGCTGATCGAACGCGGCTTGGTGTACGAAGACGAGATCGAATCGGGCCGCGTACTGCACTCGCCGCGGCCCGTAGCGCGCGTCCTGCGAGCTGCCGATGTCGCTTCCGCTCTGGCGAAGGGCGCATCGACCAGCCGACCGGCGACCGCCCCGGCCGCGTTCGCGCTTGGCGAGCAGGTGCGGATGCGCCAGAGCATCGTGCAACACCACACCCGCCTGCCGGGATATGCGCGAGGCAGAATCGGCCGGATTGAACGCATCCACGGCGTTCATGTATTTGCCGACACCAACGCGCAAGGCCTCGGAGAGCAACCGCAGTGGCTCTATACGATCGCCTTCGACGCGCGCGAGCTGTGGGGCCAGGATGCGTGTAACGGCCTGAGCGTTTGCATCGATGCTTGGGAGCCCTACCTGGAGCGGCTCGCGTGAGCGCTGAGCTGCCCGCATTGCCCGGCCAGCCACGCGACGACGGTGGCCCGGTGTTTCGTGAGCCCTGGGAAGCGCAGGCCTTCGCGATGGCTGTGACCTTGCATGCGCGGGGCCTTTTCACGTGGAGCGAGTGGGCGCAGGCTCTTGCCGAGCGCATCGCGGCGGCGCAGCTCGCGGGCGATGCGGACGAGGGCGACACCTACTATCACCACTGGCTTGAGGCGCTGGAGGCTCTGGTGGCCGCGAAAGGGGCCGCCTCGGCAGAAGAGCTGCTCCGGTATCGGCGCGCGTGGGACCACGCCGCCGACCGCACCCCGCACGGGCAGCCGATCGAGCTGCAGCCGGGAGATTTCGAGCCTTAGGCCGGTTACCTCATCGGCGCCGAATACGAGCGGTCGAGCGGATTCGACCGCCGGGTCACTCGTGATCGCTAGGTCTCATTTCCGTTCTACGTGCTTGTCGATCCAGCTCAGAATCAGGTCCGCAACCTGCAGATTGTTCTTATCCTGCATCAGCATGTGGCTGTTACCGAAAAGGCCCGCGTCCGGCAGGTGCAGCATCGTCGCGTCGCCCCCGGCGGCGTTGATCTGATCGACGAATTGCTGGCAGCCTTGCAGGGCCCCCAGCCACAGGGCGGAGACACTCGGCACGTCTCCCAGGTGATCCCCAAATATCACCAGGGTTGGAATCTTTGCGAGGGTCGCGACCTGTTCGGGCGTCAGATTCGTGGAACACAGGCCTTCGATCGAGACCAGGCCTGCAACGCCGGAGGGATCGGTCAGGGCCGCCTCTTCGGGGAAAAATCCCGATTCCGAGTGACCCATCAGGACCGCGCCGTGCAACTGGGCGGCAAGCGCAGCCAGGTTCGCCCAGGTGGGATTTGGCGTGGGAAGCGTTGCATTCAGATCCGGGATCACCTGCTTACCGAACGTGTCCATTGCCTCCACCGGAAACTGCTGATCCGAAAACGCGGTGGGGAAGGCCGGTCCGAATCGGAACAACTCCCAGGCCGCGTTGCGACCGAACGTGAAGGTGTTCGGAAGCGCGCTTGGCGGCTGCGTGCCAATCCTGACTTCGTTGATGATCGTGGCATCGAAGCCCGAGCGCGCGCGCGAAGACTGGTCGGGAATGTAGACGGCGTGGCGCTGTCTTACAAAGTACTCGCCCCAGCCCATCCGGCCGTCCGGGGTGGTCTCCCAGGTTTTCCCGGACAGGCAGCAGCCGTGCAACATGACGACCGGAACATGTTTGCCAGAGGCCTCCGGTATCTGAAACTGGACGTACATCTGGTCGACCTGGATGTAGTCCGCATTCGGAAAGAAGAAGCCTCCGGGTGTCCCGGTCGTCGCGTCGGTGTGCTCGGTCCGACCACCGACGAAGAAACTTCCCTGGGCCTTCAGCACCAGCGGTCCGGCAACGTGGTCAGCCCCCAGCGCGGGGGCGGCCGCCATCAGAGTCACTGTCAAGGCGGCCGCGGGCCAGTAGCGTCGGGCTGCATGAGCAAATCGAGGAGTCTTTTCCATTTGAAACCGGGCCATGGCTTTCCGGCGTGCGCCTGAAGCAAAGGTGCAGTTTTCATGCTGCTTCATCGTGTCTCTCCTGCAGTTGCTCTCCTCCGATCCCTGCGTTGCGCAAGTCTTGCGAGATGACATTGCGCAAGACTCGCGTTCGCAGCCGGTTGGTTGGGTCGGTGTGTTGCCAGGGCAGTATTGGAGATCGGTGATCGAGCGTCTAGAAAAATCGTCCGAATTTCCTTTTCCTTCGTTTGCAGCAAGGCAAACTCACTGCAGCAGGGACAGACTGCTGTCGTTTGCAGTGCAGCGCTGAGATGTAGGACAACTTCCGACATCGTCGCGACGTCCTATACAAATGGATCGCCGATAGCGAAAAATTGGTCGGTAAAAATAGTTATTACGACGCCAAGCAGAACGCACGAATCCGGCAGCATGTGTCCGTAGCAAGCGCGCAGCCCGCGCTTCCTAAAACCGCTCAAGCGAGCCGCGTTAGCGGGTCTTCTCAAGCTCGAGCGCGGAGCTCCGGTAACTCTCAAGGGGGACTGAAAGTCATGGTCGAGAGTCGTGTTGTTTGCGCGAGCGTGCGAAAGACTGCCGCGATCGCATGCTTGGCAGGTCTGGTGCTCGGTTTCGCTGCAGACAGTCATGCACGCATAACGAAACTGGTCATCAACTCTCACAGCTCTCCTTACGGAGCCACGTCATTCGGAGCAGTGGGGCCGTACGAGCAGCTCGACGGAATCGCCTACGGAGAGATCGATCCGGAAGATCCCCTGAATGCCGGGATCCAGGACATCCGCCTTGCGCCGCGCAATGCGCATGGAATGGTCGAATATTCGACCACGGTTTCGATACTCAAGCCGGTCAACATGAGCAGCTCGAATCACGCGATGCTGTTCGAGATCGTCAATCGCGGACGCAAGCTCGACCCCGGCTTTTTCAACGTTGGCGTCAGCAGCACGACTCCAGCAGGCGACGGCTTCCTTCAAAGCGCAGGGTTCACGCTCGTGTGGGCGGGCTGGCAAGCCGACCTCGTGTCGCCCACCCCCGGTGCACTGATTACGATGTCTGCCCCAATCGCGCACGAACACCATGGTCGCACCATCACGGGGCCGGTGCGTTCGGAGTTCGTCGTGGGGGCGCCGGCCGGCTCGCAACCGATACTGGCCGAGTCCAGTTCCAATACGCCCGGGTATCCGACGGTGAGCCTGGACAACTCGCACGACACGCTGACGATGCGGGTTCATCAGAACGACGCTCGCGTGGTCATCCCGAACAGCCGGTGGACCTATGCGGACTGCGTGCTGCCCGGCCAGACAGGCACGCTGTTTCCCGGCGTACCGAACCCGCAGAAGGTTTGCCTCAACGGCGGATTCGACCCGAACCATATCTACGAGCTGCTGTACACCGCGAAAGACCCGATCGTGATGGGTTTGGGCCTGGCGGCGATTCGCGATGTGGGCGCCTTTCTGCGCCACGAGAAGGCCGACGACGCGGCGACCAGCAATCCGCTGGCCAGCCAGATCCACTGGTCGCTGCTGAACGGCATATCGCAGAGCGGGCGCCTGCTCAGGACCTTCCTGCAACTCGGCTTCAATCGGGACGAACAGTTCGGCCGGGTTTTCGACGGCATGCAGCCGCATATCGGCTCGGTTCGCGACTACATCAACGTTCGGTTCGCGCAGCCGGGGCGGCTGGCGGGGACGCAGCACACGGAGAAGCAGTATCCCGGCCCGGAAGGCCCGCTGACCTATGGCAGGTCCTTTGACCCCTTCACGGGTGGAGAAGGCGGGCTGCTCGATCGGTGCGAAGCCACCCGCACGTGCCCGAAGATCATCCATACGATGAGCGACATCGAGTACTGGGAGGCGTCCGGCGCTTTCGACACGGTCGAACCCAGCGGAGAGCAGGATGCCGACATTCCCTGGAACGTGCGCATCTATCAGTTCTCGAGCACCCAGCACGGCGGATTTTCGCCGGTTGCGCCGCTACCGACTTCGAGGGGTATCTGCGAGCAACTGCCGAATCCGAACTCGTACACCTACCACATGCGTGCGCTGCTGATGGGGCTCTTCAATTGGGTCGCGAAGGACGTCGAGCCGCCGCCCAGCCGCTATTCGACTCTGGCGAAGGGAACGCTGGTGCCGCCCGAAAAGCTCGACTTTCCATCGATACCGAACGTGACAGGCCCGAACGGCATCTGGAACACCCGCCAGGTCTTTCGACGGGGCCCGAAGTATGAGGCCGAGGACGTGTCGGGCGTTATCTCGATCGAGCCGCCGATGGTGCGCGCCGAGTATCCGACGCTGCTGCCGCAGGTGAACGACGATGGAAACGACGTCGACGGGCTGCGTTCGGTCACGCTGCGCGCACCCCTCGGGACTTACACCGGGTGGAACGTGCGCCGCGCCGGCTTCAGTCAGGGCGATGCTTGCGATCTGACCGGCGGCTACATTCCATTCGCGGTGACCAAGGCGCAGCGCGAAGCCTCCGGCGACCCGCGCCGGTCGCTGGAGGAGCGCTACGGCAGTCTGGCCCATTACACGGCTGTCGCGAAGGAAGCGGCAGAGCATCTGGTCAGCCACCGTTATCTGTTGCCCGGTGACGAGGCGGCAGCTGTCACTTCGGCGGTGAACCAGGCGCAACAGGCGGGGTTGAAGTAAGAGCAAGCGGTTCCCGGCCGTAGAACGGCGGTTGCGACGAGTGATTCGTCGCAACCTCGCCCCGGTGCCAAAATAGACGCTGGCGTCCATTTTCGGCAGCGTTCCTGTGTCGGATGACTTCGTAAAGGCGGGCAGCGTCGGCGACCTGGCGCCGGGCAAGATGAAGCGGGTCGAGATCGGCGGCCGGCGCATTCTGCTTGCCAACGTGGATGGCCGCTTCTACGCCACCGCCGATACCTGCACTCATGAAGACGCCTCGCTGTCGGCCGGCTCGCTGCGCGGCGAGCTCGTCAAATGCCCGCTGCACGGCAGCCGCTTCAACGTCTGCACCGGCCGAGTCATGGAGGAGCCGGCCGACAAAGACCTGAAGACCTATCCGGTCCGGGTGGAAGGCGACGACATCCTGGTCGGTTTGAGCGAATCGGGCACGCGATGAGCAGCCCGCTCGGGGCTCTGCCTGCCGAGGCTGCTGCCGCGATGCGCTCGATCATCAAGCGCATCGCCACCGGCCCGGAGCTGAGCAAGGACATTTCCCGCGACGAGGCGCGCCTGGGCATGCAGTTTGTGCTCGACGGTGCGGTCGATCCGGTGCAGGCCGGGATATTCCTGATCGCTCTGCGGATGAAGCGGGAAACGGACGAGGAAAACGAAGGAATACTCGAAGCGCTTCTGCACGTCACGCAGACCGTCACTGCGCCTGTGGATGCCGTGGTGGACTTCGCGGATCCCTATGATGGTTTCACCCGTACGCTGCCCGCATCGCCGTTCCTGCCCGCGGTGCTGGCGGCTTGCGGCGTACCCGCCGTCTCGCACGGTGTCGAGACGATGGGCCCCAAGTACGGCGTGACGCATCGGCAAGTATTGGCCGCGGCCGGTGTGCCGGTCGATCTGAGTCCTGTGCAAGGCGCCGAGCGGCTGGGCGACCCGGCCGTTGGCTGGGCTTATGTCGATCAGAAGGCGTTTTGTCCCAAACTGCACCATCTAGCCGACCTGCGCACGCTGATCGTCAAACGGCCTGCCATCACGACGTGCGAGGCACTGCTGGGTCCGATCCGCGGCCGAGTCGGCACTCATCTGGTCACAGGCTACGTGCACAAGCCTTATCCGCGCGTCTATGCCTTGCTTGCGCGCCATGCCGGCTTCCAATCCGCGCTGATCGTGCGCGGCGTCGAAGGCGGTGTGATCCCGTCGCTGCGCCAGGCCGGTAGGGCGTTCTACTACCACGACAAAGGACCGGAGCAGTCGGTCGAGTTCAGCCCTGCGGAACTGGGCATCGACGAAGCCGTACTCGCGCCTCCCATTCCAGGCCGCGTCGAGCGCGAGGGCGACCCGGCGGATCAGTCCGCGCCGGATCCGGATAACGCCGCCGTGGCACGGGCCGCCGCGCAAGCCGGGTTGGCGGCGCTTTCCGGCCGCGCGGGCCCAACGCGGGACAGTCTGATCTGTGGCGCAGCGCTGTGCTTGTGGCATCTGAAGCGACATGCCTCGCTGCAAAGCGCGGCGGCGGCAGTGCGCCGGGTGCTCGACTCCAGCCAGGCACTGGAGCGCATCGAGCGGGCACGCTGAGAAAGCTCAGCGGCCTTCTTGAAACCGGCTTCCGAATCCCATAAATTACGAGGTATGAAGGCATACCAGAGCGAGGCTCTGCGGCTGATTCTGCGCGATCCCGAGGGCAGAAGGTCGCTGCGCGCATTCCTGGAAAGAAGCGGACCTGCGGGCGACGTACGGGCTCTAGCCGACCAGCGAGCGGCAGACGTGGTCGTGACGAGCAACGGGCACCGGTTTTCCGTGCGGCTTGTGCCCACGCGCTAGCCACCGGCGTTTGCGCGAATGAATGTCGCGCTGTCGGCGGTCATTGTCTTTTTCATCATTGCTCCGGGCTTCGCTTTTCGCTCGCGCTATCGGCGCGTCGAGCGCACTTCGATAGACTATGCGCCGCTCGGCGAAACGGTACTGCAGGGAGTCGCTTTTGCGGCCATCCTGCATCTGATCTGGCTCGGGGTTGCGCGCCTGTTCGGATGGGTTCCGAGTCTGAAGGACCTGCTGCTGCTGCTCGGATCGGACCCGCACGCACAGTCGCTCGCCATCGAGCGGGTTGCAGCGCATCAGTACGCGGTCTTCGCCTACTTCTTGACGATCCTGCTGGTGCCGTTCGTGTTGGCGCCGGCCGTTCGCCGGCTGGCGGAACGCCAGCACTGGCATCTGCCCGACAGTCGCCTTTTCCGCGTATTCGGGATCGACGCGCCCTGGTACTACTTGCTGCGTGTGCACGCGGCTCAGCGCGGGGCCGACGCACTGGTGGCGGCGGTCGTGAACTTCGGGGGCAAGTGCTATGTCGTGCGCGGCTTCGTTGCCGAGTTCTTCGTCAAACCCAGCGGCGAGCTCGATCGCATCGTCGTGCTATTCGCAGACAGGCGTCCCCTCGAGGCGGACAAGGGGGTGGACGGTCCGGATTCGCCCGAGCGTTACTACCAGATCGAGGGAGATTCCTTCGTGTTGCGCTACAGCGAAGCGATCACGCTGAACGTTCAGTACGTCAAATTCGGCGACGACGAAGCCGGTACACGGTAGTCCGACCCCTGTAGAAATCTGCGAAACGCGTTTGCGACGGCGCCGGAACTTCGTCATCGCCCGCGAGTCTGACGCCGAATGTCGCACGTGCGACGCGGATTGTTTGCCCTTGCGCTCACGCTAAGCCCGTGACTGAAGAGCTCAAAAGTGCGTTTGACCGGAAAGGGCCCCGCCGTGCGCGTCCGCGCATGATGTCGATGAACCGTCTGGCGTGCGGCATCCCGGAGCTGGTCTCGCAGGTGTATCACCAGGCGCCCATGCGTCTGCGCGCGAAGCTTCTCGAGTGCCTGCTGCGACCGGTCGGCCCTCTCGCGCTCGTGACGATCGCGGCGGGCGCGTTCGGCCGTTTCCTGTACCGGCTCCGGCGCAACGCGGTGCCGATATCGGTCGAGGATGCCGCCCCCATCACGTCCGACCACGTGCTCGAGCTGGCGCGCTATGTCGAACAGTGCAGTCCCGATACGTTGCTGAAGTTCGGGACGCTGATCGCCAGCCATCCGCTCGGGTTCGCCACCCTCAGCGGCTCGGCGCTGCTGATCGCGCTGGGCCACTGAGCGTTACGATCCGTTGCAGTTGTTGCCGGCCCCGAGCCGGCAATTCGGTCCCCGTCATGAACTTTGCCCGCTGGCGGGGCGTCCAACGTGCATCAATGGTCTACCGCGCGGGCCGCGGTCTACACTGCCGCCGCGCGTTTCAACTGAAACATGGATTCATCGCATTCGGTCGCTTGGCGCGCGCGGATAGCGCGGCAGGTCTGTGCTCGCATCGGCCCGATCGTCGGCGCGGCGCTGCTGGGGTTGGGGCTGCTCGTGGCGCACGCGGGTGCGCAGACCGAAGACGTGGCACCGGGCGATGATCCTCCGGCGGCGGCAACGCCGCTTTACAGCGCGGCGCAGCTCGATCAGATGCTTGCGCCGCTCGCGCTGTATCCGGACGATCTGCTCGGCCAGATCCTGATGGCTGCGACCTACCCGCTGGAAGTCGTGCAGGCCCACCGCTGGCTGCAGAATCCGTCCAACGCGTCGCTGCGCGGCTCGGCGCTGGCGCAGGCGCTGCAGTCGTTGCCGTGGGATGCGAGCGTCAAATCGCTGGTCGCTTACCCGCAAATCCTGTCCTGGATGGATAGCGGCCTGGATTGGACGGAAGCGGTCGGAGATGCATTCCTGGCGCAGCAGGCCGACGTGATGGATAGCGTGCAGCGGCTGCGCAGCCGTGCGCGGGCCGCCGGAACGCTTTCATCCACGCCGCAGCAAACGGTCACGATCAATGACCAGGCGATCCGGATAACCTCGCCGGACTCCAGCGTCGAGTACGTCCCGATCTACAGCTCGGAGGCGGTGTACGGCCCGTGGCCCTATTCAGACTATCCTCCGTACGACTTCGCGATCCCGGGATATGCGGTGGGCACGTTCATCGCGTTTCCGATCCTGGTGACATACTGGGGTTGGGACCACTGCGACTGGCGTCATCATCGAATCGACGTCGACCCTGGTGTGGGCGGGCCGCCGGAGGTTCGTCACGTGCCGATGCGACCCGTTCCGACGCGACCCGTGCCAACGCGAACCGTGCCCTGGCAACACGATCCGGCGCATCGAGGCGGCGTCCCCTATCGCGACCCGGTGGCGCGCACGAAGTTCGAAGGCGCGCCGGACCTGCACTCGGTACGCGGCAACTACCGCGGCTACTACCCCGCGCGCCCCGAGCCCGTGCCGCTGAAGCGTCCCGTGGAGCGGCCTTCTGCGGTGACGTCGGCCGCGCCGTCGCCGGCGGCTCGCCCGCGCGTCGCCGAGCGCCCCATGCCGGCT
>JACXTT010010070.1_pt1 | contig 12813 bp, 10 predicted proteins | sample 9270951 | NCBI WGS metagenome assembly JACXTT01 (sample SAMN15532306, study PRJNA645909) | rock metagenome | isolation source: weathered quartz diorite | place: Puerto Rico | collected 2017-06-21 | reverse complement strand
TTGGGGCTTCCGTGGTTCAAACAAAACACTCTGGTGCTCCACCTAATGGGGAATGGTCAGTCTGAATCCCGCCGCCTCCACCGATGTCTGTACCGCATCGGGGAAAATATTCGAGAGCGACCATCCGCGAATTGCATAACGGATCCACTCTAGCTCACCTTTGTGCTTCCTCAGATAATGGTCGGCCACGTTTTCCTCAATCCCGGCCATATGCCAGAAATACTGTACTCTCATCGCTTCCGCCAGCGCACGATAATCTTCGTGCTTGAGATCAAACCGGCGCCTCTTTGCGGCCCAGTAAACAAGTCCTGCAATTCCAAGAAGCAACGGGTACGCCAGGAGGACCGTGGGATTTCGTCCGAACTCAAGGTAGATCTGGAAGAAAAGGAATGCAATGATTATCAGAGAGATCAGCCACAGGATAGTCCTGATCCGGTATGATTTGAACAGGTTCGCCAGAACGTCGGCGGCGACATACTTATTGAGCATCGGTTGATGATCGATCCCCCCATCGACACTGTCCGCCTCAAGTATGTTGCTCCGGCTACTTGGCGACTCCTCATCAAGAACCGATCTGTTCTTCGCCACATCCCGATTGAACGCGTCGATGCTGTCGAGTATCTGCCTGTAAACTGCCTCCGCCTGGCCCGGATCACCCCAGTATCGCGGGAATAACTTCCGAAGGGCGGGCGATTGATGCTGCGATGCTGGGTTCGTGATTCTCGGGGTGAGGATGTGATAAACGGGGCCGCTTTCGATGTGCCGGAGTCTCTGAAGGCGATGAGAGAAGATGTCGGGCACGCCCTCCAGCTTGTATCGGACGATTTCCGAGGTCCCCCCGGTGAGTTCCGTCTCCGCGCCGTCCCAGAGCGCGATCAGGATCTGGCACTGGTTCGCAATATAGGCACCGAGACTCGCGTACCAATTCTCCCGGGCTGAATCCGCGGGGCCTGAAGCTGGTTTGCCCGACGCCGTCACCACGTGGGATGTACGCGCAAGTTTGAGGAGCCTCCGGAATTCATCGCGGGATTCTTTGTCCCGGAAATCCTTTTCGTACTCGTCGATCTCCATGGGAAGCGGGACGATGAGATCGATCCCGCATCCGATCGCCTCCTGTGCGGCAAGCCTGTCCGCCCCCTCCGCAAGCGGAGAGAGGAGTATGACAGGCGAATTGACATGCCGGCTCTTGATTTCGAGGAGGACCTCTCTGACCTTCGCGCGCAGGGCCGGATAGTCCTGGGCGGAAATATCCTGATGCCCGGTCACTCCGAGCACAATGGGAATAAGAACCCCGTCAAGCTGTTTGTCCATCTCTGCCATCGAGGATTGAGTTTCTGTTACAGCCTCCTTCTCAGGGAATGGAGATTCTCACTTTGTCACGGGCAGAAAGGTAAAGGAAAATTCAAATAATTACAAGCATTGGGTCTCCCTGCCACGAAATCCTGCCGTATAGTATTGCATCCTCACGCGAATTTCGATAGCTTAGAGTTACACCTTCATTAAGGCTCCGATTGGCTTTTCGCATAACCTCCATCCTTCTTCTTTCACTGCAGCACGCTTATGGTCAAGGGTGGGTTACTCAACCGAGCGGGACGTCGGCAGACCTCACGGCGGTCGCATGCATCGATTCGGCGACCGCCGTCGCAGTAGGATCCGGCGGCACGATCATTCGGACAACCGACGGAGGCGCGAGCTGGCTCAGACAGCCGAGCGGGATATCTTTTTCTCTGTCCGGCGTGTTTTTCCTCAACAGGGATACAGGGTTCGCCGTCGGAGATTACGGCACGATCCTCCGGACGACGGACGCCGGGTTGCGCTGGTCCGCAGGATTTGACACGTCCGGGCAGAATCTCAGGAAGATTTTTTTTACCGGGCCGAGCAACGGGACAATCGTCGGCGATGCCGGGCTCATACTCCATTCCAGCGACGGAGGCACCTCGTGGCTTCTGCAGGCATCCGGCACCGTGCATCCGCTGACCGGCGTTTATTTTTCCAATCCCATGACCGGGATCGCTGTGGGGACGGGAGTTATTCTCCGTACGTTTGACGGCGGCATGACCTGGCTCCTCAAACCGTCCGGGCGGATAGTGGATGTTGCTTTCGCGGATCCCCTGAACGGGATCGCACCAACCACCGACGGGTATATTTTCAAAACCTCCGACGGGGGACGCACCTGGAGCTCGCAATCGTTCGGGTTTTCTTTTAGCTCCGTCTGCTATCCTGGGAATGATGCGGCTTTTGTGATCGGACCCTCGCAATCCGGCACGGTCATCATGCGCACGATCGACGGCGGAACGCACTGGTTCGAAGAAGATTCCTATTCTTCGATTCGGTGCAACGATATTTCGAGCGTGGATGGGAATAGAGCGATTGCCGTGGGACAGTTCGGTTTAATTCTCCGCACGACGGACGGGGGGGGACTCTTTAAACCCCCATTGATTTCCCCCCGCGATAATTATCCGTTCCATCTGGGTGCGATGCCCCTGCGATGGCATTCGGTTCCGGGTGCTTCGTCCTACAGGGTTCAGGTGGCGACCGATCCTCAGTTTCTGCATGAGCTGACGATTCTCGACGCGGTCGTACCCGACACCTTTGCCTTCCTGCCCCAAGTCACAGTCGGTCAGCAGTACTACTGGGGCGTCCAGATTATTCAGGGCGGGGAGGGACCCTGGTCGGCCACGCGCAGTTTTACTATCGCAGATTACCCTCTTAGATCCGTAAGAGAGATTCAGGGAGTTCCAGCTGACTCGCTCTTGGTCGCGGATTCCGTTCAATACCAGGATCCGTCGCGCTGGACCCTCCAGGCGACACCTCTGCGGAACTCCCACCTTGCACAACTGAATTCGGTCTGCACGATCCCTGCAGGCATACTGTATGACCCGGCAAGCGGAGTGCCGCTTATGGCTGTTGCCGATGCAGCGGCGACCGGCTCTGCGTGGAACGGCCTGGTTCTGGACCTTTCGGCCTGCCCGGTCAAGGACGCATTCTTCACTCTACGACGGAGGGACGGGGCAAGCATTTCCGGAGGAGTCTGGGAGATTCCCCCGGGAACGATGAATTCCATGACAACCTATTTCCCCGACGACTTTTTGATACAAAACGCCCAAAAAGTTCCACCTCTCGTCGTGAAGGAAATCTCTGATTTTCATACCGGGGGCTATTCAACAGGACATACCTCGTTCTCGGGCGGCGAACCCTTTGAGGGAGTTCTGGTCGAGTTCCACAACGTTGCCGTGATGTCCTACGTGAACAGGGGAGCGGGTACCGTCAACCTCGCCGACGATCGCGGGAATACCATTCCGACATCGGACCAATCCGTTTGGTTCACTCTCGGGAATCACCGCCACCCTCTGTCCACATTCGTACTCCCGCCCCTCGGCGCGCGGATTGATACAATCCGCGGAGTCATCATGTCAAGTCCCACGGCAGGAGGGTTCAGGGTGTATAAGATCGCCCCCGTTTTTCCCGGTGACATCGTCTACGGACCGCCTCGACATGGAGTGATCCGTGGAAAGGTGGTCGATGATTTCAACAGGGACAGCACGCTCCTTTCCCTGGAGCCCGGCATCCCGAACTGGCCAGTCACAATTGACGGGAAGGTCCAGTCGACGCTTACAACCGACCAACAGGGGGGATTCTCACTGACGGGACTCGATTCCGGCTCATACACTCTGTCCCAGGGCACTCTCCCCGGGTGGAGTCCGACTTTTCCGTCGGCGGGCTTTTACACAATCAAGCTCGGGCTTGACGATACCGCTACGGTTTTCTTTGGGAACCATTTTCCTTGGAATACGATCGCGGGGTCAGTTTTTCACGACCTCGATGAGAACGGAAGGAGGGACTTCTCCGATCGCGGTCTCCCGGGCTGGCGTGTCCGCCTGTTCGGCAACACGGCAGATTCGGCTCTAACTGATTCCTCCGGCCACTATTATTTCGGACGTGTCGATGCGGGTATCACGTCTGTTTCGGTCGAATCCCAACCGTCATGGGAACAGATTCTCCCACGATCCGGTCAAGCTCATTCGTTTGACATCCGCACTTTCGGAAAGAATTATACTGGTCTGGACTTCAGTTTTCACATTATACCGCGGCGCATCAGGGTTGCGCTCACGGTGTACGACAGCAGCCGGTCGAACCGGCGGGACATCTGGTTTGGACTCCGCGCGGGCGCGACCTACGGCGTCTGGGGTGTTGATCCGCATGCGACCAATATCGATTTCTCGGAAGGGGAGTTCGAGATACCGCCTCAAACCTACGGGCTGTTTGATGCGCGGTTTGTCGATCCGCGGGACTCGCTCGACAGGTTTGGCTACGGATCGTGGATAGACGTGAGAGATTATGTTTCGTCCTCACAGTCGGATACTTTCAAGATATCTTTCCGCCCGGGGTATTTCTTCGATGGCGACTACCCGGTCACAATCCTCTGGCCCAGAAAATTGCTTGAAAACACGTTCAGCGGTCCTCTCATCATGACCGACTCGCTTGGCTCCGCTGTCGACATGAAGGCCGCCGATAGCATCATTGTGACAAACCCGGCGATCTCATCTCTGACATTCATCTCGAGAGGACCTCTCATGCCGTCGGCAGTCTCGACGCCTGAACGCCTTCCGGCCGCATTTGTTCTTGAACAGAATTTCCCGAATCCGTTTAACCCTACGACGACGATCCGCTATCAACTTCCCCGGAGCGCCCATGTGGTGATTTCGGTCTTCGACCTTCTGGGGCGCCAGATTGTAAAGCTTGTCGAAGAGCAGCAGCAGGCTGGGACGAGGTCGGTGACGTGGAATGCGGCCGGGCTTCCGACCGGAATCTATTTTTGCAGACTGACGGCAGGGGATTATATTGGCGTCAAGAAGATGCTGATCATTCGTTAGAATTCTTGGTTTTTCGAACTGAGGTTCGTATTTTTGTAAACCCTAAGAATCGTCAGGCATGCCGGATTGCTTGACCCGCCGCGGTATCGGTGATGAAGCGGTCAGGCGAGGAACGGTCGTCCGACGTTGCCCGGACGAAAGGTTTTTCGAAACCCCGCCAGGGGGAACTGAAAAACTTGCGGGCAGTGTGATTGTCATTTTTCAGAAACATGGTCAAATCCTTATATCACCGAAATTGTCTTCGGTAGAACATGCGTCACCCTGAGTCAATTCTCGTCCTGGATTTCGGCTCCCAGTACTCTCAGCTCATCGCACGCCGGGTGAGAGAGTTGGGGGTTTATTCGGAATTGCATCCCTATTCGATGTCCGCAGACGAGATTTTGGCCCTCAAACCTATCGGGATCATCCTGTCAGGAGGTCCCTCCAGCGTCTACGATCCGGGCGCACCCCACCCGGCCCCCGAATTGTTTTCGCTCAACATACCGATCCTCGGGATCTGTTACGGGCTCCAGGTGATCGCCCACGCGCTCCGGGGACAGGTGGATACCTCCGCACGCCATGAATATGGCTTTGCCCGGCTGTTCATCGACGATCGATCGGACCTTTTTGCCGGCATTTCGGGACGTACGACAGGGGAGGAGCCGGACGCTACCCCGGGAGACGTGTCGACGGTTGTCTGGATGAGTCACGGGGACGCCCTCACAAGAATTCCGGAAGGTTTTGGGAGTATCGGCCACACCAAAAACTCTCCCATCTGCGCGGTCCGCAATCCCGCGAAAAAAATCTATGGGGTCCAGTTCCACCCGGAGGTCGCGCATACCGCGGAGGGAAAGAAGATTCTTTCGAATTTTCTGAAAATATGCGGAAGCCGGGGAGGATGGAACGCTGAATCGATCATCGAGACGGCGGTCGATGACATCCGCTCCAGAGTCGATGGGAATGTGGTGATCTGCGCTCTCAGCGGGGGAGTCGACTCCTCCGTCCTCGCCGCCCTCCTCTCGCAGGCCATCGGCGATCAGCTCTGCTGCATCCATATCAATAACGGTCTGATGAGAAAGGATGAAAGCGAGTTTATCATCCGGCTCTATGGCGACAGGCTCAAGCTGCGCTATGTCGACGCCTCGGAAGTCTTTCTCAGGAATCTGAAAGGAGTGTCTGACCCCGAACTGAAGCGAAAAATAATCGGGAAAACTTTTATTGAGGTATTCGAAAAGGAGGCGGGGATGATCGGCGGGGCCCGGTACCTCGCCCAGGGGACTCTCTATCCGGATGTGATCGAATCGGTTTCTTTCCGGGGACCGTCCCATACGATCAAGACCCATCACAATGTCGGCGGATTGCCGGAGAAAATGCATTTCAAACTGATCGAGCCGTTCCGTGAGCTGTTCAAGGACGAAGTGCGGGCGATCGGCCGCCGGCTCCAGCTGCCGGAGGAGCTGATCAACCGGCACCCGTTCCCCGGACCCGGGCTCGCCGTCCGGATCATAGGGGATGTCACCGAGGAAAAGCTCAGGATCGTCCGGGAAGCGGATCACATATTCATCGAAGAGATCCGGAATGCCGGGTGCTATGATTCGGTCTGGCAGGCCTTCTGCGTTCTGCTCCCCGTCCAGACCGTTGGCGTCATGGGGGATCAAAGGACGTATGAGAATGTGATAGCCCTCCGCGCGGTCAACTCCGTCGACGGCATGACGGCGGACTGGGCGCACCTGCCGTACGACCTTCTCGCCACCGCGTCCAGCCGGATTGTCAATGAGGTCCGAGGAGTCAACCGGGTGGTCTACGATGTCAGCTCCAAGCCTCCCTCGACTATTGAATGGGAGTGATTCGAACCCCCAGAAACTCTTCAAGATCCGTCCAAAATCTACCACCTCACCAGTCCGCTAGGGGACCTTCTAGCAGGTGAATGAAGGGCCTTTTTACCGCTGAGGCAGTAATTTACTGGTCTCATGCCTCGTGCCAGAGTTTTTTATCGCTTACTCTTGACTTTTTCCCGCTGAAGCGGTAAATTCTAATAGAAAGACCTAAAGCTGGTAGTTCAGACCATAAAACAGGGATATTTACCGTCAGAGCGGTAATTCCAGAGGCAGCGATCTATGGATCTTAAGGCGATAGTTCGGACTCACCGGAAAAGGAGCGGACTGACTCAGGCAGAACTCGCCGCCCTGGCCGGTGTCGGAAAGACGGTCATATTTGATATCGAGAAGGGGAAAGTCTCGGTGAGGTGGGATACGCTGAAAAAAGTTCTTCATGTTCTCAATATTTCGGTGAGATTCGACAGCCCCCTCTTATCACGCGTCCACCATTCCAGCAGAACGAAAGACGATGAGAAGGGCTAGAGTATTCTTTCAGGGAATTCCGGCCGGGGTCCTGGAGGAGATACAGCGCGGTACCCGGTACAGATTCGCGTATGATCCCGACTACGACGGAGCACCAGTCTCTTTGACCATGCCTCTGGAGGATCGGGAGTTCGACTTTTCAAGCTTTCCTCCCTTTTTTGAGGGCCTGCTTCCCGAGGGCGTCATGCTCGAAGGACTCCTTCGGCAGCGAAAGATCGATCGTGGGGATCTTTTCAGCCAGCTGCTCGCAGTCGGCCAAGAGATGGTCGGTGCCGTCACTGTCGAAGAATTGCCTTGAACGTGTGCCCGATTACATACGAGGCTATTCCCGAGGGGGAGAAGTATTCCCCGCGCGGACTGCGGCTTCTCTCGCTAGGGCTGAGGACTCTTGAGGATCTGGCGTACACGGCCGAGGAGCAGCGGCGCGAGGCAGTTGAGCGGGCGGGAAAGGTGTCGATCCAGGGGGTTCAACCGAAACTGAGTGCCCGTCTCGTTGCCCGAAATGGAGGCTTTGAGCTGATCGATCGCTGGGGAGAATTCATACTAAAACCCCAGACGGATCTTTATCCCGAGCTGCCGGAGAACGAAGATGTCACGATGCGCCTCGCCGCAAGAGCCGGAATTGAGATTCCTCTTCACGGCCTTGTCTATTCCCGTGATGGTTCTTTAACCTATTTTATAAAAAGGTTCGACCGCATTGGACGCCGGGGAAAACGCAGATCGGAGGATTTTTCGCAGCTTTCAGGAAAAACCCGGGATACCAAATACGATTCGAGCATGGAAAAGGTGGCCGAGATTATTGAACGGCTCTGCACGTTTCCCGTCCTTGACAAAGTGAAACTCTTCAGATTGACCCTCTTCAGTTTTATCGTGGGAAATGAGGATATGCATCTCAAGAATTTTTCTCTTATCGAGCGTGAAGGGAAAATCGAGCTGTCACCCGCTTACGACCTGCTTAATACGTCCATTGCCCTGAAAAACCTGATTGAGGAATTCGCACTTCCCCTTGATGGAAAGAAAAAAAACATTTCAAGAAGGCTGCTTCTTGATTACTTCGGAAGGGAGAGGTTGAATCTGCCGCCGCGCGTCATCGCCGGGGTCGTTCAAGAGCTGCAATCAGCTTTCCCCGAATGGACCCGTCTCCTCGGCGTATGCTTCCTGAGCCAATCGATGAAAGAACTCTATACAAACATGGTCGAAACCAGACGGGCGAGGATCCAGATATAATCGCGGCTGGTCCAGAATATGACCCGCGATCAAATACCATCGGTCGCACAAGCGGCGGGCCGAGTCCCATCAGGGATGCAGCTTAGGGTTGGATTCAATCTGGCCGATGAGCGGCCTTATGAATGAGCCGACCAGCATACCCTCATTGCGGTAGACTCCGGTCTGTATGCCGAAGAGTTTGTAACGGAATGTTCCCTCGCGTGAGGTGAGCGCTTCGCAGGACCACACACCCGCGCCGCTCAATCCCCGCGGATCCATCCCTGAACCCGCAAGACTGTTCCGGGTCGATCCATAATCGAGTAGAAAATTGTCGTTGGGGTTTTTCCCGCTGTCAGCGATCCCCGAGGGCCACGCCCCGGGCTCCAGGAGATGTGTGGTCAGGAGAAAGGATTTTCCCGACGGAATCCCACCCTGCAGGTCGAACCGGGCCATGGCCGACGGATAGCCGCAGATTGCAATGCTCCGGTCATCGTACGGAGGATGGGCGTCATCACGGTCGATCGCAAACGAGTCGATTCTCCTCCCTCTTCCCACCGCTTCTATCCTGATGTAGGCGAGGTCCAGTGCATCATTCGCCCAGATGTCGCCGCTCGGCTCGAGCGATTGCGATCCCATGATGAAAAGCCCCAGGCCGCCGTGAAGATTGTGCGCCGCCGTAAGGACAAATTGTCTTCCCCGGACGGTCGCCAGCACGCCGGTCCCGATCGATCGCTCCTCGCGGTTGATCAGAAGGACGGAGTGGCGCCGGAGGACTTCGTGCAGAGAGCGCTTCTCCTGACCTCCCGTCACCGCGTACCCGCGCTTTCGTGCCTCCCCGTGGCGTCTCCTGGGAATGGCGAGAGTCTTCGGCGAAATTCAGCGACGGAGTTCATCAAAGGCCTTCCGCTTCCTGTTCCACTCCATGGTGATGAATCCCCTCCCTGCATCCTGGTCGTTGGCCGTTTTCTCGTACGAAGTGGTGATTTTTCTGATGTCGCCGGAACGATCCCGCTCCAGAAATCGCGTGGTCGAGTATTCTCCTGTGGAATCCTTCATCCCCTCCCTTCGCACGACCTCCTTCCGGTGTTCGAGGACGGTCGCCACCAGCCGGATGCCCTTCGGGTCGAGCATGAAGTAATAGACGTTTTTTTCGTCAAGAGATGAAACATCCTTGCAGCAGGGGTTTTCACGCGAGTTGGCCGATACGATGGTGACCACGGGCGACCCGTCGATCTGCAGGGTGTCATCCGCGAGTGCCATGCGCGAGAGTTCCGGGCACTCCGTACAGGGTCCTGAGAGCGGGAACATTGTAAGCATCGACGCTGCGGGCCGGATCTCCAGGATCCCGAGCCGCTCATCGTAGTAGGTGTTCCCGAATTCTGGAAGGTCCGAAAAACAGGTGTAAGCAAGAAAAACGTGTATCACGCTGTCAGGCGTCGTTTTCATGTGGAGATACCGCGGAAAGATCTTGCCGGTCCCCTTCGCCTTTTTTCCCCACTGCGATATCATCTGCGTGCATCCCGTCCGGTAGGCTTTCGGAAGGGCATCGGTCAGTATCGGCCCGACCGGGGGGTCAAAGTCGTCGGGGGGATAGTCGAGCTGCTTGAAATATTTTTGAAGAATTTTGTGGTTCTTCCCCTTGATTGTGGCTGAGATCTTTATCTGAGGAAGGTTGTTTCCGGCGAACGCAAATTGAAAGGTCAGAAGGAGGAAAAGTGTCCAGCGCATGGTTATTCGTTGGTGGAGTGACGGCGGATCCTAACGGTATTTTTCAGTAATATCCCTGATCTTTGGGTTGATCACGGCGATGTGGAGAACCGAATAATGCCCCTCTTTCACCCTCAGATCGCGGATGGAAGACTGATCCGCCCAGGCCCGGGTCTGATGTACGGTGTAAACCCCGGGGGTAATCTCAAAGAAAGCCTGACGCAACGGATTGATTGTCGTTGTATATGTCTTCACGTCCGGCAAGCCCGCCTGACCGACTTCGATGCAGGCGAAACGAGCGTTGAGAGGCTTTCCCTTCTTCATACCCGTGAATTCAACCATGATCCCTGAAAAAGAACCTGTGGCCACAAAGTGGGGCTTCCATGGAATCCCGGGAGATTTCTGGGAGCGTTCGACCGGCCTCTGCGCTTCAACAACCGGCCTCTGCACTTCAACGACCGGAGGAGCCGGGTGAGGAGTCGGAGTCGACATCCGCGCCGTTTCGGGCCGGGATGATGAACACCCCATAACCCCCGCAAGGATGAAAAGGTAAAGCTTCATTGTTGGTTTCGGGGTGGGAATCTCGGAAAGTATAATGAATAAGGCCGACGAATGCAAAAAAAAAGGCACACCGCCCGGAGACAGTGTGCCCTCTCTTCCTCTTTGAGCTACGAACAGCCGGAGGTCTCTCCGCAATTCCTGCACTTGTAACAGCTTCCGCTCCGGATCATTATACTCCCGCACTGGTGACACGGGGGAGCATCCGACTGTGTCTGGAACACCTCCCTTTCTGCCTGCTCCCGTGTCGGCGCAGCTGCTATCGTCTCGGTATGGTCGCCGATTTCCTCAACGACAGCGGGCTGCTCATCGGGCGCAAGGAATTTTTTCCCCATCCAGCGGAAAATGTAGTCGAGGACCGATTTCGCCATCGGAATCTGCTTGTTCCCGGTGAAACCGCTCGGCTCGAACCTCATGTGGGAGAATTTTTCAACCAGCACCCGCAAGGGGAGCCCGTACTGGAGCGCCATCGAGACAGAGGTCGCAAAGGCGTCCATGAGCCCCGAAATGGTCGAGCCCTCCTTCGACATGGTGATGAAAATCTCACCCGGCATCCCGTCTTCGTAAAGGCCAACCGTGATATAGCCTTCGTGGCCTCCCACCGAGAATTTATGCGTCACGGCCTGCCGCTCGTCCGGACGACGCCGGCGCACCGCCTTCTGCTTGAAAACCCCCGTCTGCTCCAGGCTGGTGTTGAGAGGCTGGGTTCTCTTGCACCCGTCACGATAGATCGCTATCGCCTTCAGCCCGAGGCGCCACGCTTCTATGTAGGCTTTGGAGATATCGTCGGAGGTCACCTCGTTCGGCATGTTCACCGTCTTCGAGATCGCCCCCGAAATGTAGGGCTGCACGGCAGCCATCATCTTGATGTGGCCCATGTAGTCGATCGAACGCTCCCCCTTCGCTGGCTTGAACGCGCAGTCGAATACGGGGAGATGTTCTTCCTTGAGATGCGGGGCCCCCTCGATGGTGTCATTCTTGTCTATGTAGGCGACGATATGCTCGATCTGCTCGTCAATGTAGCCCAGCTTCTTCAAGGCCTGGGGCACCGTCTGGTTGATGATTTTCAGCAGACCGCCCCCGACGAGTTTCTTGTATTTTACCAGCGCGATGTCGGGCTCCACGCCGGTCGTGTCGCAGTCCATCATGAACCCGATCGTCCCGGTCGGCGCCAGCACCGTCGCCTGCGAATTCCTGAATCCGTACTCCCGGCCAATCGCATAGGCGTCGTCCCAGACTTTCCGCGCCGCCGTGAGAAGCCCGCCCGGGACCTGCCGGTCCTCAATTTTGTCGGCGGCCAGACCGTGCATCTTCATCACCTTGAGCATCGGCTCGCGGTTTTTCTCAAAACCCTTGAAAGGACCCATTTCCTTGGAGATGAGAGCCGACTGCTTGTAGGCCTGCCCCCCCATCAGCCCTGTGACCGCAGCCGAATATGATCGCCCTTCATCGCTGTCGTACGCGAGCCCGCGCGCCATGAGAAGCGCACCCAGGTTCGCATACCCCAGACCCAGGGGACGGTAGTCAATGCTGTTCTGCGTGATCCTGGGCGTAGGATAACTGGCCCTGTCGACAACAATTTCCTGCGCCGTGATCGTGACCGAGACCGCGTGGCAAAATGACTCGATATCCAGCTCGCCGTCCCCGGACCGGTATTTCATGAGGTTCAGCGATGCCAGGTTGCATGCCGTGTCGTCCAGGAACATGTATTCGCTGCAAGGGTTTGAGGAGTTGATCGGCGCCGTGTTCGAGCAGGTGTGCCAGTTGTTGATCGTCGTGTCCAACTGTAATCCGGGATCTCCGCACACCCAGGCAGCCTCCGACATCTCCTGCATGATCTTCCGGGCGCGGAACTTGTCCATCACGTGGCCGTCCCGCACAGCCTTCGTTGACCACTCGCGGTCGTCGATGACCGCCCGCATGAAATCGTCGATCACCCGCACCGAATGGTTTGCGTTCTAATACGAGATGGAATCGTATGCGCCCCCCGGCACGTTGAAGCCGCCGTCATACCCGGCGTCGATCAACGCCCACGCTTTCTTCTCTTCCTCGGCCTTGCAACGGATGAACTCCATGATGTCCGGATGGTCCGAATTGAGGATGACCATCTTCGCCGCTCGCCGGGTCTT
>JACXTT010010069.1_pt1 | contig 12815 bp, 10 predicted proteins | sample 9270951 | NCBI WGS metagenome assembly JACXTT01 (sample SAMN15532306, study PRJNA645909) | rock metagenome | isolation source: weathered quartz diorite | place: Puerto Rico | collected 2017-06-21 | reverse complement strand
TTCCATGCTTGTTCGACGTCCTTTGGAGAAAGATAGGCAAGCGTGCACGAACGCTCGTTCCAAAGTGATTGGCCAGCTCGAATCGCTGCCTGCGTGCTGAACCGCTCCTTGAGCAGTGTCAGCAATTCGTCCAGTACGTAGTCGCTCGTAACGAGTCTGTCCTCGTTCTGCTCATACCAATTCCGCGCAGCTTCGTGCTGCGGATCGAGGGAAACAAAAAGCGCTGCCCAGGCGCTCGTATCAACGAATATCATTCGTCGAGTCTACTGTAGAGCACCTCATCATGATGCTCCTGAGGTACCCACTTCTTGCCTTTTTCGGGCTTTAGCTTCCAAACGCGAGCCAGCAGGCGGGACAATTCGCGCTTCTGCTTGTTGGTACCGTTTCGGCTCACACGCGGACGGACAACGATATCGTGCGGACGAATACCAATCAAGCAAGCCACAGGACGCCCCCGCGATGTGATGATGACATCTTCGTTTGCCGAGCGCCGCAATAGCTCGGCGGTCTGGTTCTTGAGCTGACGGACGTTGGCGGTTCTCATTTGCAGAAGTGGCTACGATCGTAGCTACATCATAACATGATCCAGGCAGCCCTCCGGCACCCCGAATCCCGCCGCCGACGATGGTTGGTGATGTTTTAATTGTGCTAAGATCCCTGTTTGACACCCACCTGGGAGTGAAAATCAAGTGAAAGTATACGAAGGTTCAGACGTCAGAAATGTTGCGCTGATTGGGCACGGACACTCCGGCAAGACCACACTGGTGGCCGGACTTCTTTATACTTCGGGCGCCACAAATCGTCTGACGCGTGTCGACGAAGGCAATACCGTCACGGATTTCGATGACGACGAGATACAGCGCAAGATCACCATCTCGACCGGCCTGGCGTTTGCCGAATGGGCTAAGAAAAAGATCAATCTCATCGACACCCCGGGCTTTAACATTTTCATCAACGACACCAAAGCTGCGATGGCTGCGGCCGATGCCGCCTTGATTGTGGTGGACGGGGTCGCGGGCGTTGAGGTCCAGACCGAGAAAGTGTGGAGCTTTGCGGACGAGTTCAAGTTACCGCGCGCGGTGGTCATCAATAAGCTCGACCGGGAGCGCTCCGATTTCGAGCGCGCATTGGCAAGTGTACAAGGCGTCTTCGGGCGTGCCGCGGTCCCAATTCAGTTACCGCTCGGGTCGGAAAAGGATTTTAAGGGTGTCATCGACCTGGTTCGAATGAAGGCGCACGTCTATACCAACGACGGCGATGGAAAAGGCAAAGAGAGCGATATTCCAGGGGACCGCGCCGACGCTGCGCAGAAAGCTCACGAGGCCTTGGTCGAGATGGTGGCGGAAGGGAACGATGCCCTGATGGAAGAATTTTTTGAAAAGGGAACGCTACCCGCCGACCACATTCTGGATGGCCTCCGCCAGGCGATCCGTGAGGGCCGGATTCATCCCGTGCTATGTTCATCGGGGTTGCATAACGTCGGGCCCGATCTGCTTCTGAACTTCATCCTGGAGAATGTCCCCGCGCCCACCGAACATGAACCGCTGGCCGGAAAATTGAACGACAAAGACGTCACGCGCGCGATAAGAGATAACGAGCCGACGGCGGCATTTGTGTTCAAGACCGTGGCGGATCCTTTTGCCGGACGAGTTACTTATTTCAAGGTGATGTCCGGAATCGTGAAGAATGACGCCAACCTGGTGAACGCCCGGACCAGTGGTGGTGAGAGGCTGGCACACATTGGCGTACTCGCAGGCAAGACCATCCAGCCGGTCACCGAGCTAAAGGCCGGAGACATCGGCGCCGTTGCGAAATTGAAAGAGACCTTGACGGGCGACACCTTGTGCGACAAGGCATCACTGATCAGTTTTCCACCGGTGCAACTACCGGAGCCATCGATTGCGTTTGCAATTTCGGCCAAGAGCCGGCAGGACGAGGATCGTCTGGGGAACGCGGTCCAGAGAATTCTCGAAGAAGACCAGTCACTGCGGTTCTATCGCGATCCGCAGACCAAGGAGTTTTTGCTGGCAGGAAGCGGGCAACAGCACGTCGAGGTGATCGTCAGCCGGTTGAAGAAGCGTTACGGTGTGGATGTTGAGCTAAAAGCGCCGAAGATTCCGTACCGCGAAACGATTCGTGGCAAAGCGGATGTTCAAGGCCGCCACAAGAAGCAGACCGGCGGTCATGGCCAGTTCGGCGACTGCTGGATTCGCATGGAGCCGCTCCCTCGCGGTGGCAAGTTTGAGTTTGCCAACGAAGTTTTTGGTGGCGCGATTCCCCGCAATTTTATTCCTGCAGTCGAAAAAGGAATCGTCGAGGCCGCCGCGAACGGTTTTCTCGCCGGATTTCCGGTGGTGGATTTCAAGGTGACCGTTTATGACGGGTCCTATCACGATGTCGACTCATCTGAAATGGCGTTCAAGCTGGCCGCTCGCAAGGCCTTTAAAGCGGGCATGCAGCAGGCCAAACCCGCTATCCTCGAGCCCGTGATGAACGTCGAGGTGCAAGCGCCGGTCGAATATGCGGGCGATTTGATGGGCGATCTCAACGGCCGGCGCGGGCGCATTCAGGGCATGGACACCAAAGGGAGCACGCAGATCATCAAGGCCCAGGTTCCGATGGCCGACATGCTCAGCTACCAGAACGACCTGATTTCCATGACCCAGGGTCGTGCGTCCTTCCAGATGGAATTTTCACACTACGACTATGTGCCGGCGCTGCAGGCGGATAAAATCATCGCCGCAGCGAAGGCCGCCAAGACAGGCGAGGAAGAAGAAGAAGAATAAATTCCTGGAACCTGCCGTTCCGGCCGCGCGTAACTTTCCTAGGAGAATAATCGCGTGCCACACGTGTCTACCAACTCTTCTACCGACCTGTCCGGTGTCAGCCGGCCGATGGTCAAGGCCCTTTTCATAGCCAGCTGTCTGCTCTCCATTGTTTCCTGGTACACGACTTTCGAGGGCATGAGCCTGTATCTTTCGGTGTGGTTCTCAGCGCTGGCGTCGATTGGATTGCAGAGCGCACTGGTTGTGGTCGCGTGGCTGATCGGATTGAGCTCGACCAGCCGCGATGTCGGCCGGCGATCGATGCTGATCGGCGTCTACATCGTGACCGCGGTCGTTTCAATCGCGTTTTCCTACACCAGCCTGTTCACATGGTTCAGCGCGCGCGAGCGCCCGGCCGCGATCGAGCGGCGGCTGTATGATTCGCTGAACGATTCGGCAGGCCAGGTTCAGAAGGTGCTGGCTTCGGCGATCAACGAGCAGCAGAAGCATGTTCTGGCGCTGGAAGAAATGACGGTGGCCGAGAAGACTCACGGCCGCATTTCTCGCGCGCAGGACGCGGATCCGTATCTGGCCGATGTGCGCGCGGCGGTCGCTCGCGAAGCGCAAACATACGCCGAGGGTTATAAGGAAGGTTCCGGTGGAGGCGTTCGCTATTCGGCGTTCGATCGCTACACCAAGCTCGCCCAGCAGTCGCTCGGTCAAATGCAGGAATCACAAAAGCAGATCTCGACGTTTCTGGCCAACGCGAAGCCGCTCGATCCGTCCGACAAACAATTGCAATCGTATCGGCAGATTTACGACAACGTGCCGTGGAGCAACATTGAACCGGTCCTGCATTCGGGTCGTGCAGATAGGCCGGCCATACCCGCTTACAGCGAATTCGTCGATCACACGGTGTCCGGACAAGAGGACTTGCTAGTCGCTTTTCAGGAACTCTTCACGGCGCCTACCCCACGTCACGGTTTCGCGCTCGCGCTCGCGACCTTCATCGATGTGGTCGTCTTCCTGCTGGCGTTTGCCTCCGGTCCTTATTTCTTTGGCAGCGCTGAGCAGCGCTGGGTCTCTGCAGGGGCCGCGCTTGAAGGGCTCGACCAACAGATCTTCACTCGCGACTTTCTGCGGAAGCTGACTCCTGGGCCTCGCGGAATGGCGCGCGTCGACGTCAGCGTTCTAACGCCAGGCGAGCAGCAGCTCTGCCTGCTGCTGGCTGCCAAAAAGTTGGCCGTCGTAACGGAAGAAGACGGCAGGAAATATTACATGCTCGAGCAGGGCATCCATGAACATCTGCTTGAAACGCTTGCCTCCCAAGGCTTTCCGCTACGCGCCGCCTCGGTGGTGTGATTATATGCCTTGACACCCGCGCGTCCGGGGAGTAAAATGGTAACCAGATGGTTACGCAACAAAGCGATGTGTTTCACGCTGTCGCCGATGTCACGCGGCGGGCCATTCTCGATCAACTGCGGATGGGCGCCAAGCCGGTCAACGAGATTGCTCGCATGTTTCCCATCAGCCGGCCGGCGATTTCCAAGCATTTGCGCGTGCTGCACGAAGCCAGCCTGGTGACGGAGCATCGCGAAGGCCGCCTAAACTTTTATCGGCTGAATCCTGGACCGCTTCGGAAAATGGATCGCTGGCTCGATCGGTATCGGACTTTTTGGAGCGTAAACCTGGCGAGTTTGAAAATGCACGTGGAGGCCAAGAGAGTGCGATGAAGGTCGATGTCAGCGGCGAAACCGTGGTGGGTGAAGTAGAGATCGAAGCGCCGCCGGAAGTGGTGTTCAGTGCATTCACGACACCAGCGGATCTGGCGGCCTGGTGGGGTTCGGATGAAACGTACCGCACTTCGAACTGGAAAGTGGACCTGCGTCCGGGCGGCAAGTGGAGTTGTGAGGCGCGCAGCATCGCGAGCGGTCAGTTAGGGACCGTGCACGGCATGTATCTCGAGGTGGAGCGGCCGATCAAGCTGGCGTACACCTGGAATCCGAGTTGGGAGCCGGGCGAGGAGACGCAAGTGCACATCGCTTTTGACCGGACCAGGTCCGGGACGCTGGTCCGCATCGTACATTCCGGATTTGGGGGTCACGTGAAGTCTCGACAGGGGCATTCCGAGGGTTGGCGGCGGGTGCTCGGTTGGTTGCAGCAATACACTCAACAGAAGGAGAGTCACCAATGAAAATGTTAGTGTCGCTAATTGTTTTGACCGCCGCATCCGGTTTCGCGGCCGAGAGCGGAGCGATGACCGATTCCGAGCGTGCGTTCCTGCTCGAGCAACTCGAGCAATCAAAGAAAAACATGCTTGCCAGCATCGAAGCTGTCACAGCCGCGCAATGGCGCTTCAAGCCGGCCCCCAAAGTATGGTCGGTGGCCGAGTGTGCAGAGCACATTATTCTGGCCGAGGGTTACCTGTTCGGCGCTGCGCAGCAGTCGTTGAAGACGCCGGCTGGCGCTCGGCTAGAATCGGCGAATTCGGAGGCCGATCACAAACTGGTCGCGATGTTGCAGGTTCGGAGCCAGAAGGCCACAGCGCCGGAGCCCATCGTTCCGGCCGGCAAGTTCGAAACGCCGGCCGATGCGGCGCGCGAGTTCACCGAACGCCGCAATCGCACCATCGCATACGTGAAAACGACACAGGATGAATTGCGCGCGCACTCAGGCCCCGGTCCAATAGGGCAGATCGATTCGTATCAGGTTCTGCTGCTGTTGGCGGCGCATTCAGCGCGGCACACCGCTCAAATTCGCGAGGTGCAGTCGAACGCAGCCTACCCGAAATCGAGCGCCCAGCGACAGTTCCTGCTCATGTACGAACTCTCAGATAAGCGCTTGGATCAACTGAAGCCGGAGCAGCAAGCGCTGTTGCAGGAGCACGGCAAGTACATCGTCGCGCACATTCAGAACGGTTCGCTCAAATGGGGCGGCCGTACGTTGGACGCCATCAACCCACGCGGCTTTGCGGAAATGCAAGCAGCCTCGGAAGCAGAAGTTCGTGATTTTGTATCGCACGATCCGAGCATGAAGAGCGGGATTATGAAATGCACAATTGAGCCATTCAGCGAGATCGCGACCCGCTAGCGGCGCTTCTTGCGCGCGCGCTCCGGTTCAATCAATGAGAACTGCAGCTTGTGCTCGATAGGATCCACGCGATCGAGCAGCACCTGCACTGTATCGCCGATTGAGAATTGGCGGCGCGTGCGCTGGCCGATGATTTTGCGCGTGTTTTCATTAAAGAGATAGCGATCGCCGGGCAACGTGTCGATGGGGACCAGCCCCTCGACGAAGAGATTCTCGAGTTCGACGAAGAATCCAAAACGCGTGGTGCTGATGATGAGGGCCGGGAATTGATCGCCCACGCGGTCCTGCATGAACTTGGCTTTTTTCCACTCCACCAGCTCACGCTCAGCGTCGGCGGCGCGGCGCTCGGTTTCCGAGCAATCGTCGGCGATGACCTTAAGCCGCTCGGGAGCGAGGATGTCGCGGCGCTTGTCGAAGAAGGCGCTCAGGATGCGATGCACGATCAGGTCCGGATAACGGCGGATGGGTGATGTGAAGTGCGTGTAGCTCGAAGCGGCGAGCGCGAAATGACCGTGGTTCTCGGCGCTGTAGCGGGCTTGCTTGAGCGATCGCAGCATCAGGTAGCTAAGGATTCGCTCCTCTGCTTTGCCTTCGATCTTGGCGATCAGTTTCTGATAATTGCGCGAGGAAATGGCGAAGCTGTCACCGGGCATGACGATGTCTCTTCGTGTTTTACGGCCCTCCCGTCCACGCTCAACGATGCGAAAGCGCTTCACCGGCAGGGAGCTGATGCCGAGGGAATAGCCAAAATGGGTGGCGATTTCCTCGAACTCCATTACACGCTTCGGGTCGGGCTGCTCATGGATGCGGAAGAGCGATGCGATGCCCGCTTGTTCGAGATGAGACGCGACGGCCTCGTTGGCAGCCAGCATGAACTCTTCGATCAGCCGGTGAGCGATGTTGCGCGGGCTGCGCTTGACGCCGGCCATTTCGCCGAATTCATCGAACTCAATCAACGGCTCTGGCATGTCGAAATCAATCGCGCCGCGCTGAACGCGTTTGCGATTCAGGATCAATGCAAGTTCCCGCATCAATTCGAAGCGAGTAACGAGGCGTTGGTAGCGATTGCGTAAGGCGGCGTCACCTTCGAGCAGCGCGTGAACGTCGGTGTAGGTCATGCGCTCCACGCTGCGAATGATGCCATGAGTGAAAGTCTGCTGCACGACGTCGCCGCTGTGATCGATTTCAAGAAGCACGGAAAGCACCAGCCGGTCGACGCCCGGTTTGAGCGAACAGATTTCGGTGGAGAGCTCAAGTGGGAGCATCGGCACCGCGCGATCGGGGAAATAGACACTGGTGCCGCGCAGGAAGGCTTCCTCGTCGATCGGTGTGCCGGGCGTGACATAGTGGCTGACGTCGGCGATGTGGACTTGCAGCGCGTAGTTGCCATTGGCGAGCCGCTCGACCCAGACGGCGTCGTCGAAATCTCGCGCAGTCTCGCCGTCGATGGTAACGATATCCATGTCGCGGAAATCCTGACGGCCGGAGAGCTCATCGAGACGAATGATATTCGAAAAAGTCTGGGCCTGGGCGAGAACGGCGGGCGGGAACTGGTGCGGGATATGGTGCTTTCTGATGATAATCTCGACGTCAACGCCAAAGTCGTCCGGGTGGCCGAGGATTTCAATAACGCGGCCGACGGCATGCTCGCCGTCGCCGGGGAATTCGAGAATCTCGACATTGACGATCATTCCGTCCAGGTCTTCCGGGCTGCAAACCTTGAACGGCTGAACGCCGACGCGGTCATGAGTCTCGGAGGTGGGCGGTATTTCCATGCCGGGAGGAATTTCGATCCACTGCCGGATGCGTTCATCGTGAGGAGCGACCAAAGACCCGCGGCGGTGGACACGAAACTCCCCAACGACTGTGACGTGTGCGCGCCGGAGAATCTTGACGATTTCGCCGTCCGCGCGGCCGTCGTTCTCGATTCGAGAGATGTGAACCACGACATGATCGCCGTGCATGGCGGTTTGTGCGGAATCGCGGGGAATGTAGACATCGCCGCGAAGACCTTCGATGGGGTGATCGGGAATCAGGAACCCGTAGCCGTCGCGGTGCATGTTGAGCCGTCCGGCGGCGTATTGGCGGCTGAGGCGAGTGAGGACGTAGTGGCCGGACTTGACTTCGACCAGGTCGCCGCGCTGAGTGAGGCGATCGAGCGTGGACTCGAGCTCCGCACGAGACGCGCCGCTCGCGCCGAGTTCGCGAACGAGTTGCTTGAATGTAGCCCGGGCGTGGGGAAGCCGGGCAATGTGGTCGAGTATGGCCGCGTCGATCACGCCCGCGCCGTCGATTGAACCTGGTTCGGGATACCGTTGGGCACCATGGGGAGCGCGCGGATACGTACTCCGGTCGCGAGGTAAATGGCGTTGCCGACGGCTGGAGCGAGGCCCACGATGGGAGTCTCGCCGGCGCCGGCCGAGGGCAGGTCCTTGCGGTCGAGCAGGATGGTCTCGATCACGGGCACGTCGCTGAAGCGCGGCAGCCGATATTTGCCAACGTGTGGATTCAAGATTCGGCCGTTGTCGAATTCAATGGCTTCGAACATCGCGCCGCCGATGCCCTGAACTATCGATCCTTCCACTTGATTCTTGAGATGCTCCGGATTAACGATCGCGCCGCACTCAAAAGCGGTAACGACACGTTCGATTTTGACTTTGCTGCCGGGCTGAGAGATAGAGATTTCGGCGCAGGTGGCGACGTAGCCGCCTTTCTCAACGCCACAAGCGAGGCCGAAGCCGCGCGTGCTCTCGGATTTGATCTTGCCCCAGCCAAATTTGTTAGCGGCCGCTTCGAGCACAGCGCGCAGTCGTGCGTCTTTGAGGTTCTTCAAGCGAAACTCGAGCGGATCGAGCGAGAGCGCGGCGGCGATTTCGTCCATGTGCGACTCACGAGCAAAGTGATTTGCGGTAGCAGCAAGACCGCGATAGGAGCCCTGCCGGAGCGGGGAATCGACCGGATGAAACTGAATTTTGTGATTGGGAATTGCGTAGGGCGTTTCGATGCCGGAGGGTCCGGAATTGTAGTTGTGAAACTCCCACGCGCTGATCAAACCATCGTTGCCCGCAGCGCTGCGAATGTCGATCACGCCGGCGGGGCGAAAGTACGCCCAAGTGAATTCTTCCTCGCGCGTCCAGATCACTCCTACTGGTTTGTGGGCAACTTGAGCGAGACGCGCGGCTTCGATGGCCACTTCGCCGGTGTGCTTACCGCCGTAACCGGAACCGGTATCGGGGACGATAACGCGCACGCGATCCTCGGAAATCTTGAATGCTTGCGCCAGTTCGCTCCTGACGCCGAAGGGCCGCTGCGTGCCGGTCCAGACAGTCAGCTTGCCGTCGTTCCATTCGGCAACGGCGGCGCGCGGCTCGAGCGGGGTGTGTGCGATGTAAGCGACCGTGTAGGTGGCGTCGAACTTATGATCAGAAGTTTGGAGCGCCTGGTCCACAGAGCCGTGCTCGGGACTCGGCCGGCCCCCTGCACCGTCGCGCGACGGAGTTGTGTGGCCCTTCAGGTAAGCAGACAGGTTTTTGTTGGACGGTTGCGGGTCGGCTTTCCATTCGGCCTTGAGCGCGTCGATTGCTTTGGACAACGTGAGCTCGTCCTGAGCAGTGACTCCGACGAAATCGCCATCGCGAACGATGGTGATCTCTTCGATGGCCTTGGCCGCGTTGGTGTCGAGTGAAACCAATTTTGCGTTGAAGGCCGCGGGACGCAGAACGCGCCCGCGCAGCATCCCGGGCCGCACGATGTCGGTAGTGTAACGGTGCGAGCCGGTCACGATGTCGCGGGCGTTGACCTTGGTGACGGAAGTGCCGGCGACAGTCCAGTTATCCGCGGGTGTAACTGAAGCACCATCGACCGTCTTCATCAGCTTTTGACCCTGCGTCAATTCTCCGAAACCGATGGATTCGCCGGTGCCGGCATTCCGTACTTTGCCATCTACAACGGAAAGTGACTTGCGGTTCAGCTTCCATTTCTCGGCGGCGAGGTCGATGAGGGTTTCGCGCGCGGCTGCACCCGCTTTCTTCAGTTGCGGCGCCATGGTTGGCGTGGTGCGGCTACCGAAGGTGCCCATATCGTAAGGCGTCAGGTCGGTGTCACCCATGACGAGATGGATCGAAGAGACCGGAGCATGCAATTCTTCGGCGACTGCCTGCGTGAGCGCGGTGCGGGCGTTCTGACCGACTTCGACTTTGCCGGTATAGACGGTGACCGTCCCATCTTCGGCGATGTGGAGCCAGGCGGCAAGCTCAGCGGGTCTTGCGTCGCCACGAAATCCTTGCGTGCGCCCAGACTCTTGCGCGAGAGCTTCGCCATCGAAGAGAAGCACGAATACCAAGCCGCCGCCGAGGAGCTTCAGGAGATGGCGGCGATCCGGGGCAAAATTGTACGCGGGCGCAGCGAATAATTCGTAACGCTCTGCGTCAAGCATGCTGGCCTCCGTTCATGGCCTTCTCCGCCATTTGCATGGCTGCGATGATTCTCGGATAAGTTCCACAGCGGCAGACATTGCCTTCGAGCGCGCGCCGGATCTCAGGCTCGCTGGGATGGGGAGTCTTCTTCAGCAGCCCGACTCCGGAGAGGATCATGCCGGGCGTGCAGTAGCCGCATTGCATCGCGTCGGCATCGATGAACGCCTGCTGCAGCGGATGCAGGCGGCCATTTTGCGCGAGGCCCTCGATGGTGGTGATTTGTTTCCCTGCAACCGTAGAGACGCGAGTTATGCAGGAGCGCACCGGCGCGCTGTCGATGAGAACCGTGCATGCCCCGCAATGTCCTTCGCCACAGCCGTACTTACTGCCGGTGAGCTCGAGCTCGTCGCGCAGAACCCAAAGTAGCATCTGGCTGGGGTCAACTTGAAGGCGTAACCGCTTCTGATTGACGACTAGTTCCATGCTTTGATTTTACGCCCGGCGGAGTGCTGGCGGGCTTGGAACCGCTATCACGGTTGATTGATTTTCTATCGGGCGCGATTGCGGAGAGCGGTGGTGATCCGGAGAGAGTGCTCGTATAGTGAACGACTTCGTCGCTGATGCAACGCGGAACCAGCGCGGCCCGGCAAGTGCAAAAGCCGCTGCAGTTCTGAGAAATGTGAGACCGAAATCTGGTGGAGGAATGACAATGAAGCGAGCGGCTACGTGTCAACTGGTTTTGCTTGTGGGATTGGCGCTGGTATCCAATGCGACGTCCGGCCTTGCACGCGCCGATCAGGGCGAGAAGGGCGACAAAGGCGATAAAGGCGACAAGGGCGAGAAGGGCGAGAAGGGCGAGAAGGGCGAGAGAGGCGACAAGGGAGAATACGGACCGCCCGGACCCAAAGGTGATCCGGGTCCAGCAGGTCCGATGGGCCCGGCCGGTCCGCAAGGTCCGGCGGGCCCGACAGGTGCGACAGGTCCGAAGGGAGATACGGGCGCGATGGGTCCGGCCGGTCCGAAGGGTGACGCGGGGGCTCAAGGCCCGGCGGGAGCACTGGGCGCGGCTGGTCCGGTTGGTCCAATTGGTCCGGCGGGCCCGACAGGTGCGACGGGGCCGAAGGGAGATGCGGGCGCGATGGGTCCGGCCGGTCCGAAAGGCGACGCGGGGGCTCAAGGCCCGACGGGAGCACTGGGCGCGGCTGGTCCGGTTGGTCCAATTGGTCCGGCAGGCGCGGCAGGCGCGACGGGTCCGAAGGGAGATACGGGCGCGATGGGTCCGGCCGGTCCGAAAGGCGACGCGGGTGCGCAAGGCCCGGCAGGTCCTGCGGGTGCGAAGGGCGATGCAGGGCCAACTGGAGCGACGGGATTGCAAGGTGCGACAGGTCCCGCTGGTCCGAAAGGGGACGCGGGCGCGAAGGGCGATGCGGGTCCGGCCGGACCACCGGGACCGCTCCCCGATCTGTCGCAAGTGGCGCAAGGGCCGCAAGGTCCTCCGGGCGTCGGGCTGAATCCGCTTCAAATCGCGATTCTGCGTTTGGACGAAGCGCCTTTAGCCGGCGAAGTCGCGGTGGGGAATTCTCCGGCTGGGTTGGCGTTCGATGGGACCAATCTATGGATCGCGAATTCTTCGAGCGGCGAGGTGACGAAGTTCCGAGTCAGCGATGGGGCCACGTTGGGTAGTTTTCCGGTGATGGGACGCGCGCCGGTGGCGGTGGCGTTTGACGGCGTGAACATCTGGGTTGCGAACAGCGGAAGCGACAGCGTCGCGAAGATGCGGGCCACAGACGGATCGGTGTTGGGTAATTGGGCCGTGGGCGCGACTCCGGTCGCGATCGCCTTCGATGGGGCGAGCATTTGGGTGGCGAATAGCGGCGCGGACAGCGTAACAAAACTGCGAGCAACCGACGGCGCCTTGCAGGGAACGTTTCCGGTGGGCCGTTCTCCTCGAGGATTAGCCTGCGATGGACCGGACATCTGGGTGACCAATTATGCGAGCAATAACGTTACAAAGCTGCGGGTGGCCGATGGCAAGAATCTGGGAAGCTTTCCAGTGGGGACGAGCCCGGTGGGTGTGGCTTTTGACGGAGCCAATATTTGGACGGCGAATAGTGGTAGCGACAGTGTGACGAAGCTCAGAGCGGACGACGGGAGCAGCCAGGGAAATTTCGCAGTGGGTCACGCGCCCGTGAATCTAGCCTTCGACGGGACAAACATGTGGGTAGTGAATAGTGCAGGCGACAGTGTGAGCAAGCTCCGCGTGCTGGACGGAACGATGCTGGGAACTTTTGCGGTGGGTAGCCGGCCTCAGGGCATCGCGTTCGACTCGGCGAATATCTGGGTCGCTAATGCGAACAGCAACTCGCTGTCGAAGCGGTGAAGAGATGTATACGAGCGACGGCCGGGGACAAGCTAGCTGTACTAGAATCATCCCATGAGCTCGCAATGGAAGATCGATGGAACTTACTTTGAAACCTGCAACTGCGAGGTGGCGTGCCCGTGTGTATTTCTCGCGCCGCCGACGACCGGCGAATGTACGGTCCTG
>JACXTT010010068.1_pt1 | contig 12815 bp, 8 predicted proteins | sample 9270951 | NCBI WGS metagenome assembly JACXTT01 (sample SAMN15532306, study PRJNA645909) | rock metagenome | isolation source: weathered quartz diorite | place: Puerto Rico | collected 2017-06-21 | reverse complement strand
TCAACGGCCTCGGTCCGTGGCGGTGCAGCCTCGGCAGCAGCCGGTACCTGAGCCCCGGGTCGGTCACGGTGAGCGCGCGCGCCAGCGGGGGCGGGAAGACCCGCACCGCGTCGGCCTCGGCGTCGGTGTCGAGCAGCTTCGGCGTCAGCGGGTCCAGCGGTTCGGTGCAGGCGGGCCAGTCGTTCACCGTCAGCGGCCGCTACGACCACATCAACGGCCGCAACGACTTCCACGTCAGCGCGACGGTGACCTCGGGCGGCAGCGTCGTACTCGGCCAGGCCGGTACGTCGTGCGGCACCTCGGGCGGCAGCTTCACCTGCTCGCTGCGGTCCTCGGCGAACCTGCCCGGCACCTACTCGATCAGCGTGACCGAGTCCGGGAGCGGGACGTCGCGCTCCGGCTCGGCGAGCGTCCAGGTGCTCGGAGTCGCTGCCCCCGGCGCACCCTCGATCAACGGTCCGGCCAACGTCAAGGTCGGGCAGCCGGTCACGATCAACGGCACCGCGAGCGGGTCCGGACAGCGCATCCAGCTGCTGGTCGACCCACCCGCGAACCTGAACTGGTCGGCACCGACGACGTCGTGCACCACGAGCGGGACCTCGTGGTCGTGCAGGCTCCCCGTCGGCCTGGCCGCCGGCAGGCACCGGACCGTGGCGCGCGCGATCGACCTGGCGCACCCGGACAAGATCTCGGGCACCTCGTCCTTCACGCTCACCGTGAAGGCCGCACCGGTGACCACGCCGACCGCCACGCCGACACCCACCCCCACCCCGACTCCCACCCCGACTCCCACCCCGGTGCCGCAGCCGAAGCCCCGGCCTGTGCACGCCTTCGGCGGCACGCTCAGTTCGCTCAGCCTGAGCAACCTGCTGGTCCTCCTGGTGCTGGCGCTCGCGGTCTTCTGCGTCGCGCGGCCACGTCCCGTCTCCCGGTTCCTGGTCGGGTCGACGGCCGCGTTCAGCGACAGCGTCGTACCGGACGAGGAGGTCAACGGAGCCCTGGTCGAACGCGTCGGGCGCGGCGACCACTCGCCGACCTGGGAAGCGTTCGGCCACGACGCCACCGACTTCTGGAGCCGCACCGCACCGCCGTACATCGCCCGGTGGTCGCCGTTCTTCGGCCGGTTGGCGGTCGACGGCACCGTGATCCGGGCGATCTTCGGCACCCTGTGGTGGTTGATGCCGATCGGTGGCATTGCGCTCGGCATCAGCGCCGCCCACCAGACCCACGGCCACGCTGTCCCGCCGTCGACCGGGATCCTGGCCCTGATCGTCTTCGTGGCGGCGTTCGACGCGGTGGCCGGATTCCTGGCCTCGCTGTTCTTCGGACTGTTCGTCCTGGGCCACCTGAGCTCGCACGGCGCCGCGGTGATCCTGCTGGTCGGCTTCCTGTGGACCGGCTTGCCGCTGATCGCGACGCTGATCCGGCCGTTGCGGCGCACCGGGGACCTGGACCTGCGCTACGGCTGGGACCGGCTGGGCGACATCCTGATCACCGCCGTCATCTGCGGCTGGGTGGCGAAGTCGATCGCCGGTGCGATGAACGTCTTCGCCGACCGGGCCACCGGGATCCCGTCGCACGCCGGGAAGATCGGCCTCATCGCCGGTTTCGCGATCGCGTTGCGGGTGCTGCTCGAGCACCTCGCCGACCTGTGGTTCCCCGAACGCCTGCGCCACACGTCAGTGCCCGAGGAGCTGCCGGAACCCGAGTACGCCGCCGAGCTCGCCGGGATCGTGGTCCGCGGTGCCGTGTTCGCGTTCCTCGGCCACGTCTTCATCGGCAGCTGCTGGCAGTGGGTCGTCGGTTCGGCCCTCTTCGTGCTGCCCGACCTGCTGGGACAGCTGCGCTACCGCAAGGGCTTCACGTTGCCGGCGCGGATCCCGTTCCCGACCGGCATCACCCAGATCCTGATCCTGGTGATCGGCGGAACGGTGCTCACCGCGATCGCCGTCTCCGGAAGCGGGAGTCATCTCGCCCACCTGCGGATCGCGTTCGTGGTGGCCGGCCTGGCGCCTGCGATCCTCGGATCCCTGCAGACGTTCCGCGACGAGGAGCACCCTCGTCCGGCGACGTCGTGGGAGCTCCAGTTCGCCGGTGCCGGCATCCTGGCGACCAGCCTGATCCTGGCGATCCACGGCTACACGTACTGACCGGCACAATGTCGGGGTGACTCCGGCTGCATCCTCCGATCCGCGCACCCGGGGTGACCTCTGCCCCGGCGTGTTCCGACCCTGGCCTGCCGAGGACGGCGCCCTGGTCCGGATCCGTCTGATCGGTGGGGAGATTCGTGCCAACCAGCTCCGCGCGCTGTCTGCGGTCGCAACCAGGTATGGCGACGGCACGGTTCACACCACGGGGCGTGCCAACCTCCAGGTGCGCGGGCTGCCGCACACCGAGGGCCGGCTGCCGGACGAGGTCATCGAGGCGATCATCGCGACCGGCCTGGTCCCGTACGCCGCCCACGACCTCGTGCGCAACGTGATGGTCTCGCCGCTGTCCGGGATCACCGGTGGACTCGCGGACCTGCGGCCCGTCGCGCGCAGCTACGACGAGCTGTTGTGCGCCGACCCGGCACTCGCCGAGCTCCCGGGCCGGTTCCTGGTCGTCCTCGACGACGGCCACGGCGACGTCCAGGGGCGCTCGCTCGACCTGGGCGCGATGGCAGTCGACGAGTCGCGCGTCCAGCTGCGCGCCGGCAGCCACGGCTGGGGCGAGGTCGTGCCGCTCGCGGACGCGCCGGCTGCGCTCGTCGTGCTGGCGCACGCGTTCCTGGCCGCCCGAGGCGCTGGTGAGACAGCGGCGTGGCACGTCGACGAGCTCGCCGAGCCGTTGCTGAGCGGCGAACGCGATCCCCGCACGCTGCGCAATGCCGGTCCGCTCCCGTTCGGTCCGTTCGAGGGGGGCATGCACGTCGAGGTTCCGGACGGGGTGGTCACCGCCGACGTCCGCGAGTCGCTGGCCGATCTCGCCGCCGACCACCTGCTGGTCGTCTCACCGTGGCACGGGCTCGTCGTGCCCGATCCGGGTCACCTAGGCTGACGCCGACGAGTGGTGCAGGAACCCGGTCAGAATCCGGGGCGGTTCCGCCACTGTGAAGCCATGGGTGGTTGAGGAGGTCGCGCAGCGACCGTCTCGAAACCCGGCAAGCCAGACACTGGCCACCCGTCGTTGTCACCGAGAGGGGCGAGAACCCCGAGGAGAGACGATGGACCTGATCAGTGCGCGGCCACCACGGCTGTACTCCTACGTCGACGACGGGTCCGCGATCTACCGCGACTCGTTCGCCACGATCCGGCGCGAGACCGACCTGTCCCACCTGCCCGCGGACGCCGAGCGGGTCGCCGTACGGATGGTGCACGGGAGTGGGCAGACCGATCTGGCCGCCGATCTGGTGATCCATCCGGCGCTCGTCAGCGCGGCGCGCACGGCACTGGACGCGGGTGCGCCGATCCTCACCGATGCGCACATGGTCGCCTCCGGAGTCACCCGGGCACGGCTGCCCCGGGACAACGACGTGCTGTGCCTGCTGCGCGATCCGCGGGTGCCCGACCTGGCCACGACCTTCGGCACCACCCGGTCAGCGGCAGCACTGGCGTTGTGGGGCGATCGCCTCGACGGCGCCGTGGTCGCGATCGGCAATGCTCCGACGGCGCTGTTCCACCTGCTGGAGATGCTGGTGGACGGGGCGCCGCGACCGGCCGCGATCGTGGGCGTCCCAGTGGGGTTCATCGGGGCGGCGGAGTCCAAGGACGCCTTGATCTCCTTCGCGGACGACCACGGCATCGACCTCCCGTTCCTGACCGTGCGTGGTCGTCGCGGTGGCTCCGCGATCGCGGCCTCGGCCTTGAACGCACTGGCTCAGGAGCAGGAGTGAGCGCCGGCCGGCTGTACGGCGTCGGCGTCGGCCCCGGCGACCCCGAGCTGACCACGCTCAAGGGGGCGCGACTGATCGCCGAGGCGGACGTGATCGCCTACCACTCCGGCGTCGGCAAGGAGTCGAATGCACGGAGGATCGCCGCTGCCCTGATCCCGGACGGTGTCATCGAGGAGGACCTCGTATACCCGGTCACCACCGGGCTCACCGACCACCCGGGCGGGTACGCCGGCGCGATGGCGGAGTTCTACGAAGCCAGTGCCGAACGGTTGGCCGTGCACCTCGCGGCCGGACGCACCGTCGTCCTGCTGGCCGAAGGTGACCCGTTGTTCTACGGCTCGTTCATGTACATGCACGACCGGCTCAGCGCGCGGTTCCCCACCGAGATCGTGCCCGGCGTCCCCTCGTTCGCAGCGGCGACGGCCAGCGTGGCGACACCGTTGGTGCGCCAGACGGACGTGCTGACGATCCTGCCGGGCACGCTGCCCGAACCCGAGCTGGCCAGGCGTCTGGCCGACACCCAGGGCGCGATCATCATGAAGCTCGGTCGGACCTTTCCCCGGGTGCGCTCGGCGCTCGAGCAGGCCGGTCGGCTGGACCACGCCATGTACGTCGAACGCGCCTCCATGCCCGAGCAACGCTGGCTCCCGGTGCGTGACGTCGACCCGGAGACGGTGCCGTACTTCTCGCTGATCGTGGTCCCGGGTGACTCGGTCGCGGACAACCCCGCCGGTCGTCGCGGGAGCGCCGGCGCCCTCCCCCGGTCATCGAACTTGCCGAGATGTGGCGACCTACCCACCGAGCTCACCGTCATCGGCCTCGGCCCCGGACCCGACGCCTGGCTCACCCCGGAAGCCACCACCGTCCTCGCCGAGGTAGACCACGTCGTCGGCTACGCGCCGTACGTCGACCGGGTGCCGCAGCGCAGCGGGCTGACCCGACACAGCTCCGGCAACACGGTCGAGGTCGATCGAGCGAGGTTCGCCCTGGACCTCGCCCTCGCCGGCGCTCGCGTCGCCGTCGTCTCGGGCGGCGACGCCGGTGTCTTCGGGATGGCATCGGCAGTCTTCGAGGCGGCCGAGGACCCCGCCTACGCCGACGTACCGATCCGCGTCGTACCCGGGATCAGTGCCGTCCAGGCCGTTGCTGCGCGCGCCGGTGCACCGATCGGGGGCGACTTCGCGGTGATGAGCCTCTCGGACCGGCTCAAGGGATGGCCGGTCATCGAGCAACGGCTGCGCGCGATCGCCGAGGCCGACCTCGTGCTGGCGATCTACAACCCGGCTTCGCGGTCACGGACCACCCAGGTCGCCGAGGCCCAGAAGCTGTTGCTGGAGGTGCGCTCGGCGGACACCCCGGTGGTCGTCGGACGCGACATCGGACGCCCGGGTGAATCGCTGACCGTCACGACGCTGGCCGAGCTCGAGGCGGACACCATCGACATGAAGTGCCTGCTGATCATCGGCGCCCGCGGGACCCGGGTGACCGGATCAGGTCGGGTCTGGACCCAGCGCTTCGTCACCTGACGGATCAGAGCTTGGAGGTCCTCCTCCGGGTCGGTGCGTAGAGGTAGGACTCGGCCACCTTCACCGGGTCCAGCACCTGGCCGACCAGGATGATCGCGGCCTGGCGGAGATCGGCTTCCTCGACCTGGTCAGCGATCGTGGTCAGCGTTCCGCGCAACACGAACTGCTCGGGCTGGCTGGCCCGGTAGACCACCGCGACCGGGCAGTCGGAGCCGTAGTCGACGACGAGCGACGCGGCAACCTCGCGGATCCGGGTGATCGCCAGGTGCAGCGCCAGCGTTGCTCCGGTCGCGGCGAACGCGGCCAGTGATTCGCGTTCGGGCATTGCCGTCGAGCGCGCCTGGGCGCGCGTCAGCACGACCGACTGCGCCAACAGCGGGACGGTGAGCTCGCGACCGAGGACCGCCGCCGCAGCCGCGTACGCCGGTACGCCGGGAGTCACGTCCCACGGCACCTCGGCCGCATCGAGCCGCGCCGTCTGCTCGGCGAGCGCCGAGTAGAGCGACGGATCCCCCGAGCACAGCCGCACGACGTTCTTGCCGGCCAGGTGGCTGGTCACCAGCTCGGCGGTGATCTGGTCGAGGTCCAGGTCCTGGGTGTCGACCAGCCGCACGCCTTCGCGGCACCCGCTGAGCACCTCGCGATCGAGGTAAGTGCCAGCGAAGACCACGACATCGGCAGCTGCCAGCAGCGTCGCGGCGCGCACCGTGATCAGGTCGGCAGCCCCGGGCCCGCCACCCACGAAGTGGATGGCGGTTCCTGGGGAGGTCGCGCTGCGACCGTCTCGAAGGGTCATGCCGGAGACTCCCACGACCACTGGGTGATCGCCCGGCCGGGGGTCCAGCCGGTGAAGGTCCCGATCGGGGCAGCGGTCTCGACCTGGAGCCGGATCAGCTCGCCACCGAGGTCGGCGTACCGGGCCACCAACAGAGCCTCGGTCTGGTGCGTCACCCCGTGCACCACCACCCGTCCGCCGGGCTTCACCGCGTCCAGGACCGCGTCCAGCACGCCCGCTCGAGAGGCGCCGCCACCGACGAAGACGGCGTCGGGGGCCGGCAGGTCCGCCACCGCTTCAGGAGCCGTACCCCGCACGACGCGCAACCCCGGTACGCCGAGCCGGGCAGCATTGCGTTCGATCCTCATCGCCCGCTCGGCGTCCGACTCGATCGCGACCGCCCGGGTCGACGGATGGGTGCGCATCCACTCGATGCCGATAGAGCCCGCGCCCGCGCCGACGTCCCACAGCAGCTGGCCCGGCGTCGGAGCCAGCCGGGCGAGGGCCGAGGCCCGGGCATCGCGCCGGGTGAGCTGTCCGTCGTGCTCGAACGCGTCGTCGGCCAGGCCCGGCGTACGCGCGTTTCCCCTGCCCACACAGGAGATCGCGATCAGGTTGAGCTGCGGCGACTCGCCGTTCCAGCTGTCGGCACGAGCACTCCGACGCGATTCCGACGCTGCTCCCAGATCGCCGAGAACCGTCATCTCACTGGCGCCGTACCCCTCCTCGACGAGCAGGCCGGCCACCACCGCAGGAGTGGCCGCATCGGAGGAGAGCACGATCAGCCGGTGGCCGGAGGCCAGGGCCGCGCGCAGTGCGTCCGGATCCCTCCCGACGAGGGTGACGACCTCGACGGTCTCGGCGGGCCAGCCCAACCGGGCACGCGCGAGCGCCACGGACGAGACGCCGGGAACGACACGCACCCGGTCGGATCCGAGGACGTCGATCAAGGTGGTCGCGATCCCGGAGAGGAGCGGGTCTCCCGAGGCGAGCGCCACGACCCTGCGCCCTGCGTGGGCAGCCACGAGTGCGGCCAGGTGATCCCGGAGCGGCACCGGCCAGGTGATCCGCTGCTGGCCGGCGCGATCCGGGATCAGGTCCAGCTGGCGGGCGCCGCCCAGGACCACGTCCGCGGCCAGAATCTCCTGCTGGGCAGGCGATCCGAGGCTCGCCCAGCCCTCGGCACCGATGCCGAAAACGGCCAGAACGTCGGTCGACGGGAGGTCCATGGCCGGAAACGTTATCGTTACGGCTCCAAGCACGAGGTGCCCCGGAGTGCTGTCGAGTCCTGGCAGCGCGATGGGGAGAATCTGGGAAGCCGGTGAGAGTCCGGCACAGGGCCCGCTGCGGTGACCGGAGCACGCACCACGACTCCGGAAGTCCGAAGACCGGCCTCGTGCTTCCGAAGTTCGATGGCTAAAGCGCGGGAGCCCCCATGCCACTGCAGTTCCCTTTCAGCGCCATTGTCGGTTCCTCAGACATGGCCCTGGCCCTGATCCTCACCACGATCTCGCCCGAGGTCGGCGGCGTCCTGGTCCGCGGCGAGAAGGGCACCGCCAAGTCGACGATGGTCCGGTCGCTGGCCGCCGTCCTGCCGCCGATCGACGTCGTCGCCGGTGACCGGTTCTCCTCCGACCCCGACGATCCGGACCCGCTCTCGCCGGACGGACCGTTCGGCACCCACCCGGTTCGGGAGACCCGACCCGTCCGGCTGGTCGAGCTCCCCGTCGGAGCCACCGAGGACCGGGTACTCGGCTCGCTGCACCTCGAGCGCGCGTTGTCCGAGGGCAAGGCGGAGTACGAGCCGGGGCTGCTCGCCCGCGCGCACCGCGGGATCCTGTACGTCGACGAGGTCAACCTGCTGCACGACCACCTGGTCGACCTGCTCCTCGACGCTGCCGCGATGGGCCGCTCGACGGTCGAGCGCGACGGGATCTCGATCGAGCACGCGGCCCGGTTCGTGCTGGTGGGCACGATGAACCCGGAGGAGGGTGAGCTGCGCCCGCAGCTGCTGGACCGGTTCGGCCTGACCGTCGAGGTCGCCGCACCGCGCGATCCTGCCGTCCGCGTCGAGGTCGTACGCCGACGCATGGCCTACGACGCCGACCCTGCCGGCTTCGTGGCGAGCTGGGACGACGCCGAGCGCGCCTTCACGAGCAGGATCGAGAAGGCGCAGGCTGCACTCGGCTCGGTCGTGCTCGATGACGCAGCGCTGCTGAAGATCGCCGAGGTCTGCGCCGCCTTCGACGTCGACGGGATGCGCGCCGACCTGGTCACGGCCCGCGCCGCAATCGCCCACGCCGCCTGGCGCGGCAGCTCGAGCGTGGAGCGTGAGGACATCCGCGCGGCAGCCCGGCTGGCCCTGCCGCACCGCCGCCGGCGCAATCCCTTCGACGCGCCGGGCATCGACGAGGACCTGCTCGACGCCGTCCTCGGCGACGACGAGCCGGAACCAACGCCCCCGGATCCCGACCCCTCGGTGGTTGAGGAAGGCGCGCAAGCGCCTGTCTCGAAACCAGCCGAGACACAGGACGACGGAGCCTCGGGCGCAGACGCTTCAGATGGTTTCGAGACGGGCGCAGAGCGCCCTCCTCAACCAACGGGGCCGGACGAGAGCTCCACCCAGCCCCCGTCGGTTGAGCCTGTCGAAACCACGGTGGGTGCCGGCACCCCCTACCGCCCCAAGCTCTTCGCCATCTCCGGCCTAGGCGCCGGCGAACAAGGCCGCCGCAGCCGGGCGATCACGAGCTCAGGCCGCCGTATCGGCGCTCGGCCGACCGAGGGCGCCGGCGGCGCGATCCACCTCATCGAGACCATCCGCGCCGCTGCTCCTCACCAGGGCAGCCGCACCTCCTCCACACGCCTCGTGCTCCGCCCCGAAGACCTGCGCGTCGCCGTACGGGAGGGCAAGGAGGCGAACCTGATCCTCTTCTGCGTCGATGCCTCGGGCTCGATGGCAGCGCGTGCCCGGATGCAGCAGGTCAAAGCCGCCGTACTCTCCCTGCTGCTCGATGCGTACCGGCGTCGCGACAAGGTCGGCCTGGTCACCTTCCGCGCCGACTCCGGCGTCCTCGCGCTACCGCCGACGTCGTCGGTCGAGATCGCCGCTGCGCGGCTCGACGAGCTCCCTGCCGGTGGCCGGACACCGCTGGCCGAGGGGCTGCTGACCGCGGCGGAGACGCTGCGGATCGAGGCCGTCCGCGATCCGCGGCGACGACCGTTGCTGGTCGTGGTCACCGACGGACGGGCGACGTACGGGCCGGACGCGGTGGCGCGTTCACGCACGGTCGCGCGGCACCTCGCAGCTCGCGGGCTCTCGAGCCTGGTGATCGACTGCGAGACCGGTCGCTTCCGGATGGGGTTGGCCGCCGAGCTCGCGGCCGACCTCGGCGCCGACTACGTCGCCCTGGGTGAGGTCAGCGCCGAGGCGCTCACCGGAGCGATCCAGCACCGGGTCGGCGGGGCTGCCTGATGCCGCAAGGTCAGCCCGAGGTCATCCCCGACGACGGCCTGTCGACCCGTCAGCGGCGCAACCAGCCGGTGCTCGCCGTCCACACCGGGGACGGCAAGGGCAAGTCGACCGCAGCGTTCGGCCTCGCCCTGCGCGGCTGGAACCAGGGCTGGAGCCTGGGCATCTTCCAGTTCGTGAAGTCGGCCAAGTGGCGCCTCGGCGAGCAGTCGGTCTTCGAGCAGCTCGGCGAGCTGCACCGCACCACGGGCGCTGGCGGACCGGTCGACTGGCAGAAGATGGGCTCGGGCTGGTCGTGGTCGAAGAAGGCCGGGACGAGCGAGGACCACGAAGCCGCAGCCGTCGAGGGCTGGATCGAGATCAAGCGCCGGATCGCGGCCGAACAGCACGATCTCTACCTGCTCGACGAGTTCACCTATCCAATCAACTGGGGCTGGATCGACGTCGACGACGTCGTCACGACGCTGACCGAGCGGCCGGGCCACCAGCACATCGTGATCACCGGACGCCGTGCCGACCAGCGGCTGATCGACATCGCCGACCTGGTCACCGAGATGGCGAAGGTCAAGCATCCGATGGACGCGGGCCAGAAGGGCCAGCGCGGGATCGAGTGGTGAGCCCGACGACCCTGCCCCGCCTGGTGATCGCCGCGCCCGCGTCGGGCCACGGCAAGACCACCGTCGCCACCGGTCTGATGGCCGCGCTCGCGCGCACCGGGATGGCGGTCAGCGGGCACAAGGTCGGACCCGACTACATCGACCCGGGCTACCACGCGCTCGCCACCGGCCGACCCGGTCGCAACCTGGACCCGCACCTCGTCGGTGAGGACCTGCTGGTCCCGCTGCTGCTGCACGGTGCCGCTGGAGCCGACCTCGCGGTCATCGAAGGCGTGATGGGCCTGTACGACGGCCAGCTCGGCGGGGACGGCTTCTCCTCGACCGCCCACGTCGCGGCCGTCACCCGGACCCCGGTTGTCCTGGTCGTCGACATCTCGCACGCCTCGCGCTCGATCGCAGCGACCGTGCACGGGATGGCCACCTGGTCCGCGGACGTCGACATCGTCGGCGTGATCCTCAACAAGGCGGGCTCGATGCGTCACGCCGACGAAGTCGTTCGATCCCTCGGCGACCGGATCCCGATCCTCGGCATCCTGCAACGCGACGACGGCATCGAAGCGCCGTCTCGTCACCTCGGCCTGGTGCCGGCTGCCGAGCGGGCTGATGCTGCAGCCTCCCTCGATCGACTGGCCGCCCAGGTCGCCGAGCGGATCGACCTGGAGGCCGTGGTCCGGGCGGCCAGGACGGCGCCGGCACTCGAAGGTGAACCGTGGACACCGGTCGCGTCCGAGCGCTCGGGTGCCCGCCCGGTCGTCGCCGTCGCCGGCGGGCGCGCTTTCACGTTCGCGTACGCCGAGACCACCGAGCTGCTGCGGGCGGCTGGCTACGAGCCCGTCGTCTTCGACCCGACCACCGACGAGTCGCTGCCGGTAGGAACCCGCGGGCTCTACCTCGGCGGCGGGTTCCCCGAGGTGCACGCCGCCGAGCTGTCCGGCAACCAGTCCCTGCGCGACCAGATCCGCGCGGCCGTGGCTTCCGGTCTGCCGACGGTCGCCGAGTGCGCCGGCCTGCTGTACCTCTGCCGAAGCGTCGACGGCACCGAGATGGTGGGGGCTCTCCCGGTCGATGCGGCGATGGCGCCGCGGCTCACCCTGGCCTACCGCACCGCCACGGCCCCGACCGACAATCTGCTCGCCCGCGCCGGCGAGCGCGTGACCGGCCACGAGTTCCACCGCACCCACCTGCTGGGTTCGCCGGGCCTCCCCGCCTGGGACACCACCGACGGCGCCGCCGGCCCGACCCTGCACGCGTCATACCTGCACACCCACTGGGCCGGCCACCCCCACCTCGCCGGCCGCTTCGCTGCCGCCGTCCACGCCGCCGAGCCCGTGCCGCAGCCGTCCCGCCCCCGGTCATCGCTTGTACTGAGGAGGGCGGGCAGCGCCCGTCTCGAAGTGAGCTTGTCGAAACTTCCGACAACCGCGCTCCCCGACCTCCTCCGCCACCACGGCGACACCGAAGCCACCCCGGGCCTGGCCGACTTCGCGGTGAACGTGTACGACGGCCCGCGACCCGACTGGCTGGAGAAGGCACTGCTCACCGCCGATCCCGGCCGCTACCCGGACGCCACCAGCGCCCGTGACGCGATCGCCGTTCGCCACCAACGCAGCCACGGGAGCGTCCTCCCGACGGCGGGTGCCGCCGAGGCCTTCGGCCTGATCGCTCGTCTCCAGCGGTGGCGCAAGCCGGTGATCGTGCATCCCCAGTTCACCGAACCGGACGTCGCCCTGGCCGGCCACCCCGTCCGTCACGTGGTTCTCGACGCGAGCACCGGCTTCGCCCTGGCGCCCGCGGACATCCCGGTCGACGCGGACCTCGTGATCATCGGCAACCCGACCAATCCCACCGGCGTTCGACACCGGGCGGCCGACCTGAGATCGCTGATCCAGCCCGGCAGGTTGCTCGTCATCGACGAAGCGTTCCTCGACGACGACCTCGAGTCCCTGGCCGCCGAGGTCCTGCCCGGCCTGCTGGTGATCCGCAGCCTCACCAAGCTCTGGTCGATCCCGGGGATCCGCGCCGGGTACGTGCTCGGCGACCCCGAGGTGATCGCCGCACTCGCCCTCCTGCAAACGCCGTGGTCGGTCTCGGCACCGGCGATCGCAGCCCTGATCGCGTGCAGCAGCGACGAGGCGGGGGCGGAGGCCGAGCGTCGGGTGGCGCAGATCGCCGGGGACCGCGCGTTCCTCACTGAGGAGCTGACCCGACTGGAGATCGAGCACGTCTCCTCCACCGCTCCTTTCGTCCTTGCTCGTCCCGGCGAAGGCGTGCACGCACGGCTGCGTGCCGCCGGGTTCGCCGTACGACGTGCCGACACCTTTCCCGGTCTCGACGGGTCCTGGATCCGGATCGCCGTACGGGACCGCGGGACGACGGCAGCCCTGATCGCTGCGTTGGCGTCGCTCCGGTCGGACGCCTGAGCGCGGCGGTCCGGGCAGGCCCTACGATGGGGCCACCAGGCTCGAGGAAGCCGGTGGGAATCCGGCACAGTCGCGCTACTGTGACATCGCTTCGGCGGTGGAGTCAGACCCAACAGCCTGGTCATCCAACTCTG
>JACXTT010010067.1_pt1 | contig 12815 bp, 11 predicted proteins | sample 9270951 | NCBI WGS metagenome assembly JACXTT01 (sample SAMN15532306, study PRJNA645909) | rock metagenome | isolation source: weathered quartz diorite | place: Puerto Rico | collected 2017-06-21 | reverse complement strand
GGCGGCGGCGAGTGGGGGGGCGCCCGGCCGAGGGGTCGGCGAGAAGACGTCATCCCGCAACGGCCCCGGCTTTGAAGGGGAAATGGGGCGGAGGGTCGATCAGGTCGATGAGCGTCTGGGCCAGCGGGCCCGTCCCGAGAATGAGCACGCGTTCGGCGAAGGTGTGGCGCCGCATGAAGCTGTATCCGGCGGAGCGGAGTGGCACGAGGAGCCCCACAATGAGGAGGAGGCTCGAGAGCAGCGGACCGCGGGAGATGCGCATCTCCGGGAAGACGGTGTAGATCGCCGCGAGCAAGATGAGCGCGACGCCAAAGGATTGCAGCAGCCGGGACGTGAACTCGCCGAAGCTCTGCACGATGCGCAGGTCATACAGGTCGTTATAGTAAAAGGCGACGATGCAGCAAACGGAAGGCAGCCCCGCTTGCCATATCAGACTGAGGGCGTCCAACCCGTTCACGGGCAGCGGCCGGCCCCAGAAGAGGGTCGTCCCCGCCACCGCCACGAACAGCAGCACGCCTTCGACCAGCGCGAGGATCATGACAACTCGGAGTCCGCATCGTCTGGGCGGGCGAGGGAGCTGCCGATCTTCTTCACCGCTCGTCCCCAGCGCGTGCCCGCGCCAGTCGTCGGTTCGGCCGGCGCGTCGCGTGAAGTGTAGGCCGAGCCGTACGGAACATTGTACCGGGCGAGCGCGTGGTCGTCACCGTTAAAGACGAAGCCGAGCATCTTTGCGGGATCAAGGCGGTTGAGCGCCTCCTCAACGAGCCGCCGCGGCGTGTGGTGGGCGCCGACGACGCAGATGACGCCGTCGACCCAGCGGGCGAGGACGCGGCAGTCCTGAACCAATACCATTGGCGGCGCGTCGAGGACGACGTAGTCGTACTGACGACGCGCCTCCGCCAAGAGTTCGCCGAGACGAGGAGACTTCAAAACCTCGTACGGACTGGGCGGGGCTTGGCCAGCGAGGACCACGCTCAGGTTGAAGGGCGGTCGAGGCCGGACGACCTGGCTGAGGGGGATGGTGGCGTCGAGGATGGCGTCGACCAACCCCGGCCGGCTACCGGGTCCGAAGCCGAGCAGCGAGCCGATTGCAGGGCGCCGCAAGTCGGCCTCTATCAGAAGGACACGGGCATCCGTCGCTTGGCCGAGGGCACCGGCCAAGTTGACGGCGGTCGTCGTCTTGCCGTCGCCGACCCCCGCGCTCGACACTAAGATCACCGTCAGTCCATCGGACCGGTGGCGCTGTTCAACGAGATATCGCAGGGCCCGATACTGCTCGGCCTCGAACGCAGCGGGCGTCAGGAGGCTCACCAGGCGGTCGTCCAGGCCGTCGGGGATCTCGACAGGAAGCTCCAGGGGTGGAGTTGGCTTCCGGAATGCGGTCGCCAGCGGAGGAGGCGGGGCGGCAGCCGGCGATGGCGGCGCCTCCTCGACCAGGCCCGCGGAGATCTCGGGAGAACTCTGCGGGGGTGCGGGCTGCCGGAACGCCGTGTTCGGAGGAGCCGGGGCGGCAGCGGGCGATGGGGGCGCCGCCGCCCGGCTCGCGGCCGCCGTACGATCCCGCTGGGCCTGCTCGAGGGCCTTGAAGAATTTGCTCATCGCTGAAGCAGCGCGCGCGCTGTGCGGACGAGCTCAGAGGCGTAGGCGGTCGTGACGTCCGCCGCGCTCGAGACGGCCTGGGGATTGAGCGCCGACACCGCCACTAGACCGGCCACGACCCCGGCGGAAACGCCCAGGACGCTCCAGCGGAGCATCATCCGCGACGAGCGCGTGGAGGGGTGCCGCCTGCGACTGCGCGGCCGGCGGCCAGCCTGCAGGTACGCGATGGCCTCCTCGACGATGGGGCGATCGATCCGCCGCGTCTGGTCCGCGTAGCCGATCAGCAGGGAGTGGTCGCAGAGGATATTGACGATCCGCGGGATCCCCTCGGCATACTGCGCGATCCGCTCGAGGGCGGCGTCGGTGAACACCCCGCGGTCCGTGCCGCCGGCCATTCGCAGGCGGGCCCGGATGTAGTTACGGGTCGCGACGGGGGTCAGCGGCGGGATCGAACAGCGGAGGGCAATGCGCTGACTCAGCTGTCGGAGCTCGGGCAGGTCGAGCAGGGCCTGCAGCTCGGGCTGGCCGACTAGGAGGATTTGGAGAATCTTCTCTTTCGTGGTCTCGAAGTTTGACAGGAGCCGAATTTGCTCGAGCGTCTGGGGATAGAGATTCTGGGCCTCGTCAAGGATGAGCACCGTGTTCTGGCCAGTGCGGTGGCGCTCCACCAGGAAATTCTGAAGGGTCACCAGCTGCTGGGCATCCGACTCGCCCGGCCCCGGCTTGGCGATCTGGAACTCCTCCAGCATATACTCGAGGATCCCGCGGAACGGGAGCATAGAGTGCGACACGTAGGCGACCGCGACACTCGCGTCTAACTGGGCCTGGAGCGTCTGCAGAAGCGTCGTCTTCCCCGTTCCCACCTCCGCCGTGAGGAGCAGGAACCCCTTCCGCTCCTGGATCGCGTACATGAGCTGGGCCAAGGCCTCCCGATGGCCGTGCGTGAGATAGAGGAAGTCGGGATCGGGGGTCGGCCCGAAGGGGTCGCGCTCAAATCCGTAGAAGTCGAGGTAGATGGCCATCGGACTCAGCTCCGGAGGGCACTCGTCGAGGGCGAGGGCGACAGCAGGTTGGTCAGCTGCTGGTTGTCGTGGGCGATGAAATACGAAACCCCGGCCGTGAGGAGCAAGCCCAGGACCGCCCCGCCGAGCACGAGCCGGAACCGGGTCCGGCGCTTCAGGACATCGGCCTCGGTCACGATCTGCGGGATGGCCACCAGAACCGGTACGGTGCTGAAGGCCCGCAGCGCATCCACCGAGTGAAATGAGGTGTCTCGGATCTCAGCGAGAACCAGGCCTCCGACGGCCAGACCAACCGAGAGGGCGAGACTCAGGAGGAGCAGCTTGAGACGATTGGGCGCTGCGGGTGTGGAGGCGGGCAGAGCCGGGTCCAGGAGCCGGAATTGTTCTCCCTTCAGGCGCTGCTCCAGGTGCACCGCGATCTGCGCCTCGCCATACCGTTTGAGCAGCGTCTGATAGAGCTCCTTCGTGGTGTCGTAGTCTCGCGTGACCTCGGCGAAGTCCAGCTCGCGCTTCGGCGCGTTGTCGATCCGAATCTGGTAGTTGGCCAGGGCGTTCCGCAAGCGCCCATCATCGGCCTTCAGGAGCCGAAGCTCCGTCTCAGCACTCTTCAAGGCCTCCTCGAGCTGCAAGACCCGTGGGGTCGGCGGAGCCACCTCCGCCTTCGGATCCGGTTTGGGCTTAGGCTCGGCCACTTGCTTCTCGAGCCTGGCGATCTCGTCCTTGAGGCGGATGATATCGGGCCAGCGTTCCGTGTACTTGATGCGCAAGACGGCGAGCTCGGTCTTATACCGAGCTAGCCGGGCCTCGTCGGATTCGGGGCCGCCGGACTCCGCCCGCGCCTGCGCCAACTGGGCCGTGAGACTCTCGCGACGCTCGGCGAGACGCACTTGGTTGTCGTTGTTGAGCCGCAACTGGGTGGTCAGCGACTCGAGGGTGGCGAGGTTCCCCTGTTGCTGCTGGGGCAGCTCGCCGCGGTAGCGCGCCCGCAGCTCGCTCACGCGGCGCTCCTGTTCGTCCAGGCGCTGCTTGGTCGCGGTGAGCTGGGTCCGGAGGAACTCGGTCGTCTCGGCGGCCTGCCGCTCATTGGCCCGCAGGTTCTGCTCGACGTACGAGGACGCGAGGCTATTGGTGATGAGCGCCACCGTCTGGGGATCACGCCCGCGGTAGGAGACCGTGAAGGCGATCGTCGTGCTTGGTCGCCCGCGCTGCTCTGTACTCTCCTTCAGTTCGAGCTGGACGTCGCCTCGCATCTGCCGGACCGCCGGCTCCAGGTTGCCGCGCTGTCGCACATCAGGGTAGAGGCCAAAGTGGGTGATGAGGGGCTCGAGGCGGGTCCGATCCAGCACGTCCTGGCTCAGCGCCGTCAGCCGGGTCTCGAGTTCGTTCGTCACGGTCGAGCGGACGACGTCTTCCCGCACTTGCTGGCGTTCGATCAGCACCGTGGCCGTCGAGCGGTACACGTTCGGGAGCGAGAGGATTAGGGTAAGGGCGGCCGTGAACGGGACCGCAAACAGGAGCACGGCCAGCCCCTTTCGGCGGCTCCAGGCCTCCCGCACCCGATCCAGACTCGCGCCCTGGCCTGCTTCGTCGTCCTCCAGCATCGTTGCCGACCGGACGCTCATGGCCGTAGCGAACTCCCCCGCTCGCGCGTGAGGCCCGAATCTTTGATCTTGTACAGCAACGCACGGTAGCTAATAGCCAGAAGCTTAGCCGCTCGCACGCGGTTCCACTGTGTCTGCCCGAGAGCCTGCAGGATGGCTTCGCGCTCCGCTACCTGGGCGGCCTTACGGGCGACGTCCTTGAGGGAGACGGGCCCGGTCTTGGCGAGGCGCGCCCCGGCGTTCTCCTCGCTCGGCGCGGCCAGTCCCGACAAGGGGCTCCGTCGCAGGAGCGGATCGCCCAGGACGATCATCCGCTTGACCATGTTCTCCAGCTCTCGCACGTTGCCGGGGAACCGGTGATGCATAAGCCGCTGCAGGGTCTCGGCGGGGAGGCGAACACTCTCGCGCCGGAACAGCTGCGAGTAGCGATGCATGAAGTACTCGGCGAGAATCGGGATCTCCTCGGGCCGTTCGCGCAGTGGTGGCACCATGATCTGGATGACGTTCAAGCGGTAGTAGAGATCCTCCCGAAACCGGCCCGCCGCCACCGCCTGCTCGATGTCCTGGTTGGTCGCGGCCAGGACGCGCACATCCACCTTGACCGAAGAGCGTCCGCCCACGCGGGAGAACTCGCCGTCCTGCAGCACGTGGAGGAGCTTGCCCTGCAGCGCGGGATGCAGGTCGCCGATCTCGTCGAGGAAGATCGTGCCGCCATCGGCAGCCTCGAACTTCCCGATCTTGAGCTGGTGCGCCCCGGTGAAGGCGCCGCGCTCGTGACCGAAGAGCTCGCTCTCCAGCAGCTCGCGGGGCACAGCGGCGCAGTTGACCTTGACGAAGGGGCCCCTCTCTCGCACCGAGGCATCGTGGATCGCACGGGCTACCACGTCCTTGCCGGTACCGGTCTCACCCGAGATGAGGACGGTGACGTCCACGCGGGCCGCCTGCTCGATGATCTCCCGAACCTCGCTCATCTTCGGGCTGCGCCAGAGCCCGATCTCTTCGTGCAAGCGCAGCCGCGCCTCGTCGTCCGGGCTCCGCTCCCAGCTCCGGCGCGGGCGTGAGAGGGCGCTCTTGATCACGTTCTCGAGATCGTCAGAAGTGAAGGGCTTCTGGAGGAAGTCGTCCGCGCCTAGCGACGTGGCCTCGAGCGCACGCTCGCCCGCGTCAGCGTCGGCGACCACGATGATCGCGCCCGGCCAGCCCCCCTGTGTCTTGAGCCGGCGAAGCAGCTCGGCTGTCTCGGAGCCGAGATCGAGCAAGCTCAGCACGAATCGCCGCTGGGCGAGCTCCGGCAGTGCGTCGTCGAGAGAGCCCGCGCAAACCGGTTCATAACCCCATTCGCTGAGCACGGAGCCGAGGTGTTGCTGAGTCCCCGATTCGGCCGCGGCCACGAGTACGAGTCTGTTCTTCATCGCTTCGCTTTCCGGTCGGGTGGTCGTGCCGGCTGCTGTGAAAGGTTGACCATACGTGCTGACCCGATGGCAAAGCAAAGGAGGTGCCACTGCCAGGGCCGGGGGATGCTCGCAAGTAGTTGACCTACCTTACCAGAATACCGTCCCTGGCAGGCATCCGCGTTCACTTAATGGGAAATCTCCTTCCCTTCTGACGCAGACAGGGAATTTTCTGACGCCGGCACAGCCGCACTTCAACTAATATCAATTAAAACCACAAGATACAGTGAGCACTCGGTCTCGCAAGTGTTGCATGCACCGCGAAGGATTGTGCTATTGGGCTTCATGATGACGGGATCTTCACTTCTCCTCTTGGCTGCCGTCCACGGATCGCTGCGTATTCACCATGAATATTTCGATTCTACTACTGGCTCTTACGGACACTCCCGGTGACCGGACTCGAGCTCCCTACCAGTCGGGTGGGAACTACTACGGCATGCATGGATGATCCTATGCACATCGTTGTTGCACATACCATGAAGCACGGAGATGGCGTCGAGTAGCTTTGACGCAGCGCGGGATGAATCATGTCCGTAGAACTTACCGACGCCAAATGTAAGTTTTACACCGACACCGGCCCGAAGCCTACTTGGACGCCTCTCCGTCCTCCGACTTCTGAAGAATGTGATCGACGACCTGGGTGACGTGGCCGGCGAGATCGTTGAAGGCGGCCACCATCTCCGAGCGGTCCGTCTGCAGCGCGTCGACCCGGTGGCGCAAGCGCGCGACCTCCTCGCGCAGCATCTCGTTCTCGCTCTCCAGTGTCTGGTTCCGAGCCTGCAGCCGCTCGGAGTTCTCCAGCGTTTCCAGGCACACGCCGAAGAGTCGTTGGCCGTCGCCTAGCCATCGCGCCAGCTCGGGAGCGGAGTTCGCAGTCATGGTGTACGCAGTCCCTTTCACCTTGCCCGCGTCGGTGGCGGCACCGACGGCTCGCTGCAGTGAGCGCCTCGATCGCGACGTCTCCCGATGGATGAAGCTTGGCGTGAGGTCCAGGATCTCGACGATGCGCGAGAAGTGGACCCCGGCGGCCGCGTGCGCCTCCTTGATCAGCGCGGCGCTGTCGGCGCCGAACAGATCGAGGGCGCGCCCATACGCCGGCACCACCGCGCTGCTGATATAGCGAATGCGCTTGCCTTGCGCCTTCAGCTGAATGCAGGCGGAGGCGACGTCTCGCTGGTCCAGGCGGAGCTGCTCCGGCGGGATCGTGCTCAGATCGCGCTCGACCACGTACAGACTCATCAGGAACGCGGGGTGCGAGGACGGCCCGTCGCGCGCGCGCCCTGCAGCTGGGCCTGGGCGTGGGCGAGAAGCCCCCCCTCGCTCGTGGCGTCGGTGGGAAACGAGGCGCGCCCGATGCTGAGGGTCACCTGGCCCGGGGGCGGCGCCACCATCTCGAACAGCCCGCTCTGCATTCGGTCTCGGATCCGGTCCGCGATCATGCTCGCGTCGGAATCGGGCGTGTGCACGAGCATCACCGCGATGTCCGGGCCAATGGCTCCCACCACATCGGTGGAGCGGAGCATCTCCGCGATGCGCCTGGCCACTGCGGCTTCCATCTCGGCCACCGGTCCACCCGCGTAGCCGGTGCGGACGAGGCATAGCGTGAGGAAGTCCTGATAACGGGTGCAGCGCTGCACCTCGCGCGCCAGCAGGTGGCGCATCTCCATCTCGGAGAAGATGCGAATCGAAGTACCCGATTCTTCAGCCATGGCGGAAGACGTCACCGGGAGTCTAGCACGGCCCGACGCCGTGTGAGCGGCGGAGAAAACGCCGGCGGGTTATCCTGGTAGAACGATGGCGCCATTTAGACCAGGGCTCGCCGCAGCATTCTCCGTCCTCTGCCTCGTGTGCGGAAGAGGCGAAGGGGCGGAGATCGGGCCGGAAGTGGATCTCTGCCTCACCTTGAGCTCGCTCCAGGCGGGGGAGGAACTGGTGCTGCGTCCGGGCGACTACCGGGCCGGATGCGTGATCCGCCAGGGAGGCACGCCCGGTGCTCCGGTGGTCATCCGCGGTTCCGGCAGAGAAGGACCCGCACGCCTTGTCCACCCCGGAGGGGACAGCAATCTCCTGAACATCCGTGCCAGCGACGTTACCATACGCGGGTTGCACTTCGGCCCCACTCCGAGCGACGCGGACGGGATTCGGATCTTCGCGGGCAGTCGCATCAGCGTGGAGGAGTGCCAGTTCAGTCGGATGGGGGGGATCGCGGTCGTCGCGAACCATTCCTCCGTCCGGGGCCTCACGGTTCGGCGCAACGTGATCGTGGACTCGGGGGCGACCGCGATGTACTTCGGCTGTCAGGACGGAATCGGCTGTACGGTCTCCGGGTTGTTGGTGGAGCGCAACTTCATCCGCGGGGTGACGGCGCCGGAGCCGCAGATTGGCTACGGGCTTGAAGTAAAACTCAACTCGTCGGGAACGATTCGCGACAACGTCATACTCGAGACGAAAGGACCTGGCATCATGACGTATGGGGCACGGGACCTGCTGAGCATGAACATCGTGGAGCGGAACGTGGTGGTTGGATCACGTCAGTCCTCGGGGATCGTGGTGGGCGGAGGCCCGGCGATAGTCCGGAACAATGTCACCGTGGCCAACCACGACGCGGGAATCGGGATCGAAAACTATCGGCAACGAAATCTTCTACGCGCCATCATCCTCGCTCACAATACCGTGTATGGCAACGTTGGGGCGGGCATCTCCGTCCCAGATGGCGAGGTCCGGGATATCCTGGTCGTCAACAACGCAGCCCAGAGCTGGGGCGGGACGTCCGCGCTGCCGGGGCCGCGCGCAGGCCTCCAACTGCGGGGCAACGTGGATTGCACGTGGGCTCCGTGTTTCATGAATCCGCAAGGTATGGACTTCTCACCTTTCGCCGGTTCCCTCCTCACGGGTCCCGGGATGGTGCGTGTCGAGTCGTGGATGCCGCGCGACGACCTCTTTGGCAAGGCGCGAGGCACTCCGCCCACCGTGGGGGCCATCGAGCACCCCTCGGGCCCGCTCCCATTGGCCGGCTGGCCTTGACGGCATACCACGGACTTTCATGAGTCCGCCGCATTTCGCGAACGGCGCGGGACACCGGCGCGTCGGACTCTATGGGATCGTCTTTCTGGTGAGCGTGGTTATGCTGTGCCTCCCGCTCCTACTGACCCCCTACGCGCCCTTGAAGGACTACCCAAATCACCTCGCTCGTGTGTATATTCTCGCGCATTACGGGGACGTGCCGCTCTACCAGCAGAACTACGTCCTCTCCCAACGCCTCGTCCCAAATCTCGCGATGGACCTCATTGTGGGGACCTTGCTGCGGTTCGTCGATCTGCCGACGGCGAGCCGAGTGTTCTTGTGCCTCACCGTGGTGCTGTTCGCCGGCGGCTGTGATCGCCTGGGTAAGGCTATCCACGGTCACCGCACGTGGCTGGCGATTCCCTGTAGCTTCTTCGTGTACAACTCCATGCTGCTCTACGGGTGGGTCAACTATGTGTTCGGCCTCGGCTACTTCTGTTGGGCCTTGGCCTATTGGCTCCCGAGACGCCGTCGCTGGACGACACAGCAACTCGCGATCGCCACGCTCCTGACGTTTGGAGCGTATGTGGTGCACCTGACCGCCTATGTCTTCCTCGGAGCTGTCCTCGTGACCATCTGCGCGTGGGATGTGTGGAAAGGGCACGTGCCTGTGCGCAGCACCGTTTTCTCCCTCCTTCCGCTGGTCCCGCCGGCGGTCTTCCATCTCACGCAGACGATCGGGCAACGCGGCGTCGGTATCGTGATCTGGAACACTCTGTCAGGCAAAGTCATCGCCGTGCTGCCGTTGTTTCTGAGCTACAGCCGCGTCTTCGATCTGGTCTTCTTCGTGGGGCTCGGTGTGATCTGCATGGTCGCACTACGATGGTCTGAGAGACTGGAGCTCGTGCAGCCCTCCTTCCTGGCGGGCTTAGTCCTCTTGGGATTGTTGCTCGTCGCCCCGAAAGTGGTCCTCGCTAGTGGTGCAGATGCCCGCTTCTTTCCACCGGCGGCGATTCTGTTGTTGCTCTCCACCAAGGTGACGATCTCGCGCCGCGTCGCTGCTGGGTTACTCCTGGCCTGTCTCGCGTTGTTCGCCGTGCGCGTGGGTGCGATCTCGATGACGTGGACACGGATGGATCGGCGCATCGCTGAACAAGTGGCGATGTTCTCCGTGCTGCCCGAAGGAGCGCGCGTGTATCCGGTCTTTCCTTCGTCGCAGCTGGTTTCGCTGTCCAAGGAAGACCTCGGCTTGATGCACGTGATTTCGCTGGCCACCATTACTCGCCACGCGCATGTCTTCTCGCAGTTCGCGACGGGTGGACAAGCGATTGTCCTCTTCCGGAAGAAGCCCCTCTACGAGGATCTCGGCGATATGCCCGACGGCTGGCTGCCCGACTTGGCACAAGCCGAATACGTATGGTCATACACGCTGCCGAAGGCGCTCGAGGAAGCCCTGACTCAGAGGTGCGCGCGGGTCGTGACCCGGGGTGGCTTCACGATCTGGAAGGTGACAGCCTCGACCGACCATACAATGGGGGAGGCACCGAGCCGAGCGCCCCATCGGGAGCGGCAGGCGGGTGGCATGGTCGGCTGGGTAGGTACTGGGGGCGGACTTCAGACAGAGCACACTTCCAGCTTTGGAGTCGGCTCCACGAATGGCTTGGGGAGGTGAGGGGTGGAGCTGCCAAGCTGGCACCTGCTGCTCCCGGTCGACCCAGGGGCACGGGTGCTCTATCTCGGGGCCCCGGGCGGGGATACGGCGGCCGGGCTCGCGGAGACTTTCAAGACGGTTCTCGTGGCAGAGCCCACCCTGGAGCGGGCGCGGATCACGCGCACGCGAGCCGACGCGTTGACCCGTGGCGACGTTCGCGTGGTAGCTAGTGGAGGCGTGGATCTTGCGGTTCGTCCCGCCAGCGTGGACTTGGCGGTGGTCGAGATCTCGGAGCAACGCCCAGGCGCCTCGCCGGGATGGGCGTTCGTCGGCTACGCGATTGAGGCGCGGCCCCTTCTTCGCGCGATTCACTCGGCGCTGACATCAGGGGGCGTCGTCTACCTCGGGATGCCTCCACGTGCGAGCGGGCCGCGTCGAAGCCGAACCTTCTCGCTCCTTTCGACTGGTCGCGTTCGGCGCCTGCTGACCGAGACGGGCTTTGGTGAGATCCGTGTATGGTGCGCGTATCCGGACTGTAGAGATCCGAAATTCCTCGTGGAGTGTGAGCAGCCGGTATTTGACTGGTTCGTCCGCCGCTTCGCGGGGAGTCGCAAGAAGGGGCTCCGGGCCTTCGCGCAGCGCGTGTTCAATGCCGCCCATCTCCTCAAGTATACGGCGCCGGGTTACGGAGTGCTGGCGCGACGACAGGGAGCGCGGCCGGAGTGATCGAGGATATCATCACGCGACTCGGCCAGGTCGTCGATCGCGCAGCTCTGGGGGCCCTGGACCCGACGTCGTGCATGGTCTACACCAATCGGGGTGAGAAGCGCTCTTCAAGCTTGGTCTTCATCTTTGCCCGCGGCTCAAAAGATCCCCGTGTCATCGTGAAGCTCTCTCAAGACACGGCTAGCATCGTGCGTGAGTTCAATGCGCTAGAACGTTTGTCGAGGGAGCTGCCGGGGCACGTGCCGCGGCCGCACCTCCATGGGGAGACCCGCGGCTTCGGCTTTGTGGCCATGGAAGCCGTGGTCGGGGGGCCGATCATCGCGGCCGCCTTCGAGCGCTTCGCCGATGGCATGGTGCGGGAAGTGATCGAGATCCAGACTCGAGTGGAAGAGGGCGTGATGTCCGACGATGTTCTCCGGACGGAGGTCCTAGAGCCCCTGTCGGAATTCGAACGCACGTGGACGTCCGGCCGCGAGGACCTGAGTAGCCTCTGTGAGTCGGTCCGAACGCGCTTGGAAGTCCTCCAGAGCGTTGGATTGCCTCGCGTACTCCAGCACGGTGACTTCTGCCTGGATAATCTGATCGTCCGACCCGACGGCAGCGTCGTGGTCATCGATTGGGAGGACTTCGGAGCGGTAGGGTTGCCCGCCTACGATCTCGTCTCGCTCTTCGTGAGCCTTGAGGCGCGCGACCCGTTCGCGGAGCCTAGCCTTGCGAATCTCTTGATCAATGCGCTCTCCATGTACATGGACAGGCTGAAGCTCGATTACCGATGGCTGGAGGTGCTCGTACCACTGGGCATGATGCGCTTCGCGATGTTCTGCGCCGCGCAAGGGCGACCAGATCCGATACAGTTGACGCTGTCGCGGCTCACGGCTCTGGCGGCGATGAGCAAGAGGGGCGGTGGCCCGTTTGCTGGGCTGACGTAACGGGAGGAACCGGAGTCCCGGCTCCTCCGCGCTGCTAGTGCCGTTCTAGAAGATCGGGGCGGTATCGGAATGCGTAGGTGTCCTTACCCCACTCTCCCGGGATCATGAGCATGACCTTGCTGACGGGATCATACACGCCGTTACCATACCGCATCGGCGGCCCGGGAGCCGCCAGCCGTGGCGTGATGTCGGTCCATGTAGCCTTGATCGGATCGAAGACCCAGGTGTCGGCCAGGGTGCCCTCTCGGTCTGCCGCGCGACCCGCATGCAGGATCACCACGCCGTTGGTCTCGTCGAAGACCATGGAGTGGAGGTCCCGGGCCGGCGGGCTGATCGGAGGATACAAACGTTCCCAGCGCCGGCGCCGGGGGTCGAACAGCCAGGTCTGGTCGCGGGCGACCTTGGCTCCCGAGCTCTGACGGCCGCCGAACAGGAGGAGCTTCTTGATCGTCGGCACGTAGACCAGTCCACCCTGGAGGTTCACGCTGGGTGGAGGAGAGGCGCTGAGAGTCATGAGCCGCTCGAACCGGCCTGTCCTGGTGTCCAGGAGCACCGTCCAGTCCTGCGTGTTGGAGGTCAGCCGGTGTTCTCCCCCGAACTGCACGATCATCCTCGTCTCCGGATCAAAGGCGGCTCCGGGCGCCAGCATGGGGTCGTAGGCGTCGCCGACGAGTGTCCAGGCGTTCGTTGCTCGATCGTAGGTCCAGAGGCCGCCGTTGGCGCCGCGGCGGCAGCCCGGTTGGGCATCCGCCCCCGTGTTGTCCCCGATCGACCCGTTCCAAATGCAGAACTTCCTGAACATCGGGTCGTAAACCAACGTGTGGTTGCCGCGC
>JACXTT010010066.1_pt1 | contig 12816 bp, 6 predicted proteins | sample 9270951 | NCBI WGS metagenome assembly JACXTT01 (sample SAMN15532306, study PRJNA645909) | rock metagenome | isolation source: weathered quartz diorite | place: Puerto Rico | collected 2017-06-21 | reverse complement strand
TCGCGACCTTCAGGGTGGCGGGCACGGGCCCGTCGTAGCGCAGCAGCTCCTCGACCGCGCCGTGCAGGAGCGACGGGTCGTCGATCAGGGCCGCGGCCTCGGCCGGGTGACGGAGCAGATGGAAGAGGCCGTTCCCGAGGAGATTCGTCGTCGTCTCGTGCCCGGCGAAGAGGAGAAGGATGCAGTTCGCGACCACCTCGTCGCGCGTCAGCCGGTCGCCCTCGTGCTCCGCCCGGAGCATGAGGCTCGTGAGATCGTCGCGGGGGCGGCGCTCACGGTCCGCGAGAAGGGCGCGGAAGTACTCGACCAGCCCGCCGACGCCGGCACTCGCTTCCGCGAAGTTGTCGCGCGCGTCGACCGCCCCGCCGAGGTACGCCGCCAGCCGGTCCGACCACCGCTTGATGTCGTCCAGATCCTCCTCCGGGGCGCCCATCAGGCCGGCGATCACGGCCGCCGGAAGGGGAAACGCGAGCTCGCGGATGAAATCCATGGCGCCGCGCGCGATGGCGCGGTCGATCAGCGCGTCGACGGTCCGCTGGATCCGATCGCGGCTCGATGCGAGCTGCTTCGGTGTGAAGGAGCTCTGCAGGAGACCGCGCAGCCGGTCGTGGTCGGGAGGATCACGAAAGACGAGCCAGTGCCCCAGGACCTCGGCGACGGCCCGCACCGCCGGACGCTGGCTCGCATAGCGCTCGTCGATCTTGCGGAAGCGGTCGGAGGAGAACGTCGCCGGGCGCTCGAAGATCGCGACGACGTCGGCGTAGCGCGTGACCACCCACGCGTTCAGGCTCTCGCTCCAGTGGACCGGCTCGCTGTCCCGGAGCCACGAATAGAGCGGGAACGGGTCCTGAACGTTTCTCCAGGACTTGAGATCGAGGTCCGGCACCGGCGCGGATACTAGCCCGCGCCGGGCCGGTCCCTCAAAAAGGCGCTCGGCGTCTCAGTCGTGGTCGCCGACGGTGGTCACCCGGCGGGGCTGTTCCGGCTCCCGGGCGAGATACATGGGAACGACCTGGCGCCAGTCGATGCCGTTCTGGCGCAACGCGAGCTCGGCCCGCGCCGCATTGAGCCAGGCCTCGGGACCGAGCAGATACGGCAGACAGTTGTCGACGGCGTTGATGTCGTCGGCATGCGACCACCCGCCGGAGTAGAGCAGGCTTCCCGCGTAGCACCCGAAGCGGAGCCGCTCCTCGCTGTAGATCCGATGCGGTCGCCGCAGCGCCGGAGCGGCCGGACGGCGGGCTTGGACGTCGCTCACGTCGAGGGCGCCGGGCAGGTGGTCGGTCTCGACGATCAGGCGAGTCGTCACCGGGGCGGCCTCCGGCGGCACGACCTCGGCCCGGTTCGAGTAGCAGAGGGTGCCCTTGGCGTCCTTCCAGCGCCAGACCTCCTCGGCGCGGGTGAGCGGCGGGAGCGCGGTGAGCACGAGCAACACGGCGAACGTCTTCATCTATCGTCTCCTTCTTCGTCTTTGCGGGGACGCCTCGTGGGTGTCCCCGGCGGAGCGCTACAGCGTCCGGCGAAAAACGTCCATCCTTTTCTTCGCGACCCATGCGCTCGCGCATGGCGAGGTCCCGAGCGCTCGGGGTGAGGACTGGGGGCAAAGTGATGTATCAGGGCGCGACTCCACGATATGGGGAAACAGAGCCGCAGGCCGAAGCGCAGGAGAGAAGGGACCGGCGTCCTCGAGCGGCCCGCCACGCCGCGGCCGCCGGTGGCCCCGCGTCCCTCGCCCGACGCCGGGGCCCACGACCAGCTGATCCTGGTCGCCGTCTTCCTGGCGCTCGTGGTGGCGACGTTCTACCTGCCGGCACTCGACGGCGGCTTCATCAACTGGGACGACCCGGACTACGTCACGTTGAACCCGAACATCCGCAGCCTCTCCTGGAAGACCGTCACCTGGGCCTTCACGAGCTTCACCGCCGGGAACTGGCATCCGCTCACCTCCCTCTCGCTCGCGGTGGACTACCGCCTCTATGGCCTCCATCCCTACGGTTACCACCTGACGAGCCTGATCCTGCACGTCGCCAATTCGGTCCTTCTGCTCCTCGTGCTCCATCGGATGACCGGCGCGCTGTGGCGGAGCGCCGTCGTCGCGGCCCTCTTCGGGGTCCATCCGCTGCACGTCGAGTCGGTGGCATGGGTGTCGGAGCGGAAGGACGTCCTCTGCGCGTTCTTCTGGCTGCTCGCCATGGCGACCTACGTCCGCTGGGTACGTGGCCGCCGATGGTCGGCCTACGCCGTCCTCGCCCTCACGTTCGCTCTCGCGCTCCTCTCGAAGCCGATGGCGATCACGTTGCCGCTCGCGCTCCTGCTGCTCGACTGGTGGCCGTTCGACCGGCTGTCCTGGGCGGCGGTCGTAGAGAAGGTACCTCTCCTCCTCCTCGCCGGTGGGGAATCGGTCGCGACGTTCGTGGCCCAGAAGGCGGAGGGGGCCGTCCTGATCGATCCCGTCCCGTTCTCCGCGCGCCTCGCGAATGCGATCGTCGCGTACGCGAGGTACCTCGGGCTGACGCTCTGGCCGCTCCACCTTTCCCCCTGGTACTCGCATCCGGCGGTGGAGGGCCCGCCGCGCTCGCCGCTCGCGCTGCCCGCCGCGCTCGGCCTGCTGATCGGCGTCACGGCGCTGGCGCTCGTGCTGGCGCGCCGTCAGCCGTGGGTGACGGTCGGATGGCTCTGGTACCTCGGCACGCTGGTGCCCGTCATCGGCGTCGTCCAGGTCGGCCGGCAGGCGATGGCGGATCGCTACACCTACATCCCACACATCGGGATCTTCGTGGCGATCGTCTGGAGCGTCGCGGCGATCCCGCGCGGGGACGGGCGCGGCGTGCGCGCCGCGGCGGCGGCGACGGTCGGTGCGCTCGTGCTCGTACTCGGCGTGCTCACCTTCCGGCAGACTCGCATCTGGCGCGACGCGACCACGTTCTGGACGTACACCGCGCGCACGAACCCGTACGCGTTCATCGCCCACCAGGCGCTCGGGGGAATCCTCAGCCAGGAGGGCCGCCTCGACGAGGCGCTGCGTGAGTTCCGCCAGGCGCGCCGGCTGCGGCCCGACATCGCGGTGGTGCACAAGAACGTCGGCAGCGTACTCGCGCGGCAAGGGCGATTCGCGGCGGCGGCCGCGGAGTACCGCAAGGCGGTTGCACTCCGCGCCTCCGCGGACGACGAGAACGCCCTCGGCGGCGTGCTCTTGAGGCAGCGCCGGCCGCTGCGGGCGCGCCGCCATTTCGAACGCGCCGTCGCCATCCGTCCCGGGTTCGCGGAAGCCCACGCGAACCTCGGGCGCGCGCTGCTCGCCTCGGGGTTGGCGGACGAGGCGGCAGCGGAGTTTCGCGTCGCGCTCGAGATCAAGCCCGGCCTCGTCGACGCGCGACGCGGTCTCGACGAAGCCCTCGCGCGAAGGGCTCGTGCGGCCGGATGAGGCGCGGCCGTTGGCGCGAGGTCGCGGCGTTCCTCCTGGTGCTGGTCGTCGGCGCGCTGCTCGTTCGCCGGTATCTGGCCCGACCCGACGTCGTGCTGCTGGCACCGGAAGCCGGTGCCGAGTGGCTCACCGTCGACAGGCCGTTCAACCCGATGGCGCGGCGAGACCCCGAGGTGCATGCCGTCTTCCGCGCCGACTTTCACGTTGCCGAGGTTCCGCCCGGCGCGGTGCTGACCGTCCGCGCTCTGAAGGTGCCCACCGTGCTGCTCGACGGGACGCCCGTCGACGCGCACGCCGAGACCGCGAACTGGAAATTCGCTCGCCAGGTCGAGCTCGGAGGGAGACTGACGCCCGGCACGCATCGGCTGGAGATCCAGGTGTCGAACCATCTCGGCCCCTGCGCCGTGCTCGCCTACTGCGAGGCGCTCGGTCTGTTCAGCGGCGCGGGCTGGCAGGCCAGCGGCAACGGGCACGATTGGACCCGGGCCCGCCCGGCTGGACAGTTCCCGGCCGCGGCGATCTCGGAGCAGTTCCCCCCGGTTCTCGCGGCGCTACGCCCGTATGCGCTGCTGTACGGATACATGTTCCTCGTCGTGCTCGTGCTCGGCCTCCGGAACCCGCCCTCTCTGCCCGACGCCTGGGGACCGCTCGCCGTGCGGGGGGTGCTGTTCGTCGCCTGGGCCGTCCTGGCCCTGAACAACTTCCAGAAGCTCCCGCTCGGCGTCGGGTACGATGTCGACGAGCATTTCGACTACGTGCGGTACGTCGCACAGCGAGGTCGGATTCCGGTGGCCACGGAAGGCTGGCAGATGTTCCAGTCGCCGCTGTACTACCTGATCGCGGGTTCTATCTACCATTCGTTGTCGGCGTTCGTCCGGGACCAGGACACCATCTTGCGCCTGTTGCGCTTGCTCTCGATCGCTGCTGGCGCCCTGCAGATCGAGTTGTGCTACCGGGCTGCGAAGTACGTCTGGCCCAGCCGGACCGATCTGCACTGGCGGAGCGCCGTCTTCGGCGCTTTCCTCCCGGTGAATCTGTACTCGAGCCAGACCCCGGGAAATGAACCGCTCGCCGGAGCGTTGACAGGCGCCGCGGTCGTCGTCGGCCTGAAGCTGCTCTGTACACCGCGCGACTCGCACTCGCGTTGGACGGTTTCCCTCCTCGGGCTCGCGCTCGGGCTCGCCATCCTGACCAAGGTCACGCCGATCTTGCTGTTGCCCCCGATGGGCATTCTGCTGTTGGTGGTGTTCGCGAACGAACCATGGGGGCACCGCCTGCGGATCCTGACGAGCGTCTACGGCATCGCGGTCGTCGTTGCGGGTTGGTACTACCTGCGAAACTGGGTGCTTCTCGGGACACCCTTCATCGGCGGGTGGGCCCCGGAGCGCGGAATCGTCTGGTGGCAAGATCCAGGCTACCGGACGCTCGGTCAATTCGTTCGCTTTGGCGACGCTCTCGTCCATCCGATCTATGCGGGGGTCGCCGCCTTCTGGGACGCCTTCTACTCCTCGTTCTGGCTGGACTCGTGGCTCAGCTCGATCGTGCTCTTCCGACAGCGCCCGCCCTGGAACTACAACTTCATGCTGGGTGGAGCGTGGTTCGGAATCCTGCCCACTCTCGCGATCGTGCTGGGCGTGGTCGCGGCATTTCGCCGCCTGCCGTCTCCGGCTGCCCTCGGTGTGCGATTCGCGCTCGGCTGCGTCGCGGTCTACGTGAGCGCTCTGCTCCTCATGTTTCTCGACGTGCCGGTCTATGCTGTGGGGAAAGCCACGTACACCCTCGGCGTCACGCCGTGCTACGCGGTGCTGGCCGTCGCCGGATTCGAGCAGCTCGCTGGTGTTCCCCGGGTACGCGCTGCGTTCCAGGCCGGCATGGCGTGCTGGGCCATGGCCGCCTACGCGGCATACTTCGTCACCTGAACCGGCCGCGCGCCGTGCCTCACGCGCGCGCCGACAGCCTGGCGGGTCACGTCCGCTAGCGGGCGAACTCGCGCGGCGAAGCGCGCACGGCGCGGTCGAAGGCCCAGTTGCGGATCAGATCGACCTGCTCCTTCATGGTCTTCGAGAGCGGTACGATCTTCGCGGTCGCGTTGAAGAGGTCCTCGTCGACGACGTCGCGGTCCAGGAGACGCGCGGCGGTGAGCGCGGAGACCACGCACTGCTCGATCTCGGCGCCGGTCCAGCCCTTGGTGAACTTCTTGAGCGGCTCGAGGTTGAAGCCCGAGGGGTCGACCCCGCGCCGCCGGAGATGGACGCGGAAGATGTCGAGCCGTTCGTCGTCGAGCGGCAGGTCGACGAAGAAGACCTCGTCGAAGCGGCCCTTGCGGATCATCTCGGCGGGCAGGAGGTCGATGCGGTTCGCCGTCGCGCCGACGAAGAGACCGCGCGCCTTCTCCTGCATCCAGGTGAGGAAGAAGCCGAAGATGCGGCCGAGCTCGCCTTCCTTCGCCTGGGTGCTGATGCCGGCCTCGATCTCGTCGAACCACACCACCGCCGGCGCCATCGACTCGAGCATGTGACAGGCCTGCGCGAAGGCGCCCTCCGCCTTCCCGTGGCGGCCGGAGAAGATCTCGATCATGTCGATGCGGTAGAGCGGCAACTCGAAGCACGAGGCGATCGCCTTGATCGAGAGGCTCTTGCCGCACCCCGAGATGCCCATCACGAGCACGCCCTTCGGTACGATCTCGGCGCTGATGCTGTCGCGCATCTGGAAGAGTTTCCGCCGCTCGACCAGCCACTTCTTCATCACCTCGAGACCCCCGACCTGCTCGAGGCCGATCTCGGTCGGGATGTACTCGATCATTCCGGTGCGGTTGACGAGGAGCCGCTTCTCCTCGAGGAGCGCGGGAACCGACTGCTCGTCGAGCGCCCGCCGCGCGGCCAGCGCGCGGCGGATCGCGTGACGCGCGTCGTCGAAGGTGAGACCCTGGAGCGCGCGTCCGAGCTGGAGGAGCGTCGTCTCGCTCGAGTCGACGGTGCCCCCAGCAGCCGCCACCGCCGCGCTCTCGCGCCGCAGGAAGCTCACCAGCTCGGGCAGATCGGGCACGGCGAGGTCCAGGTAGACGATGCTCCGCTCGATTTCCTCGGGGATCACCTTCACCGGCGACGCGATCACGAGGAGCTTGCCCTGCGCGAGGCAGAGCTCGTAGAGGTCGCGGAGGCGGCGACGGATCTCCGGCGACTCCCGCATCGACTCGTGGAAGTCCTTGAACAGGAAGACGGCGCGGCCCGCGGCGCTCGCCACGAAGTCGAGCGCCGCCCGCGGGGCGAGGGGCTTGCCGTTGCCGGCGGCGCCGTCCTCGCGCATCCCCTCCGTCAGAGTCCACACCCAGAGGGGGACCGGCGGCGAGAACACGGTGGCCGCGAGGTCGCGCAGCAGCGCGGCCACCCGCTGCTCCTCCGCCGAACGCACGTAGGCCAGCGGCCGTCCCGACTCGACGATCTCGCGCAGGGTGCGGAGGGCGCGGCTCTCGGATCCTTCGACCATCGCCGTTGGCATAGCATCCAGCCGACCGGCGCGCACGGCGCGCCCGAGGCCTCAGAGCCGCGCCATCACCTGCTCGGCGAAGTCGCGGAGGACGTTGCGCGCTTCGGCCATGGGTGGCAGGAGCCCGATCTCACCGAGACCGGCCCGCTCGGCGGCGCGGATGCGGTCGATCAGCTCGTCGGGGGTGCCGATCAGGACCGAGGCGCGGATCGTCTTCTCGGTGACGAAGCGCCGCTCGGCCGGCACGAGGTAGGTGCAGTGACCCTCGTGGATCTGGAGGTGGCGTTTCTCCGGTGGCGTCGCCATCCGGTCGACGGAGTCGCAGTACGCCTCCCAGACGTCCTCGAAGCCGTGCGGCACCGCCGCCTCGTTCCCGGTGAGCTTCACGATCTCCCAGGCGAAGTGGAGTGCAGCGGCCACCTGCGATCCGCACTGCGCCACCACCCGTTCGGAATCGACGCGCTCGCCGGGCCGGAGCACCACGGCGGTGGTGAGGGCCGCGGTGTGGAAGGAATCGGGAAGCGAGCGGCCGAGCCGGGCGGCCTCCGCGCGCAGCGTGCGCAGGTGCGACTCGAGCACCGCCGGATGCTCGTTCCCGACCGACACCAACCCGTCGGCGAACTCCGCTGCGACCGCGAGGGCGCGCGGCCCGTTGGCCGCCACGTAGATCGGGATGCGCGGCTCGAGGGCGATGAACCCGAGGTCGAGGTGGAGGAAGCGGATCGGCCGCGTGACGCCGTCGAGCGTGTAGTCGACCTCGCGCCCGTCGAGGAGCGCCCGTACGACCCGCAGGTACTCGCGCCAGGCGCGGATCTTCATCGGATCCATGCCCATGACGCGCATCGCGGTGTGCCCGGTGCCGATGCCGAGGAACACCCGTCCCGGGGCGATCCGGTTGATGGACGCGATCGAGTGCGCCGTCACCGGGGCGATGCGCGTGCCGGGAATCGCGACGCCGGTGCCGATCCGGATCCGCCGGGTGTTGGCGGCGGCGAGTGCCATGGTCGCGTAGCAGTCCGACCAGATCATCTGCGAGTCGGGTACCCACGCACGGTGGTAGCCGAGCTCCTCGGCGAAGCGAACGAGCTGCCAGTCGTCGATCTTGGTGGCGACGAAGACGCCGAACTCCATCGTACCCTCCGGGTTGCTGGACGCGGCGCGACACTATACGCGCAGTAGCACCCCGCGTGCTGCGAGGCCGGTCGCGCGCGTGACGGCGGCGGCGTAGAGCCCCACCTGCCGCCGGTACTCCTCGAGCCGCGCGCCGATCTCGACGTCGGTCTTGAAGTCCACCACGGTCCATCCCTCGTCGTCACGGAATGCCGCGTCGATCACGCCCTCGGCCAGGAGGCCGTCCGCGAGCCGGATGGCGACCGGACACTCGCGCCGGCACCGCCCCGCCCGGGCGGCCTCCGCGGCGCGACGCAGGAGCGGGTGGGCGAGGGCACGGACGACGATTTCCGCTGCCGCCTCGGTTTCCTCGACCGTCGCGCCGAGAAGCCGCCCGTGGAGCGCGGTCGTGTCCGTCACGCCGGCGAGGTCTGCATCGAGCTCCACCGTCGCGAGCACGGCGTGCACGAGCGTCCCGAACCGCCTGCCGTGAGGCCGCGGTTGCGTTTCGCCGACCGATTCGACCGCGACCTCGGCGACCGGCGCGCCCTCCGCCGCTGCGTGTTCGGTCGCCGTCCGCACGACGAGACTCGGCCGCGCCCCGTCCTGCCGCACGCGGGCGCGCTCCGCCTGCCACGCGGCGTGCGCGCGCACCCCTTCCTCCGCGCGCACGCCCCGCTCGTCGGCAGCGAGGATCCGCTGCTGTGCCAGCCCCGCCGATTCCTCCACGTCGAGCACCAGCGTCGCCGGATCCCACCAGACCACGCGATGAGGCCCCACCTCCGGTGCGTGCAGGCCCGGCACCACCGCATCCGGCGGCCGCACGACGCCCGGCGGCCTCCCGGGCGTGGCATCGATCCCGAACGCCGGACAGCCGACCGGCTCCCGCGTCTCTGGCGCGTGGACCCGGTGGGGCGACGGGTAGACGACCGGATCGAGCGCCGCGAGCCAGCCGCCCGCGTAGCGGCCGTCTCCCAGCGCGGGGACGACGAGCAGATCCCGCGCTCGCGTCGCCGCGACGTACAGCACGCGCGTGGCCTCCTCGCCCTCGCGCGCCATCTCCTCCGCAGCGTGCTCGCCGAGCTCCGGCGGCGTGCACCCCGCGAGCTTCGACACGCAGAGCTCGCGGTCCGCGTCGACCCACCGGTTGGGCTCGCCTGGCGTCTCCTTGCACGTCGGGTCCGCGAGGATGACGACCGGGAACTCGAGCCCTTTCGCCCCGTGAACCGTCATCATCCGCACGCCCTCGGTCCCCTCCTCGACGATCGGCGCGTCGCCCGCCTCGCCGTGCTCGGCCTGCTCGGTGAGCCACTCGACGAAGGCGCGGAAGGACGTCAGGCCGGTCCGCTCGGCGCGCCGGGCGAGGTCCATCAAGCGGGTCACGTTCGCCAGCGCCTGCTCGCCGGTCGGCCAGACCGCGAGGCCCGCGTGGGCGCGCGTCGCGGCCAGCAGCTGGCCGATCGTGTCGGCGATCGGTCGGCGATTGCGGCCGCGGTGGAGGTCGCGCAGCACCTGGAGGGCCCCGGACACCTCGCGGAGAGACTCCGGCGCATCGCCGGGAATCGGACGGAACGGATGCGGCATGCCGTAGCGCTCGCGGAAGGCGAGGAGCGCCCCGTCGCCCAGCGCGAAGAAGGGCCCGCGCAGGCTCGCGTACACCGCGAGCTCGTCTTCCGGACGCTCGATCGCCGCCAGCGCGTTGCGAATCGCCTCGACCTCCTCGCGCACGTGGAAGGAGGTCCCGCCGACCAGGAGGTGAGGCAGATGCCGGGCCTCGAGCGCGCGGACGTAGGGGCGGGTGACGTCCGTCCCGAAGCTCCGGAAGCGGCGGAAGAGCAGGCAAACGTGGCGTGGGCGGACCGGCACACGCGCGTCGGGCCGCTCGCGTTCGGTGACGGTCCACTCGCTCTTCCGCACCAGCCATTCGACGAACGCCGCCACCACGTCGGGCAGGGATTCGTCGATCCGCCAGTCGACGATCTTCCCGAAGTCGCCGTACGGCCGCGGCACGGGCAGGACCACCACCGCGGGTTGCGTTTCCACGGCGGCCCGGTAGGGCGAGAGCGCGACGTAGCGCGGCTCCGCCTGCATGCGGGGCGCGAACGCCGCGTTCACGAGCGTCTGGATCTCGGGGACGGCGCGGAAGCTGACGCTCAGATCCACGGGCTCGGCACCCGCTGCGACGAGCTGCCGTTTGACGCGCTCGTACAGCGCGACGTCGGCGCGGCGGAAGCGATAGATCGACTGCTTCGGGTCGCCGACGAGGAACAGCTTCCCCGGGACGGGTCGCACCCGCCGCCAGTCGCGCACGCCGGGGGCGTCCGCGGCGAGCAGCAACAATATCTCCGCCTGGAGCGGGTCGGTGTCCTGGAACTCGTCGACGAAGAGATGGGTGAAGCGACGCTGGAGCTCGGCGCGCACGGCGGCGTCGTCGCGCACGAGGTCGCGAGCCCGGAGCAGGAGATCCAGGAAATCGAGGCAGCCCGCGCTCTTCTTGAAGCGCTCGTAGCCGTCGACCACCGGCCAGAGCTCGTCCCGCAGGTGGGGGGCGAGGTCCGCCCCGGCACGCCGCAGGAACTCGTCGAGCGCGGCACGGAGCGCGGCGCGGCGTTCGAGGAGCTCGCTCTTCGGAAATCCGTCCGGGACCCGCCGGAAGCCCGTCCAGTTCCAGTGGCGTCCGCGGCCGAGCTCGCGCAGCTCGGCTTCCAGACGATCGTGATCGCGCCCGCGGATGGCCTCGCGGCGGTGCACCTCGTCGGCGAAGCGCGCGATCTCGGCGAGGGATCTGACGAAGTGATCGTCGGGGTTTCCCGCGGCCGCGAACGCGCCGAGCGCCGTCATCTCCGTGATGAGCGCGTCGATCGTGCCGTCGCGGTCGAAACCCTCCTCGTGCCGCCACGGCGCCGGGAAGTCGCGCCGATCAACGAGCTCGCGCGCCGCGCCGCGGAGCATGCGGCGCGGCCCCTCGTCACCGCCCCGACGGCGGAGAACGCGGCGCACCGCCTCGCCCGGATCCTGGAGCTGCTCCTCGAACCAGCGATCGAAGGCGCGGTCGAGGAGCCCCTCGGCGACGTCCTTCGGCGCCACCTCGAAGAGCGGGTCGACGCCGGCCTCGACCGGCCGCTCGCGGAGGAGATCGGCGCAGAAGGAGTGGATCGTGCCGATGCGCGCCTCCTCGAGCTGGGGGAGCGCGGCATCGAGCCGCGCGCGGACGTCGGGACCGGCGCTGCGGCGCACGTCCTCGATCGCCTTGCGGAGCCGGAGCTTCAGCTCGCCGGCGGCCGCGTCGGTGAACGTCACCGCGACCATCTTGTCGAGCTGCGCGCGGCCCGCCTCGAGGAGCGCCACCATCCGTTTCACGAGCTCGGTCGTCTTCCCCGTGCCCGACGCCGCCTCGACGGCGAGCGTCGTGTCGAGGTCGCAGCGGATGCGGTCGCGCGCTGCCTGATCCGCGAGCCGGGCCGTCATGGAAGGCCTCGCAGGCGGAGGAGGTCCGCGCAGCGCTCGCGCGGCTTGCGCGCCGTCCGGGTCTCCTCGTGCGGCCCGCACACCGGCGCGTAGTCGCAGTACCGGCAGGCGCCCTTGGCGGGCAGGGCCGGCAGGAAGCCGTCGGTCAGCGCCCGGCCGACGATCCCGACGACCTCGCCCGCGACTCGCCGGGTGCCGTCGTCGAGCGGCACCACGCGCTCCTCGAAGCCGCCGTCGGCCGTACAATAGTAGAGGCGACCTGCCTCGACCGGCTCGTCGAGGAGGCGCTCGCAGGCGAGCGCATAGAGGAGCGGCTGAAGGACGGTGCCGCCGCCGACCACGACCCCGGACTTCGGACGGGTCTTCCCCGTCTTGTGATCGGTCGCGCGGAGCGCACCGCGGGGATGGCGCTCGACGAGGTCGATCGAGCCCCGGAGCTCGAGATCGCCGAGGATCGGGACCGGATCGGCGACGCTCGCGGGGTCGGCCTGCGGACGATCGCGGTCGGCGAGCCCGAAGGCGAGCTCGAACTTCCACGGCACCCAGTCGTCGTCCGCGCCGCGCCGCAGCCAGTCGCGCAGGTCGGCGCGGATGCCGTCGATCCCGTCGCGCCACACCCGGTCGATCGCGGGCCAGAGGCGATCGGCCCAGCGCCGCTCGGCCTCGTCGAGCGCGGCGTCGACGGCCGCGCGCGCGGCGTCGAGGTTCGTGGGGCGGACCGGCAGCAGGCCCTCGGCCCGCAGCCGGGTGAGCACGGCGAACTGCACCTCGTGGAAAATCGCGCCGCGCGTGAGCGGATCCAGGACCTCGACGGCCACCGGCTCCTCGCGCGGCTGGAGCCGCAGGAGCGCCTGGAGGAAGAACCGATAGGGGCAGGTCGCGAAGTGCTGGAGCGCGGTCGGCGAGAAGGGACGGGCGTCGAGCCGGTGATGCGCGAGCGCCTCGCGCGCGAGCTCGTCGGGATCGACCAGCCCGTCGGCGGACGTCCAGCGACGGAGCCAGCGCCGCCCGCGAGCCCGGAGCGCCCGCCCGAGATGGACGTTCGCGGTGAGCAGATAGCGCGCGCTGCCGTCGGTCGCGGCCGGATCGGCGTCGCGGAGCCCGGCGAGGAGCGCGAGGTCGTACTCCGCCTCATCGATCGCGTCCTCGGGTCGCGCGGGGGCCGGCCACCCGAGGCGGCCGCCCGTCTGTTCGCCTGCCTCCATCTGGTCGAAGCCGGGCAGGCGCCCCGTCGCCGCCCGCACCGTCTCGAGCCCGTAGAACGACGGCACCCGTGGCCGCCCCTGCTCGACGTCGACCCGCGGCCACGAGAGGACGACCCGGTCGTG
>JACXTT010010065.1_pt1 | contig 12816 bp, 14 predicted proteins | sample 9270951 | NCBI WGS metagenome assembly JACXTT01 (sample SAMN15532306, study PRJNA645909) | rock metagenome | isolation source: weathered quartz diorite | place: Puerto Rico | collected 2017-06-21 | reverse complement strand
AACGCTGCGGTCGGCAGCCGGCTCGGCCTCTCGGAGGAGAAGATCCTGGCCCTCGGGGACTACGCGCAGAGCCCGCTCTACTCGGAGGCGGAGCGGCTGGCGCTCGAGTACGCGGACGCCATGACGATCACCGGGCGCGAGGTCGGCGACGACCTCTTCACGCGGCTCCGCGCGGCCTACGACGAGGACGCGCTGGTCGAGCTGACCGCGATCATCGCGTGGGAGAACGCCTCCAGCAAGTTCAACCGCGCCCTGCGGATCCCCTCGCAGGGGCTCTGGAAGCGCGGCTGACCCCGCGCCCGGAGGGCTCGCCCCATGACCACGCCAACCCGACTCCTGCTGGCCGCGGCCGCGCTGGCGCCCGGGCTCGCGCTCTGCGTCCCCCCCGCCCACGTCGCCGAGTGCGCGCCGCCGCGCGTCGTCGTGCTCACCCCGGTCGCGATCAAGTACTGCGTGGACCCGGCCTTCGACGGGCTGATCCAGGAGCAGGTGCGGCGGATCCGCCAGGACGTCCGGGCCCAGCGCCAGGCCCGGAAGCTGATCGTCTACGCGAGCACCCCGATCAGCGCCCGCGGCGGCGGCCACGTCCCCACGAACCTCGACATCTCGGCCTCGGTGAAGACCGCGATCGAGAAGGAGTACGGCGCGGGGGTCTGGGTGCTCGATCCCGGGCGCTACCAGCTCCCGCCGGTCGGCGGCAAGTCGCCGGGCGGCAGCGAGTACATGGTGATGTGGACGGCGGTCCTGGGCGGCGACGACGGACTCGGCGAGGACTTCGACCTGGTGCACTTCACCGGCCCCGCCAACATGCGCGCCTTCTTCGGCTGCGGCGGGGCCGACGTGACCGCGTGCGTCGACCGCTACGTGACCACGCGCGCGGCCTCCGACGAGAAGTTCCGGCGCGACGTGGCCGACCAGGCCGACGCGCGCTGGAAGTTCGTCCGCTACTACGCGCTGCGCGCCTCCAGCGCCTACTCGCTCGGTGCCCGCGACGAGTGGAACATCTTCGTCGCGATCAACCGCCGGCGCGCGCCCGGGGAGCAGATCGCCATGTACTTCGACGGCCGGCCGCTCTCCCCCGCGGAGATGGAGACGCCGGTCTCGCCGGGCTACGAGTTCCGCTAGCTAGCCCTTCGGCCTGGCCTCGGCCAGCCGCTTCATCTCGGCGAGCCCCTTCTCGAACTGGCCGCCGACCATGCGGTCCATGCTCATCACGAGGCCGATGGCCTTGGTCACGAAGTTCCTCCGGCCCTCCATGCTCCAGGTCACGGTCGTGCGATCGCCGTCGGCCTTGAAGGCGAACTCCGCGGTGTTGGTCGCCGTGAACGGCTTGGCGAACTCGAGCCGGATCCGGACCAGCTCGGGGGGGCGGCTCTCGGTCATGGTCATGCGGCCCTCGCCCACCTCGCGGTTGCCGGCCCAGGCGTAGACCGCGCCGGTCCCGGCCGCCGCGCCCTCGAAAGTCTGCTTCATCGCGGGGTCGATCTTGGCCCACGGCGACCACGCCTCCCAGTTGTGGAAGTCGTTGACCAGCGCGAACACCGCCGGCGCGGGCGCCGCGATGACAGCCGTGCGCGCGACGCGGAACTCGGCGGGCCGGGTGGCCACGTAGACGACCAGCGCGACGACCACCACCACGAGGACCAGCAGGATCTTCACGGCGCCGCTCCCGCGCCGCCGGCCATGGCCCCCACCACCAGGAACGGCTCCCGCCCGGCCGCGACCGCGTCGGGCAGCGGGGCGTCGGGCGATTCGTGGGAGAGATCCTCCTCGCAGGCGAAGAACCGGAGGAACGGCCGGCGCCGCTGGGTCACCTGGTCGCGGATCGTGCCCCGCAGCATCGGGTAGGAGGCCTCGAGGGCGTCGAGGACCGCCCGCTGCGTCACCGGCCCGTCGACCTTGACCTCCACCTCGCTCGCGACGCGGGCGAGCGTGCGCAGGTGGGCCGGCAGCACGACCCGGATCATGGCAGCGTCTGCACCTCGACCGACACCACCGCGGGGAGGTCCCGCACGATGGGCGCCCAGGTGTCGCCCGCGTCGGGGGAGGCGTACACCTGGCCGCCGGTGGTCCCGAAGTACACGCCGCACGGCTCGAGGGAGTCGACGCTCATCGCGTCGCGCAGCACGTTGACGTAGCAGTGGCTCTGGGGCAGGCCCTTCGTGAGCGGCTCCCACTCGTTGCCGCCGGACCGGCTGCGGTATACGCGCAGCTTCCCGTCCGGCGGGTAGTGCTCGGAGTCGCTCTTGATCGGCACCACGTAGATGGTCTCGGGCTCGTGGGCGTGCACGTCGATCGGGAAGCCGAAGTCGCTCGGCAGGTTGCCGCTCACCTCGCGCCACGACTCGCCGCCGTCGTCGCTGCGCATGACGTCCCAGTGCTTCTGCATGAAGAGCACGCCCGGCCGCGAGCGGTGGATCGCGATGCGGTGCACGCAGTGGCCGACCTCGGCGGTGGGGTCGGGGATGCCCTCCGACTTGAGCCCGCGGTTGATCGGCCGCCAGGTCTTGCCCGCGTCGTCACTGCGGAAGACGCCGGCCGCCGAGATCGCGATGTAGATCCGCCCGGGATGGCTCGGGTCCATGACGATCGTGTGCAGGCACATCCCGCCCGCGCCCGGCTGCCACAGCTTGGCCGAGGTGTGCGTGCGCAGGCCGGGTAGCTCCTGCCAGGTCTGGCCCGCGTCCTTGGTGCGGAAGAGCGCGGCGTCCTCGACCCCGGCGTAGACCGTGTCCGGATCGTCGATCGACGGCTCGAGGTGCCAGACCCGCGCGAACTCCCACGGATGTGGCGTGCCGTCGTACCAGAGGTGGGTGCCGGTGGGGCCGTCGTAGGCGAACTTGTTGCCCGCGCTCTCCCACGTCTTGCCGCCGTCGCTCGAGCGCTGGATCACCTGCCCGAACCAGCTGCTCGACTGCGAGGCGTAGAGCCGGTTGGGATCGGCCGGCGATCCCTTCAGGTGGTAGATCTCCCAGCCCCCGAAGTGGGGGCCGCTCACCTCCCAGCGATCGCGCTTGCCGTCCGCGGTCAAGACGAAGGCGCCCTTCCGCGTGCCCACCAGCACCCGTACCCGGCTCATCGGCGGCTCCTTTCCTGCAGGCCCTCGCGCAGCCTCTCCTCGCGCTGGACCTCTTCGGGCGGAAAGATGTCGGACGGGAAGTCGGAAGCCTCGAACACCTGGCGGATCTCGATCTCCTCCCCGGCCCCGAAGGGCGCGCGCGACATCCACTCGATCGCCTCGGCCTTCGACTTCACCTGGATCATCCAGAAGCCGGCCAGCAGCTCCTTGGTCTCCGCGAAGGGGCCGTCGGTCACGATCGGCCTCTTGCCGGTGAACCGCAGGCGGCATCCCTTCGAGCTGGCCTTCAGCCCCTCGCCCGCGAGCATCACGCCCGCCTGGGCCATCTCCTCGTTGAACCGTCCCATCGCGGCGAGCAGCTCCTTGCTCGGGAGCACGCCCGCCTCCGAATCCTTGTTGGCCTTGACCAGCACCATGAATCGCATCGTCACGTCTCCTTTATCGAGGCTTCCTGAGCGGGAGCAGCGCCTTCAGGCGGTCATCTCGCAGGTAGAGGCCGAGCCAGACGAGGAGCCCGATCACCACGTGCAGCGCGAAGGCGTCCCCGACCCGCCAGTGAGTGCACATCGCCCCGCCGATGAAGCCGGTCAGGAGGATCGCCCCCAGGACCGACGTCGCGGGAATCGCGTAGATCACCGCCACCGAGAGCTCCAGGATCGCGAGCGGGATGACCATCGACTCGGGCAATCCGAGATGGGCCAGGCCCTGCGCCAGCTCGGGCCCGCCCTTGACCTTCATCGCGGCGCTCAGGAGGAACAGCAGCACCATCAGGATCGAGATCACCCGTCCGACCCACACGATCGCTCCACCGGCAGCCACCAGCCCGCACCTCCTCGAGGATTTGTCCTGCGTTTGTCGAAATCATAGCCCCGCTGTCACCCGCCGGGCCGCTTCACACCAGGTAGTCGACCGGGGCCACCCCCGATCGACAGGGAACTTCGGTCAGCGGACCTCTTCCGGAAGGCGAGGCGGCATCAGCAGATAGCTGAGCAGCCAGCCGGTCAGACCGGCGAGGCCGATGGACCCGGTCCAGAGGTGGATCGACCAGGAGATCCCCTCGGTCATGGCCAGGGCCACGAAGTAGCCCACGTACACGACGGCGGGCGCGGCGAACGCGAAGATCCGGTAGGCCCCGGCCTCGACGCGCCGGGACGAAGCACCGCGTACACGACGTCGATCAGGACCGCCGTGACCACGGCGGCCACCACCAGCGCCAGCGGATAGCCGCCGGAGAAATCGAGGAACCCCATCCCCACGCCGTTCAGCGCGAGCATGAGGGCGAGCCCTCCGCGCGGAAGGCGTCGCCGCGCGGCGAGCAGGACGGCCGCCATGAGGATCACGGCCTGGAGCAGGATGCTCGCGACGCCCAGGCCCACCGCCCCGCCGAAGGGATGGCCCCGACCGGCCGCGACGAACACGAGCGGGTGCGCGTACTGGGTGAAGAACGTGAGCACGGAGAGCGTGGACAGGATCCCGAGCACGACCGGGCCCTGCGCCGTCCACCGCGAGCCGGCCTCGTTCCGGCGCCACCCCGCCCGCACCGATCCGGTCGCGATGAGCCCGAGGCCGACCGCGAGGAGCAGGTGGGTCGGGCTGAGCACAGCTTCCACGCCGACCTCGATGCCGTACACGGTGTGCCAGATCAGGTCGGTGAGCCCACCGACCGCGAAGACGAGCGCGCCGACGAGCGCCAGCTCGTAGCCGGCCGGCATCGCGCGGCGCCACGGCAGGCCCCGGGCCCGACCCCCGAGCCATATGACCGCGAGCACGGCGGCGACCACGACGTAGCCGCCGTAGAAGACGGCGTGCCAGGGCGTGAAGAAGGATTGATCGACCTGCCCGTGGGTGTGCGCCCACCCGTCGAGGTACACCCCGCCCACGAACACAGCGGACAGCGTCGCCATCGTCCAGTCGAGCCTGCCGGAGGAGGTGCTCGCGGTCTGCATGCGGGCGGGTCGAAGGATAGCGCCGGCGCGCCCCGGCCGGCAACGTGCGTTCGGGCCGACGAGCGGGTATGATCCCGTTACCTCGACCCTCAACCTGCTGTCCCGGGAGACGCGGCCATGTCGATCAACGGTCAAACGGAAGCCCGGAAGATCCACGCCCGCCTGAGCCATCCCGTCATCGACGCGGACGGCCACTGGCTCGAGTACGGGCCGGTCATGAAGGAGGAGTTCCGGCGCATCGGCGGCGCGGCCGCGGTCGAGGGCTACGAGCTGGCGAGCCAGCGCGTGCCCAGCTCGCTCAAGATGACGCTGGCCGAGCGGCGGCGCCGGCGGGTCGGCCAGGAGGCCTTCTGGGGCTCGCCCAGCGAGAACGTGCTCGACCGGGCGACCGCCATGCTGCCGCGGCTCATGTACGACCGGCTCGACGACCTCGGCATCGACTTCTGCGTGGTCTATCCCACCGCGGGGCTCGGCTATCACCGCATGCAGGACACGCGGCTGCGGCGCGCGATCTGTCGCGCCTACAACGTCTTCGCGGCCGACCAGTTCCGCGGGCTCGAGGACCGGATCATTCCCGCGGCCATCGTCCCGATGTACACGCCCGAGGAGGCCATCGAGGAGATCGAGTTCGCCACCCGCCAGCTCGGCTACAAGGTGATCATGGCGGGCGGGCTCATGCGGCGTCCCATCCCGGCCCTGCTCGAGGACAAGCCGGAGGCGGCGCGGCTCATCGACTGGTACGACGTCATCGGCATCGACAGCGAGCACGACTACGACCCGGTGTGGGCCAAGTGCCGCGAGCTCCGCATCGCGCCCAGCTTCCACAACGGGGCGCGCTCGATCCTGCTGCGCAACTCGCCGTCCAACTTCTGCTACAACCACATCGGCCACTTCGCCTCCGCGGGCCACGCGGTCTGCAAGGCCCTCTTCTTCGGCGGGGTGACCCGCCGCTTCCCGGATCTGAACTTCGCCTTCCTGGAGGGCGGCGTGGGCTGGGCCTGCATGCTCTACGCGGACCTGATCGGCCACTGGGAGAAGCGCAACCGCCAGGCCATCGAGTCCACCAACCCGGCCAACCTCGACCGCGCGGCGCTGCTCGGCTACGCGCAGAAGTACGGGCGCGAGGCCCTCGTGGAGGCGGTGCGGCGCGGCGAGGGGCTCGAGGGCGACTCCAACTCCGCACAGACCGGCGGCATCGAGGATCTCGACGACTACTTCCGGTGCCGGATCGAGAAGAAGCAGGACATCCGTGACCTCTTCGTGCCCCGCTTCTACTTCGGCTGCGAGGCTGACGATCCGGTCAACGGCTGGGCCTTCAACCGCAAGGCAAACCCGATGGGCGCGCGGCTCAACGCGATCTTCAGCTCCGACATCGGCCACTTCGACGTGCCCGACATGACCGACGTGGTGCCGGAGGCGTACGAGCTGGTCGAGCACGGCCTGCTCGACGACGGAGACTTCCGCGACTTCATGTTCGCCAACGCGGTGCGCTTCTGGGGCGAGGTGAACCCGGACTTCTTCAAGGGCACGGTGGTGGAGAAGGCCGCCGCGGAGGTGCTGGCGGCCCGGCCGTGACGCGCGCGCCCGGGGCCTAGCCCCGGACGCGGGCGCTGCGCACCGCGAGCCCCTCCAGTCGCGAGAGGAACGCGGGGACGACCATGGGGTCGATCTTGACCGCGCCCCAGATCGGGTCGCGGTTGTAGCTGTCGTCCAGCGCGGCGTTCAGCAGCCCCGTCATCTGGTCGTACAGGTCGGGGCGCGCGGTCATCGCGATGTTGGCTCCGGCCAGGAGCTGGGCGTCGTCTCCGCCTCCCACGATCGACTCGTTCGAGGCGATGCGCCCGGCGACGGCCTGCGCGGTGGACTCGTCGACGTCGTCCCAGCTCTCGATGTCCTGTATGGTGTGGCCGCCGAGGGCCTGGAACTTCCCGGTCACCAGGAAGGCCCCGACGCGGCGCGCGGCGATCTGGGCCGTGGCGAGGGGAATCGTCTCGTCGAGCGTCCGCCAGTTGGTGTGGCTGATCTCGACCTGCCCCTGGACCCGGATCTGCGTGCTCCCGTGGGCCGCCGACTTCGCGACGGCCTCGAGGTCCGCCACGTAGCGGGCCTTCGTCGCGGCCGCGAGGTGCGCCTGGGACTCGATGGCTCCGATCGCCAGGTGGATCCGCAGCAGGTCGACGGGGTGCTCGTCCATGTGGTTGTCGCCGTGCTCGGGATCACGCGGCCCGGCGCTGGTCCGAAGCAGTGGCAGGGACGGCACCGGCTGCTTCGCTCGCTTCAAAGCCTGGGCCATCATCGCCGAGAAGAAGGCGGCCAGGTTGAGCCCGAACGTCGGCCCCATGTTCAGCACCCCGTACACGTCGGCGACCGCCTCGTCGATCCAGTACGACCACAGCATCGCGCTCAGCAGGTCGGGGTTCAGCGGCCCGTTGGGCGCGAACCCGTTGCCCACGAACAGCGCGCGCACCCCCTGCACCATCTCGGGCACCAGGTCCGCGTCGGCGTGGACGACGTCGTGCCCGCACACCTCGTGGGTCAGGCTCGACCAGAGCAGCGCGTGATCGCGATAGGTGGCGGGCAGGCTCACCACCGCGATCGGCGTGTTGAAGATCTGCTGCATGGAGTCGGAGGTGACCGTGTAGGGCCCCTCGCCCCCGTCGCTCTGGAAGAAGGCCAGCGGCGGGGTCGCGGTCACGATCGGCGCATTGACCGAGGAGCGCTTGTTCGCGTTGACGAAGGACCGGTAGAGGTTCGACACCACCGCGAGGAAGCGCCCGAGCTCCGGGCGCACGTCGCGGACCCCCGCCAGCTTTGCGTGCTCGTACACCGGAGCGTAGAACCGCTCGAGGACCGACTTGCGCTGGGCCGCCGGCAGACCCTTGAGCTGCAGCAGGAGGCTCGGGAGCTCGCCGGTGATCGCGGCCGCGTACGTGCTGCGGTAGGCGATGGGAATGTGCGCCGCGCCGTTGGCGACCGCGGCGTTGATGGACGCCGCGGTGCTCAGATTGGGCCGTACCTTCGGGTCCGAGCCGAAGAGGTCGATCTTCGCCAGGACGTTGCAGAGCTGGGTGAAGCGCGCGAGGTCGATGGCCATGGCGTCCTCCTTGGCGGCCGGCGGGAACCGCGACCCACTACCGGAAACCGTAGGAGCCCGTCGGGAGACGGTCAAGCGGATTGTGTGCCTACTGCGTCCGCGTGGGGCCGGATCGTGAGACGGGGAGCGCGGCCGCCCTCACGCGAGCCGCGGGCGATCGCCCTCCACGATGATGCGCCACAGCACGCGGCTCTGGCTCCGGTCGTAGTCGCCGTGCGCGCGGTGCATGGTGGCGCGGTCGTCGATCACCAGCACGTCGCCCTTCCGCCACGCGTGGTGGTAGACGATCTCGGGCCGGATCATCCGCTCGAGCAGGCCGCCCAGGTAGGCGCGGCTAGCCTCCGGGCTCATGCCGCTCACGTGCGTGGTCTTCGAGATGTGGAAGTACACCGCGCGGGAGCCGTGGACGGGATGCGTGCGCACCATCGGGTGCTCGATCGGCCGCCCGTACTTCTCGCGATCCTCGGGCCGCGTGTCGATGTGCCCGTCGAGCCCGTTGAACGTGGTGAGCGACTCCAGGCGCCCGCGCTCGTCCCCGGGCAACGCCAGGTAGGCCGCGCGCATGTTGGCCACGCTGGTGCCGCCGCCCGCCGACGGGATCTCGACCCCGTACAGGATGGTGGCGGCGGGCGGCCGCTCGCGGTTGGTGTGGTCGGTGTGCCACTGCTCGGCGGGCTGCTGGCCGTTGCGATGCCAGATCAGCCCGATCAGGGGGAAGCCGGGCATGTGCTGCTGCGAGTAGTGCTGCTCCATCGGCGAACCGAACGCGGCGGCCGCCGCGAGGTACCGCTCCGGCGTGAGCGACTGGCCGCGAAAGACCAGGGCCAGGTGATCGGCCAGCGCGCGGCCCAGGGCGATCCGCGTCGCCTCGTCGATCGGCGCGGCGAGGTCGACGCCGGACACCTCGGCACCCAGGGAGGGATGGAGGGGCGTGAGCCGCATCCGGGTCACACGGCCAGCCGGTAGAAGCGCACCGCGTTGTCGCCCAGCACCTTGCGCCGCGCGTCCTCGGGGAGCGCGGCCAGGTGCTGCTTGAGCTCGCGCACGACGCCGAGCGAGGCGTCGATGTGCGGGTAGTCGGAGGCCCAGATGAAGTAGTCGGCGCCGAGGTGGCGGATCATCTCCGCTGTGACCGACTCGTCGGGATCGGCCGAGATCAGGCACTGGCGGTAGAAGTAGGCGCTCGGCTCCATGCGGATCGGGGTCTGGTGCGCCATCACCCGGTACTTGTGGTCGAGCCGGTCGAGCCACGCGGCGATCCAGTTCGAGCCGGCCTCGAGCACCGCGCACTTCAACCGCGGGTACCGCTCGAACATGCCCGAGCAGAGCATCTGGGTGAAGGCGGCCATGACGTCGATGGCCAGGAACGCGAAGCCGAAGAGGCCGTCCGAGGGATCCTTCCGCAGCCACTGGCGGAACCACTGCCGGTCGCGGACCACCACGTGGAAGGCGATCGGCATCTCCAGATCCTGGACGGTCTCCCAGAACCGCGCAAACGCCGGATCGTCGAAGTGGCGCCCGCCGCGCGCCGCGAGATCGGGGGAGAGGTAGACCCCGACGCACCCGTCCCGGCGGGCACGCGCCGTCTCCTCGACCGCACCCTCCGGATCGAGGAGCGAGATGTGCGCGACCGGGTGCAGGCGCTTGGGCGCCACGCGCGAGAACTCGACGAGCCAGCGGTTGTAGGCGCGGGTGTAGGCGGTGGCGAGGGCGCCGTCGGTGACGTGGCCCTCCCAGCAGATGCCGATGGTCGGGTAGAGCAGGACCGCGTCGATCCCCTCGGCGTCCATGACCCGGAGCCGGGCCACCGGGTCGTAGCCGCCCGGCGGGCTCCCCTCGGCGTAGCTCACGTGCCCCCGCGTGAGCAGCTCGCGGGTGTCCATCTCGATGCCGCCCAGCGCGCCGAGCTGGCCGCGCAGCGTCTTGAGCGGCCGGCCGTCGACGAAGATCGTCTCGTAGCCCTCGTGATCGCGCGCGATCCGGATCGCCCGGTCGCGGTACGACGGCTCGAGGTACTTCACCCACGTGTCCGCGGGCTCCAGCACGTGCCCGTCCGCATCCACCACTCGAGTCGGCTCGCTCATCGGCGACCTCCCGCCTGCGCAGGAGTGTGCGCCCGTCGCGCCTCGCGTTTCAAGTGCAGCGGGAGGGCTACTCGATCACGTGGTCGGCGCGGAACAGGACCGACTGCGGGACGGCGAGCCCGAGCGCCTTCGCGGTCTTGAGGTTGACGACCAGCTCCACCTTGGTCGGCTCCTCGACGGGCAGGTCCGCCGCCCGCGCGCCCTTGAAGATCTTGTGCGCGAAGGTGGCGGCCTGGCGGTACATCTCGGGGTAGTTCACGCCGTAGACGGCCAGGCCGCCCGCGAACTCGAGCGAGGCGTAGATCGCGGGCAGGCGCCGCCGGGCCGCCAGCTCCACGATGACCGCCTGGTTGGCCTGGGTGAGGGTCTCGAGCCCCACGATGAGCGCGTCCGCCCGCTGGCGAGCCGCGGTCTCGAACGCCGGCGGCAGGTCCTCCGCTCGGCGCACGTCGAGGAGCTGCGGCTCGAGGCCCAGCGTGCGCGCCGCCGTCTCGACCTCGCGCCACTGGGGAGGCAGCGCCGGATTGCTCATGTTGAAGAGACCGGCCATCCGCGTCGCGCGCGGCACCAGCTCCTTGAGGAGCTGGACCCGCTTCGGGAAGATCTCGGTCACCGCCGCGCTGAGCCCCGTGACGTTGCCGCCCGGGCGCGCGAGGCTCGCGACGATCCTCTGGCCGACCGGATCGCCGACTCCCGTGAAGACCACCGGGATCGACCCGGTGGCCTGCTTGGCCGCCAGTGCCGCCGGCGTGCCCCGCGTCAGGATCAGGCTCACCTTCATCCCGACCAGCTCGCGCGCCAGGGTCGGGAAGCGGTCGTCGCGGCCCTCGGCCGAGCGGTACTCGATGAAGAAGCTCTGCCCCTCGACGTAGCCGAGGTCACGCAGGCCCTGTCGAAAGCCGTTGACGTTGGCCGCGTTCGTGGTCGCCGATGTCCGGTCGAGCATGCCGATGCGATAGGGCTTCTCGAGGGGCTGCGCGCCGGCGAGCCGGGGCGCGACGAGCAGGCCTCCCGCCAGGGCGAGCATGAACCTGCGGCGGTCCATCGCTCGACCTGCGCGGTCGAGCGTGGTCTGCCGAGTCTCTGTCCTCTCTGTCGCCATCGACGGCCCCTCCTCCATAGCACACGGAACGGCACGGCCGGCTTCTCCCGAGGCATCAGGAATGCCAAGAGCGCTCGGCCGAAGAAACGGAGAGTTAGGCGACGGCGGTCGCGACGCCCTCGGGCATCGTGCCCGAATCGGATGCGCTGGTCGGGCAGCCCCGGAGCGATGACTGGCCGGTGCGGGTCTCAGGTGCTACCTTGCAGCCACCGGGAGGATCGACACATGGCACAGGCGAGCACGGATACGGGTCTCCAGCTTCGCTCCACGGTGAAGACGGGCGGCACCCTCGAGCTCTCGCTCGTGAGCGTGCCCACTCCCGAGCCGAAGCCGGAGGAGGTCATCGTCCGCATCGAGGCCTCACCGATCAATCCCTCCGACCAGGGCCTGCTCTTCGCCGGCGCCGACATGAGCGCGGCAAAGGCCGGCGGCACTCCCGAGCGGCCAATCGTCACCGCGAGCCTCTCCCCGGCGGCGATGAAGGCGATGGCCGGGCGCCTGGACCAGTCCCTGCCCGTCGGCAACGAGGGCGCGGGCGTCGTGGTGCGCGCGGGCTCCTCGCCAGCCGCGCAGGCGTTAGTGGGCAAGACCGTTGCGATTCTTGGCGGTGCCATGTACGCACAGTACCGGTGCATCAAGGCAGTGCAGTGCCTGGTGCTGCCGCCGGGCACCACGCCGGCCGAGGGCGCCTCCTGCTTCGTCAACCCGCTCACCGCGCTCGGCATGGTCGCGACCATGCGCGCGGAGGGCCACAAGGCGCTGGTGCACACCGCCGCCGCGTCCAACCTCGGGCAGATGCTCCAGAAGATCTGCCTGAAGGACCAGATCGCGCTGGTGAACATCGTGCGCAAGCCTGAGCAGGCGGCGCTGCTCAAGAAGATCGGGGCCACCCACGTGTGCGACAGCAGCAGCCCCACCTTCATGGACGACCTGACCGAGGCGCTCGCGGCCACCGGGGCCACGATCGCCTTCGACGCCATCGGCGGCGGCACCCTCGCGGGCCAGATCCTCACCGCGATGGAGGCCGCGGCGGTGCGCACCGCGAAGGAGTACAGCCGCTACGGGTCGACGGTCCACAAGCAGGTCTACATCTACGGCGGCCTCGACCGCGGGCCGACCCAGTTCCAGCGCGCGTTCGGCATGGCCTGGGGCATCGGCGGCTGGCTGCTGACCCCGTTCCTCCAGAAGATCGGCTTCGAGGCCGCCCAGAAGCTGCGCGAGCGAGTGGCGGCCGAGGTCAAGACCACGTTCGCGAGCACCTACACGAAGGAGGTCTCGCTCGCCTCCGCCCTGCGGCTCGAGGAGATCGCGGTCTACGGAAAGCAGGCCACGGGGGCGAAGTACCTGATCAACCCGAGCAAGGGGGTCTAGGGAGGACGCGCGATGACCGAGCCGGATGGCGGCCGCCCCTTCGGGCGGCGTCGGCTGCTCCAGCAGGGCGTGCTCGCGGGTCTCGGGCTGAGCGCCCTGCCGCGCCGGGCCGCGGCCCAGGCCCCCGGCCGCTCCGGGCC
>JACXTT010010064.1_pt1 | contig 12817 bp, 6 predicted proteins | sample 9270951 | NCBI WGS metagenome assembly JACXTT01 (sample SAMN15532306, study PRJNA645909) | rock metagenome | isolation source: weathered quartz diorite | place: Puerto Rico | collected 2017-06-21 | reverse complement strand
GAATCGGGATGCGGCGCACGTGGACATTGAAGTACTTGAGCGGACACGTCTGATAGTCGTCGATCTGCTTGTGGCTCAGGTTCAGCTCGGCGTCCGGCGCCAGCGGCTGGAGCGCCGGGTCCTCGCTCTGAGCCGCGGGGGCGTGGTGCTCGATCTCTTCGACCGGGCGCACGCGGAAGGGTCGGCTCGCCTCGCGCGGCAGATCGAGGCCCTCCAGCACGAAGAGGCTCGTCTTGCGCCGGCGGCTGCCGCCGTAGTCGCTGGCGTTGGTGAGAAAGAGCTCGCGTCGCGCGCGGGTCATACCAACGTAGAAGAGCCGCCGCTCTTCCTGCAGATGGAAGTCGCCGGTCGGCACCGCGTCTTTCATCAGGGCGACGGGCAGCTCGAGCGGCTCGCGGCGCCGCCGCAGCGGGAATTTCTCCTGGACCAGGTTTACCAGGAACACTACCGGGAACTCGAGGCCCTTGGCCTTGTGGATCGTGAGCACGCGCACCGCCGGCGTCTCAATGTCGGCCTCGGCGACGGCCGGATCCTCGCCGGCGTCGATCAGCTCGTCCAGGTGCTTCACGAATTCGCGCACGTTGTCGTAACGCAGCGCCCGGGAGGCCGACTTCACCCGGTCGAAGAACTTCGCGATGTTCTTGCTCTCGGCCACGTCGCGCGCGGTCTCCTCGCGGTACATCCGATTGAGCCAGCCGGAGTCCTTGAGGAACAGGTACAGGAGCTCACCGGTCGGCATCTCGCGCCCGAGCTCCATGTAGCGCTCGAGGTCCTGCACCAGGTGGCCGATCGCCGCGTGGCCTTCCTCGCCGATCTCGTCGCGGAGCTCGCGGATCGTCTCGGTCTTGCGGAATACGTCGAAGAGATGCACGTGCCGGCGATCGGCGTAGGTCGAGCAGCGGGTGAGGTCGACGACGGGCACGTGATAGAGCTCGGACGAGGCCAGGTAGTGCAAGCTGACCGACTCGTCGACATGGACGAGCGCGCGAAGAAACGCGATGAGGAGCCGGATCTCCGGGCGCCCGTAGAGGCCGGAGTTGCCGGAGAACGTCCACGGAATCCCCTGCAGATTGAGCGAGCGCAGGAACTGCTCGCCGTCGTCGTTGGAGCGCACGAGGATCGCGACGTCGTCGTAACGCCACCGTCCGGCGTCGACGTGCTCGCGGATCGCGTGGGCGACCGCGTCGGCCTCCTGCGTGCCGGTCTCGTAGTGCCGGTGCTCCGGCGCCGGGCCGTCCGGCTCGCGCACCGCCACGAGGTGCTTGCTGATCCCGCTGCGTACCTCGAGCCGGTCCGGGTTGTTGTTGACGATGAGCCGGTAGGCGGCGTCGAGGATCCGCTGATGGGACCGATAGTTTTCCGTGAGCACCACCTGTCGCGCTTCCGGGTAGCGATCGAGGAAGGCCAGCACGTTGGAGATGGCCGCCCCACGCCACCTATAAATCGCCTGGTCGTCGTCGCACACGCAGGCGACGTTGCCGTGGCGGGCGCCCAGGAGCTTCACCAGCTCGAACTGCGCGTGGTTGGTGTCCTGGAACTCGTCGACCATGATGTACTTGAAGCGCCGCTGCAGCCCGGCTCGCACGTTGGCGCGGGCACGCAGGAGCTTGAGGACCAGGACGATCTGGTCGCCGAAATCGACGCAGCCGTCACGCGCCATCAGCTCCTGATACTTGGCGTAGGTGGCCGCCAGCTCGCGTTGCTGGGCGATCCGCTCTCGCGCCTCTTCGTAGTCGGGGGTCGCGGCGACCTCGGCGGCCATCTGCTCGACGTGGGCCAGATACTCCTCGGGCGTGATGTCCTCGTCCTTGCACCGGCTGATCAAGGTGATGAGCGCCCGGATGTGGCGTGTCGGATCACCGAGCGGCCGGTAGTGCACCAGCGGGAACTCGAACAGGCGATCGCGGAAGAAGATGACCTGCTCGGCGCGATTGAGCACGCGGAAGTCGGGCTGCAGCCCCATCTCGAGCGCGTGCTCGCGCAGGATCCGATCGCCGAAGGCGTGGAAGGTCGAGATCTCGACGTCGGCATAGCCGTACTGCACCAGCGTGTCGACGCGCTCTTCCATCTCGGCCGCGGCCTTGTCGGTGAACGTGAGGGCAAGGATCTCCTCGGGTCGAGCCTTCTTCTGCGCGATGAGCCAGGCGATGCGGCGGGTGATGACGGTGGTCTTGCCGGTCCCGGCGCCGGCGACGATCAGGAGGGGCCCGGCGTCGTGAGTAACGGCCTGGCGTTGCGCGTCGTTCAGGCCGTCGAGGATCCGCTCACCCGCCATGCCGTGTTCGACTATAACAGGCGAATCGTCAGCCGGCTCACCTCAACGGCGCACGTCGGGTCCGCCGGCCAGGATGTCGGCGACGTCCTGGGGGCTGACGAGCGCGATGTCACCCCATGTCGAGCACTTGAGCGCCGCGACCGCGCCCCCGACGTCGACGGCCTCCTGCAGATCGCGGCCACGGAGCACAGCCCAGAGAAACCCCGCGGCGTAGGCATCGCCCGCGCCGATTGGATCGACCATCTGGGCGCTGAGCCGCCGGCTCGGCTGGAGGAGCCGGCCGCCGTCGAGCACCGTCGAGCCCTCCTCACCGCGCTGCAGGCTGATCGTCGCCTTGGGCGCCAGGCGTGCGAGGCCTTCGAGGATGCGCTCGGGAGGACCGCTGAGTCCGAAGAGCGTGTGCGCCTCGCCTTGCCCGATGAAGAGATACCGCACGCGCGCCAACACCGGCTCGAGGAAGGCGTGGGCGTCGCTCGACGACCAGAGGGTCGCGCGATAGTTGACGTCGAAGGACACCATCGACGCTTCGGCGAGCGCGCGCTCGAACAGCGAGCGGGGTGCGTGGCCGAGCGCCGGCGTGATTCCGGTGAGGTGCACCAGTCGCGCGCGGCGCACCAGCTCCCAATCCACCTGGGCCACGGTGAGCCGAGCGAAGGCCGAGTCGCGCCGGTCGTAGAGAACGTGCACCGGTCTCGGCGCGACGCCGTATTCGAGAAAATAGACGCCGACGCGTGCCCCATCGATCATACGCACCTGCCCGCAATCGACTCCGTGCCCGGTGAGCTCCCGGCGGATGCGCTCGCCCCACGGATTCGCCGGCAGCGCGGAGATCCAGGCCGTGCTCAAGCCGAGCCGCGCGACCGCGGCGGCCACGTTGGCCTCGGCGCCGCCGATCTGTAGATCGAGCTGGCGCGCGGTCTCGAACCGCGCGGGCGAAGGAATCGCCAGGCGCAGCAGGACCTCGCCGAGGGTAACGAGGTCGTGCATTCAGCTGGTCTTCAGGCTGATCTGAACCGAGGTCCCGAGCATCATCGGTAGATTCATGCTCTCGGGTCGCCGGTCGGCGCCAAACGTGATCTGGGCAGGTTGATTCCGCTTGGCCCATGAGGAGAAGCGCGTGAGATCGAATTGCCCCATCGGCTTGCGTGTCTCCGTATCGACCCCGACGTTGAGGAGCAATGGCACGAGCTCGGCCTGATAGTGGGCTTGCACGTCGTCAGGGCCTTCGTTGTTCGCGAGCTTTCGGCGGACGATGTGAGTCAGCAAGCTCCCATCGGCCTGCGGCGGCCAGAGCTTGTCGGCGTAGTTGAGCGTCGCGCTGATCGCATCGTCGATGTGCACCCCCTCGGGCATCGGCACGGTGTCGTCGACCACCCGAAGACGACGCAAAAAGAACGTCTCGCCCTTGAAGTGATACTCGACCTGGCGCGCCGTGTAGTCGTACGCGATGTTCGCGCGCGACTCGCGCCCCTTGACCGAGAAGAAGGATCGACTCCATCCCGGGGCCCAGCGCCCTTGACGAAGCGTGCCGGCCGACTCGACCCGGTTCGAGATCCCATCCCCCTCGCCCGTGACGGCCACCTGGTACCGGCCGGCAGCCCTGTCGACCGATTCAGAGAAGGTCTCGTCGAGACGGTACGTCAGCGCGCCATAGAGGAGGCTCACCTCGACGCGATAGGGCGCAGAGTGGGCCACCACGCCCGCGCGGGCCTGCGCCAGGGGCAGGAGGAGCAAAGCCAGCGGAAGACTTAGGAATTCTCGGCGTCCGATGACCTGCCTGGACATGTTTCGTCGGTTCACCTATTCTAGCAGCCTCTCGCGAGGGAACTTGGCCGTTTGACTGGTCACCTGTTAACGTAAATGCTGGGATTTTCGATGAAAATGCGACCCAGCCACGCCGGGGGTTAGTCATCGATGAAGCGCCAACCCGTCATCACCGGACTCGGAATCGTCTCCCCCATCGGCATCGGCGTAGACAAGTTCTGGGAAGCCGCGCTGGCCGGCCGCTCAGGCATCGGCCGCCCCACGCTGTTCGACGGGTCGAAGTTGCCAGCTGAATGTCGGACCGTTGGGGAGGTTCGCGACTTTAACCCACTTCTGTGGATGAATGCACGAGAGGTCAAGACTGCGGCTCGCTTTAGCCAATTTGCGGTGGCGTCGGCGAAGATGGCTCGAACCGATAGCGGATTAGATCGCGCAGGCATTCCGGCAGATCGCATCAAGGTCGCGATCGGCACGTCGCTCAATGGTCACATCGATGTCGCTCAGCCGAACTACGAGTCATTTCTCCGCGGGAGTCAAATTTCTCCGTGGGCTGCACTCGAGTTCCCAGCACACGCGGCAACTGCTCACGTCGCGATTCATGCGGGATCGACAGGCCAAACCACTACCTTCGCTACTGCTTGCGCAGCGGGTTTAGATGCGATTGGTTGGGCAGCTGAACAGGTCACCAACGGAAAGGCGACGGCAGTTGTGGCTGGCGCCTCCGAAGCACCTCTCTCAGAGTTCATGTTGCGAGTATTTCAATCAGTAGGAGTGCTTTCAAAGTGGCAGGGACCTCCAGAGGAGGCCAGTCGCCCCTTTGAACTGTTGCGTTCAGGGCTTGTTCTCGCAGAAGGCGCTGCTGCATTGACCGTGGAGTCGCAGGAATTAGCCCGAGCCAGAAACGCACATGTCTATGCCAAGGTGCTGGGCATGGCGAGTGCCAATGAGGGCGCGCATCTAAGAAAAGTCGACGAAACGGGCGACTCAGTCGCTCAAGCGATTGAGAGTGCGCTCCGAGTCGCTGACTTGGCGCCGCGCGATATCGATCTCATTTGTGCGCACGGAAATTCGATGCAGGACTATGACGCGGCCGAGACCGCGGGAATCAAGCGCGTCTTTCGAAGCCACGCCTGGAATATGCCCGTTTCGTCCCCGAAGTCAATGTGCGGGCAAGCGCTCGCAGCCAGCAGCGCCATGCAGGTCGTCGTGGGCTGTCTCGCTTTGCGAGATCAGGCAGTCCCCCCAACTATCAATTATGAGATACCCGATCCCCAATGTGACCTCGACTATGTTCCGAACACCTATCGTACTGCCCGGGTGCGCACAGTGCTCGTCCACTCCCATAGCCTGGGAGGAGCCCATCTCGCGATGATTCTAGGCGCACCGGACTAGGATCAGAGCCGCTGTGCCATTTGTTCCGCTTCTTGCGCTCGTAGCTCTCCTTCTTGCGCTGGCAGGGTTCGTCTGGCTTGCTCGACCAGCTAGCGCCATCAATAGGTGGTTTGCGACTTTCACGCTTTTCGTGGGCGTCTGGGTTCTCGGAATCTCTGGCCTACAAAGCGGCCTGCACCTCAATGCGTGGGCCCGTGTCACATTTGCCGCGGCGGCACTCATTCCTGCCTCATTTCTTACCTTCATGCGCGTCTATCCGACCTCCAGCAACTGGCCGTCGACGCGACTCCTTCGCGGAATTCTGTTTGTCGCCGGCGCGATGGCAGTCCTGTCACTTTCGACGCCATTGATGGTCTACGACACGACGCTGACACCGATGGGCCTCACTAGGCGGACTGGACCGCTCTACACAGTCTTCTTTGTTTACTTCCTCGTTACCTGGGTTGCCGCGATTGTCGTTTTCGCGCTCAAGTGGCGCGTTTCGCGTGGTCTGGCGAGCGCACAGCTTCAGTATCTCGGTGCCGGAATCATTCTTTCGGGCGTTGGAGGAATTTCAGCGAATCTGCTCTTGCCTATGGCGACCGGCCGCTCAACCTACAGCTGGATCGGTCCATACTTCAGCCTGATCCTCGTCGCGATGGTTGGGCACGCCATCATTCGCCATCGCCTGATGGATCTCCGGCTTTTCATCAGTCGCGGACTCGCCTACGGCCTCGCCATGGGGGCCGCTTCTGCGCTTCTGATCTCCGGCGCAAGACTGATCTCGCCAGCATGGGAAGCAGAGACGCTTTTTGTGCATCCCAATGCCGTGGTGGTTATCATTGTCGCGCTGGCTTTACTTTCAAGTCCGGCTCAGCGCTTCATAAGTCGTCTCGTCGACCCGTATCTGTATCGAGGCATTGAGCATTCGGTGGCGCTCCGAGGAGCCACTCGTCGACTAAGTCGGCTCATGCAACCAGTCGAGCTTGCCTCAGAGCTGCGTCAGATTCTCGCTGAAGTGCTGGTACCGGAATCTTTCACTCTATTGGTTAAGTCATTCCCAAATGACTCCTTCGAACGACTCTCAACGGACGACGCAGCACCCACTGACGTTGATCCGGTCGCGTTAGTGGGACTACACGAAAGGCAGCCAGATACGTCGGTAATCGTGGTCAATCCGGCCGAAGAAATGGGCGAGGCGAAAGCGATCCATACGGCGCTTCGAGCGGGCGGCGTCGAAGTCGTTGTGACTCTTGGTCGCCGCGGCCAGCTATTCGGGATTGTTCTTCTGGGTACACGTCGAAGCGGAGACGCTTACTTTAAAAACGATCTTGGTTTCATTGAATCAGTCGCCGACCTCGCTTCGATCGCTCTCGAGAATGCGCTCTTGTACCGTCAGCGAATTCAGATGCTGGAATACTCTGATCGACTGCTCGAGTCTATCGACTCCGCTGTTGTCGCGATCGATGTTGATGGGCGCATCACCAGCTTCAATCCTGCAGCGACGAAGCTGCTAGCGTTGAGCGATGAATACCACGGCGTGCTCATGCATGTGCTGCCTTCAGAAATCGGCTGGGCTTTGGTGCTCGCGCTGAGTGGCGGATGGCATCCACGCGAGGTTGAGGTAACCATCGATCATGTAGTCCGTGGCATCCTGCACGTGATTCTGTCGACCGCCGTTTTACATGACGACGAAAAGCGGGTGTCTGGAGCGCTGGTTGTTGTCACTGACCTCTCTGCAGTCAAGGCGCTCGAGAGAAACCAACGACGGGTTGAACACCTCGCGATCATGGCTCGCTTTTACGCCGGCATCGCTCACGAAATTCGCAACCCCCTCGCGGCGATCTCGAATCTGATCGCAATGCTGCCTGATCGATTCGACGACCCGGAGTATAGGGACACCGCTGTGCGGTTACTCCCGATGGAAGTCTCCCGGATCGTTCGTCTCGCGGATCGTCTCCGCTTAATGGCGCCGAGTGAGGGGGGGAAGCTCAGTGTAGTAACTATTCCGCCATTACTTCACGATATTGTCGCGATCCACTCCCCGACCGCGCACGAACAGCAGGTCAAAATAGAATTGCACTGCGCCGACAACTTGCCGCAGATCCAAGGCGATCCAGGTCAGTTAGTTCAGCTTTTCGTCAATCTTCTCAAGAACGCTGTCGAGGCTATGCCAGAGGGCGGCACAGTCACGATAGAAGCTGACCGCTCGAAAGGTAGGATCGGCGCGGACTCCGTTGTAGTCCGCGTCCTGGATGAGGGTGCCGGAATTGATCCGTCGGTGCGTCCAAAGATCTTTGATCCTTTCTTCACCACGAAACCATCGGGAACTGGCCTGGGGCTGTCGATCTGTCGAGAGATTGCCGATTTTCATCGCGCACGTTTGGCGCTGCTTCCTCGATCTCTCCTCGACGGCGGAACGGTAGCCGAGGTTGAGTTTCCGAGCCTGCCTCTGGAGCCATCCTCCACATGATTCAGATCTCCCTCTGTGTTGTTTCGTGTCTGGTACTCGGGCTTGGCCTACTCGTTTGGCGCGCGCGGCCTGAAGCTCCCTCAAACCGGTCGTTTGGAGCGTTCACGCTCTTCAGCGCAATTTGGGTATTGGGAGTTGGTCTCTTCTACGCCGAAACCAATCTCCTCCTTGGCGCCATGACCGCATTTGCAGGAGCCAGCCTTGTCCCTGCTGCCTTCCTGTCCTTTGTTCGCTACTATCCGACCCCGACGAAGTGGCTAGGGGCTTGGGCTCTACGCCTGAACTTTTCTATCGGACTGCTCTTCGCCATCGCCTCCTTCACGACCCGCCTCATCGTAAAAGATGTTCGGATTGCGTCAACTGGGCCCGCTCGAGAGACCGGCGCGCTATACTCACTCTTCGCTGCGTACTTTCTGATCGCGTGGCTCGGCGCTTTGGTTGTTTTGCTCTCGAAGTGGTCTCGTGCTCGCGGCCTGGCTCGGGTTCAACTTCACTACCTAGCCCTGGGGTTCGTGGTGAGTACGAGTGGTGGAATTGCCGCGAATCTTATCCTTCCTCTTCTCACAGGCATCACCAGCTACAACTGGATCGGTCCTCTCTTCTCGCTAGCGTTCGTCGCTTTAATTGCGCACGGAATCATTCGCCACCGCGTGATGGACGTTCGTCTGGTAATTCATCGCGGACTAACCTTTGCTCTCGCACTGGCAGTGTCACTAGTCCCGGTCGGCGGCCTCTTGGTACTTGCCTGGCCAAGGCTTTCAGAACATCTAAGTGGCGCAGAACTGGCCGCGCTCATCGCTGCCATCGCGATCGTCGGCGTCCTTATCCCCCTCACCCGTGACGTCGCGGGGCGGCTGCTCGATCGCTACGTCTACCGAACTCGCGTGAACTACCAGCGCACGTTACGCGAGGCGAGCGAAGCGCTGACGCGCGTACTCGATCTCAAAGTGCTGCTGCAGTTCGTGAACCACACCGTGGCTACGTCGACCAACTCGGAAGGCGCGGCGGTCTATCTCGAGAACGGGGCGAAGAACGGGGCCGAGGGCGAGTCGCCGTTCCGGCGGGCGATCGCGACGAAGCGATACGCGCAGAGCCACTTCGATACGCCGGAGGAGGCGCCGCCGGAGATCATCGCGACGCTGGCGCGCACCAAGGAGCTCTTGCTGACCGACGAGATCGAGCACGAGCGGCCCACGATCGAGCGCGAGCGCCTGCATCAGGCGCTGTCGCGCTTGAATTGGGCGCTCGTGCTGCCGCTCGTGTCGGAGGCGCACGTCATCGGCGCCATCGTGGTGGGGCCGAAGCTCGCCGGCGATCCGTTCTATCCGCAGGATCTCGATCTCTTGATGACCCTCGCCAACCAGGCGGGCGTCGCGGTGAAGAACGCCCAGCTGTATGCGCAGGTGCTGCTGGCCAACGAGCACCTCAACAACATCGTCTCGACGATCGAGAGCGGGGTGGTGGCCGTTGACGCCACCGGCCAGATCACGCTCTTCAATCCCGCCGCGCAGCAGCTCACCGGGCTGGCGGCCGAGCGTGTTCGGTTCCAGCCACTGAGCGTGCTACCGGCGTGCGTCGCCGACATGCTGCGCGACACGGTCGCCGAGGGCAGCGCTCGAACCGAGCCCGAGGCTCAGCTGTCCGACGGCACCACGATGCGGCCCATCATCTGCACCACGTCGCCGCTGCACGACCAGGGCGGGGCCGTCCTGGGGGCCGTCGCCGTCTTCAGCGATCTCACGCCGCTCAAGGCGCTCGAGGTGGAGCGGCGGCGGGCCGAGCGGCTGGCGTACTTCGAGATGCTGGCTTCCGGAATCGCCCACGAGATCAAGAATCCGCTGGTCGCGGTCAAGGCCTTCTCGCAACTGATGCCGCGCCGCCGGGGAGACGACCGGTTCGTGGCCGAGTACGAGCGAGTCGTCAATCACGAAATCGCGAAGATGGAGCGGCTCTTGGATCGCCTGCGCACGCTCTCCCGGCCGGGCGAGCGGCCGCACCATCCGATCGACCTCCGCGCGCCGATCGGCGACGCGGTCGAGGCGATGCGACCCGTCTTCGCGGAGAAGAACATCGTCCTGACCGCGCCGACCGGCGAAGGGCCTTGCACGATCCTCGGCGACCCTTCCGAGCTCGAGCAGCTTTTCCAGAATCTCCTGATCAACGCCCACGAGGCCACCCCGCCGGAGGGCTCGGTACGAGTGACGGTTACCCCGACCGCCGACCGTGTTATCGTCGCCGTCGTGGATACTGGCCCGGGCGTCCCGCTGGAGCTCTTGGAGCGGGTGTTCGATCCGTTCTTCTCGACGAAGGAGCGTGGCACGGGGCTCGGTCTGGCCATCTGCGCGTCCATCGCTCAGACCCACGGCGCGCGACTCACGGCGACGAACCAGGAGGCCGGCGGCGCCGTCTTCACGGTCGATTTCCCCCTCGCCGTCACGGCGACGCTCCGGGTGTCGGTATGAATACGATTCTGGTGGTCACCTCGGACGACGCGCTCCGCGCGCGGCTGCTCTCGGCGTTGAGCGAACATTCGGTGTTCGCGGCGCCGGACGACGCCGAGGCGCTGAAAACACTCCGGCTCATCGAGATCGACGTCATCGTGCGTGGCGGCGCCGGCATCCCGCGGCACGTCGATTCCTTCGTGTCACGAGTGCGCACGATCGCGCCGTCGGTACTCACCGTCGCGATCGGCGTGGCCGCGGAGGAGGCCGAGACGGCCGACTTCACGCTGCCAGCGACGTTCACCGAGCGCGAGCTCGACGGCGTGCTCCGGCGCGTGATCGACAAGCTGCGCCTCACGCGCGAGATCACCGCGCTGCGCTCGAGCCTCGCGCCCGAGGCGCCGGGCGTGACGGTCGGCGCCGACGAGCCCTGGGAGGGCGCAGCGTTCGCGCGCGTCCTCAAGGAGTTCACGCGCGCATTCGCCGCCGGCTTCGATCTGCCGCGCGCGCTCGAGATGTTCCTCGACGCGATCGGCGAGCTCGTGCGGCCGACGCGGATGGCCCTGCTGCTCCCGGACGCCGATGCGCAGGAGTACCGCGTCGCGACCCATCGCGGTCTGGCGCGGCCCATCGCCGCGTCGGTACGTCTGCACGCCGGACAGGGCTTGGCGCGCTGGCTCGCCGCGCAGGGGCGCCCGGCGCGACTGCACGATCTGACCGATCCCGAAGTCACGCGCGAGCTCAGGCTGCTGCAGAGCGTGCTCGCGGTGCCGCTGCTCGCCCACGGCGAGCTGGTCGCGATTCTCACCGTTGGCCAGCCGGTCGTCGGCTCGAGCTATCGGCGCGGCGAGACCGAGACGCTCTTCGACCTCGCCTCGCATCTGGCGACCGCCATCCGCGACATCGCGCTCCACAATCAGCTCGAGCGCGAGCAGCAGTTCAGCGAGCGCATCCTCGCCCACATGTCGAACGGCGTCATCACGATCGGGCGCGATCAGCGCATCGGCACCATCAACCGCCGGGCCGAGGAGATCCTCCAGCTGTCGGCCGGCGAGGTGCTGAAACAGGATCTACGCGCGCTCCCGTCGCCGCTGGGCGACATGCTCTTCGACACGCTCCAGACCGGCCGCGCGGCGGCGCGCCACGAGATCCAGCTGGCGCTGCGCGGGCTCTGGCTCGAGGTGTCCACCTATCCCGTTCGCGGCGAGGACGGCACGCCACTCGGCGCGGTGCTGGTCTTCGAGGATCTGACGGCGCAAAAGGAGCTCCTCACGCAGAAGCGTCAGGTCGAGCAGACGCAGCTGCTCACACGAGTGGTCGCGCGTATCGCCGACGAGATCAAGAATCCGCTCGTGTCCATCAACACCTTCATCGAGCTCATCGGCGAGCGTTACGACGATCCCGATTTCCGTCGCCACTTTTCGTCGGTGGTGCGCCGCGACGTGCGCCGTTTGGTCGAGGTCTTCGAGAAACTTGCGGGGTTGGTGACGGAAGGTGAGTTAAACTTCACGACCGTGGACGTGCACACGGTCGTCGACGACGTGGTGACCGCCATCGAGTTGGTCGACGATGTTCCGTTGAGACCGCTGCAGCTCGACGTGACTCGCGAGACAACGCCGCAGGTCGTGAAGATCGATCCGGCGCAGCTCCGCAAGGCGCTCTCGTATCTCATCTGGTATCTCGCGCACAATTCGCCGGCCGATCAGGCGCGCGTGTCGGTCTCGGTCGCGCGCCACTCCGAGCGCGAGGGCGGCGAAGGCGTGCGGATCCTCGTCGGCTCGCGGACCGCGACGGTCCCCGCTGAGAAGCTCCATCGCGTATTCGACCCGGTGCAGATGGTTCAGGAGAGCCTGATCGACGTGGGGCCGGCCGTCAGCCAGCGCCTCGTCGAAGCGGTCGGCGGCCAGCTGGCCGTCCGCCAGGGGCGCCACGAGCTCCATTTCCTGGTCACGCTCCCACTCGCCACCACATGAGCACGACCGCCAACGCGCTCGGGCGCGTGCTCGTCGTCGACGACGAGCTGGGTCCGCGCGAATCGCTCCGCATGCTGCTCAAGCCGAGCTACGCCATCCAGACGGCGGAGAACGGGCGGACCGCGCTCGACCTGCTGCGCCGCTTCCAGCCCGACGTCGTGATCATGGACATCAAGATGCCCGAGATGGACGGGCTCGAGCTGCTCCGCCACGTCAAGCGCGCCGATCCCTCGATCGAAGTCGTGATGATCACCGCCTACGCCTCGCTCGAGACGGTCCGCCACGCGCTCACGCACGGCGCGTTCGAGTACCTCATCAAGCCGTTCTCGCGCCAGGATCTCGAAGAGGTCGTCCATCGCGCGCTCGAGCGCCGGCAGGCCGAGCTCGGCACCAAGGGTCAGGTCGCGCGGCTGGTCGAGGAGATGCGCAAGCTGTCCTCGAAAACTCGTGAGCTCGAGGAGGCGGCGCGCCAGGAGGCGATCGAGCAGTCGCTCCGGGTCACCCAGCTTTCGATCCTTCG